>Ga0098038_1000387_pt1 | contig 19769 bp, 29 predicted proteins | sample 5B_taG_FD_75051 | JGI IMG/M metagenome (GOLD analysis project Ga0098038, IMG submission 75051) | Marine viral communities from the Subarctic Pacific Ocean - 5B_ETSP_OMZ_AT15132_CsCl metaG | ecosystem: Environmental > Aquatic > Marine > Oceanic | place: Pacific Ocean | collected 2015-01-08 | reverse complement strand
CCTGACGGTCCTACTGTTAACCTTGACCGTGTTTCACACAGAATTACATCGCTTAGAGCTGAAGATAATAACTTCATCGGAAAAGCACAGATCTTAGACACTCCTATGGGTAAGATCGCTAAGTCTCTTCTTGGAGAGGGTGTACAACTAGGTGTATCATCTAGGGGTATGGGTTCAATCGAGCAACGTGAGTCAACTAACTATGTTATGGATGACTTCATGCTTGCAACTGCTGCTGATATCGTAGCAGATCCTTCAGCACCAGATGCATTTGTTAATGGTATTATGGAAGGAAAAGAATGGGTTTGGAACAACGGAATCCTAAAGGAAACTAAAGTAGCTAAATACCAGAGATATATGAGCGAGGCAACTCGTCAAAACATGGAAGAGAAAACACTAAAAGTCTTTGGTGATTTCCTTTCAGGATTGTAATTTAATAAATAAACTTAGACTTAATCAGCTAATTATCGGGGAAACTCAAATGTCAGATATGTTAAACGAAAAGTTTGCGGAATTCGTTAGTGAAGAATCTACGAAGAAAATACTTTCTGAGTATCAAGATCCTATGCCTAAAGTAAACGCAACTGTTCTACCATCTAACCCACCTGCACCTGGTGCAGTAAGTGGTGAACCTAAGAGGGATTCACATCAGGATCCTCAACCTAGTGTTGGAACAGATGCTGCTACAGCAGGTCAATCCATAACCGACAACGGTGGTCCAGTACCTACTGGCAACGATGAAGGTGAAGATAATCCAGGTGCAAAGGCTGCTGCCCCCGTTGGAGCCTCTGCTGCTAAGTCTGATGGAACCGCACAAACCGCTAACATAAATGACGCTGGTGATCAAGGAACAACACCTACTGTAGGTGCTAATGTTGCTTATGGTACTTCTACTGGCCCCGATGTTAAGTACCCTATAAGTCCTTCTTACGAAGAAGTTGATATGTCTAACGATGTTAAGGCACTTCTCGAAGGCACAGAACTCTCTGAAGAGTTTGCTGAAAAAGCAAAAACTATCTTTGAGTCTGCGGTTAAGTCAAAGCTCAAAGAAGAGCATACAAAGATTGTAGAGCATTTCGCTAAGGAATCTGCTGAGAAACTTGAGTCTGCTAAGGCAGAACTTGCAGAGGAAGTTAACGGAACTGTAAACTACGCCATTGGTCAGTGGGTTGAAGACAACCAAGTCGCTGTTGACCGTGGAATAAGAAATGAGATTACAGAAGACTTCATAGCAGGTCTGAAGAATCTCTTTGAAGAGCACTACATTTCTATCCCCGATGATAAAGTCGATGCGGTAGAAAGTATGGCTAACTCAGTTCGTGAAATGGAAGAAAGACTAGACGAACAGGTCAAGTCTAACGTGAAACTTCAAAAACGTCTCGATGAAAATACACAAAAAGTAGTTCTGAATACTATTTCAGAAGGATTGGTGGATACTCAGAAAGACAAACTCGCTGCACTTGCAGAGGGAATTGAGTTTACTAATGAGGAAGAATATTCCAAAAAGATTAGTACACTTAAGGAGAGTTATTTCTCCAACGCTCCTAAAGTAGCGAGCACAGAGGAAGAAGCACCAGTTGAGTCTGAAGCAATTGCACCAGCAATGGGAGCATATGTAGACGCACTCAGCAGATGGTCTGAATCATCACAATAAAGTAAATTAATTTTCTATTAGAAATGTTTAATGCTAAACAACTAACTGAGAAGTGGGCTCCTGTTCTTAGTCACGAATCCTCACCAGGAATCAAAGACAATTATAAGAAGGCAGTTACCGCCGTTCTGTTAGAAAACCAAGAACGCTTCCTACGTGAAGAACGTGGAATGCTAAACGAAGTCGCCGTGAACGCTCTCGGTGCAAGTACTGTATCACCTGCTAACAGTGCATTAGGTAACGCTAACACAGCTGGACTTGCTGGTTTCGACCCAGTATTGATCAGTCTAATTAGACGTTCAATGCCTAACCTAGTTGCTTATGATATCTGTGGTGTCCAGCCTATGTCTGGTCCTACTGGATTGATCTTTGCAATGAGATCTCGTTACGAGAATCAAGCTGGAGAGGAAGCACTATTCAACGAAGCAGACACAGGCTTCTCTACTGGAGGAGACTCCACTAAGGGAGACTATGCTGTTCGTGCTGGTGATGGAACATCTGCTGGTGGTGGATCCACTTCAGATGGTAACAACCCATCACTTCTCAACGATGCTTCTGCTGGAACCTACGAGGTTGCTTCAGGAATGAGCAGAGAATCACTCGAAACAATGGGTGAGTCTGGAAATCTGTTCCGTGAGATGTCATTCAGCATTGAGAAGACTTCTGTGACTGCTAAGTCCAGAGCCCTCAAGGCAGAGTACACCTTAGAACTAGCACAAGACCTCAAGGCGATTCATGGATTGGATGCAGAGCAAGAACTTGCTAACATCCTATCTTCTGAAGTTCTCGCTGAGATCAACAGAGAAGTTGTTCGTAGAGTCTATACAGTTGCTAAGAAAGGTGCTCAGAATAACGTAGCTAACGCTGGTATATTCGACCTAGACGTTGACTCCAATGGTAGATGGTCAGTTGAGAAATTCAAAGGACTTCTATTCCAAGTTGAGAGAGATGCTAACGCAATCGCTCAAGAGACTCGTAGAGGAAAGGGTAACTTCTTAATGTGTTCTGCTGACGTTGCTAGTGCTCTAGCAATGGCTGGTGTACTTGACTATAGTTCAGGTCTAACAGGTGCTGGTGGTCCTTCCATCGGTGATGTTGATGATACTGGTAACTTACTAGTTGGTACAATCAACGGACGTATTAAGGTTTACGTTGACCCATATGCTGCTAATCTATCTGATAAGCACTACTATGTAATCGGTTATAAGGGTACTTCTCCTTATGATGCTGGATTATTCTACTGCCCATATGTACCCCTACAAATGGTTCGTAGTATTGACCCAGAGACATTCCAACCTAAGATTGGATTCAAGACACGTTACGGTATGGTTTCTAACCCATTCGTTACTACTAACGGTGCATACAATGGTACACCAGATGGAGAGACTCTATCTGCTAACGCCAACATGTACTACAGACGTGTACAAGTTACTAACCTCATGTAAATCGAGGTTACGATACTCAAACAAAGCATCCTTCGGGGTGCTTTTTTATTGCCTATATACATGAATACATGTTATAATTATATTATGCAGAAAAGTTTTATGCAATATCTCATTTGGTCGTCTATTGTCTACCAACTTGAGAAGGCTGGTGATACACATACACCATACTACAACAATGCATATGCAACTATGAAAGCACACGAACCAGCAGCTTCGACCTGATGAACGGCAGACTATCTAAAGTTGATATGACAGCAAAACTGTTGAAACTTAAATCAGACATAGATACTTCAATGTATCAACCTGAATGGTCATCTAAAGAAAGATGGTCTGCACAGCAAGCACTGAATAGTGCTTTGGATTTACTTGACGAATATCACTACTAATGTTAGAGAAGATAATACTCTTCGCTTCACCTATATTATCTGCTGCTACCATTGCCTCAGTTATTGCGGTTAAGAGTTGGAAGAAAAAGAAAGCACCAAAAATAAACATCACATGGGATGATGATGACGATGATGATTATGGAGGAGGTCCAGGCGAAGGACCATATTGGTGGTATACTAAATAAAGTATAGCTTGGGAAGTTGTCGTGGCCTCTGAATGGTATAACGAGCAGTTATCAAATAGAAATTATCTTTCACCTCTTGGTTTTCAATTAGAACTTGAAAACTTTAAAGGGGTGGATTTCTTTTGTCAGTCTGCAAATATACCAGACATGGCGATGCCTGTAACTGAAGTCCCATCTAGATTTCGTAATGTGCCCATAGTACCTGGCGGTGGAGTTACCTTTGGTGATTTCCAAGTATCCTTTATTGTTGATGAAGGACTTACTAACCTCCTTTCGGTGCAGAAGTGGATTCGAGCAAATGGTAATGATGGTTCTAAACCAGAAAATGTACCAGCAGAACCACAGTACAGCAGAGGGCAACTGATAGTTACCACATCAAACTTTGCTACAAACTTCGTTGTTAATTTTACAGGATTATTTCCTATCAGTGTAACTGGTCTTAACTTCGATGCTACATTAAGTGATCAACAATACTTAACTGCTACTGCAGTCTTTAAGTATCATTCCTATAGTATAACTGACTCATCATTAAATGAACTTTGAAACTCTTCGTAATAGATTTGATACAATTAGAACTGACTGGGCAGTAGATAGTGAAGTAGACTTCCAGTTTAGAGATAAGGCATACAGCACTGACTTAGGTAAGTTAGCGTTAGAGATTCCTTTCCAACACAATAAATACTTAAACCATTACATTGACTTACAACAGATCAAAACATCTTTAGAATTTGAGGTTCGTAAATTAGTCAAAGAGAAAAAAGAATACTATGGTGGGGAAGCAGATGCTAAAACATATGCTGAGAAACCTTTTGGTACTCATATAAAAACTCAAGATAAAATGAAAACTTATCTTGAGGCAGACAATGATATTATCAATGTAGAAGCGAAAGTAAAGTACATTGATCAGATGTTATATTTTCTTGACTCAGTGATGAAACAAGTATCTAACAGAGGTTTCCAGATCAAGTCAGCAATTGAATGGGAAAAATTTATCAATGGTACTGACTGATGACAGATATAGTTGTTAAGAAAAAAAATGAAGTGTACATGAAGGTTCAAGGAGAACCACATGTGCATCACGAATTATCAGATTACTTCTCATTTGAAGTACCAGACGCAAAGTTTATAAAAAGAAAAAATCCCAAACTCAAGTACTGGGATGGGATGATAAGATTATATTCTCCAGCAACAGGAGAGTTATACTGTGGGTTGTTAGATCATCTAGATGAATGGGCACACGAGCACAACTATAATCTAACACAAGAAATTAATGATAGGTATGGATCTGTAAAAGACATCAATGGGTTTGTATCACCTGCTGGTGTTAAAGTATTCATGGACAAGATATCCATGATCAAACCTAGACCATACCAATACAAGGCAGTATACGATGCATTAAAATGTAATAGGAAACTTTTTCTTTCTCCAACTGGATCTGGAAAGTCTCTTATGATCTACGCCCTCGTCAGATACTATGCTGCTACCAGCAAGAAAACGTTGATCATTGTCCCTACTACCAGTCTTGTTGAACAGATGGTCAACGACTTTGTTGAGTACGGTTGGGATGCTGAAGAACATATTCATAAAATTTATAGTGGGAAAGATAAAAATACTAATAAAAACATCATCATATCTACATGGCAGTCAATCTATAAGTTTCCTAAGAGGTACTTTGATGACTTTGATTGTGTGATAGGTGATGAAGCACACTTGTTTAAAAGTAAATCCCTTACAGGGATCATGACTAAGTTACACAACGCTAAGTATAGATTTGGGTTTACTGGTACTTTAAACGGCACACAGACCCATAAGTGGGTCTTAGAAGGTCTCTTTGGTTCATGTGAGCAGGTGACTAAGACAGATGAACTGATTAAGTCAGGTTACTTATCCAATTTTAGGATAAAAGTACTGCTTTGTAAACACGACCCTGTGTATTTTGATACGTACCAAGAAGAAATAGATTACTTGGTCAGTCATAAGGTGCGAAACAATCTCATCAAGAATTTAGTCAAAGACATAGAGGGAAATACCCTAGTCCTCTTTAATTATATCGAAAAACATGGCGAACCGTTGTACGAATTAATAAATAATTCTATAGATTCTGAACGTAAGGTATTCTTCGTTCACGGTGGTACTGATGTTCAGGATAGAGAGGAGGTTAGACAACTAACGGAGGGAGAAGACAATGCGGTTATCATTGCGTCATATGGTACTTTCAGTACTGGGATTAATATTAAGCGGCTTCATAATATCATCTTCGCTTCTCCCAGTAAGTCACGTATTAGAAATCTACAATCCATTGGTAGAGTACTTAGGAAGGGGGAAGGTAAAACAATAGCAACACTATATGATATTGGTGATGATATTAATGGAAAGAACTATACCCTCAAACATCTAAACGAAAGAGTAAACATATATCAAGAAGAAAACTTTAAACATGAAACAATAAAAGTAAACCTACGATGATGGAAGAAGAATTCTTTGCTACAGTTAAATTAATATCTGGAGAAGAACTATTAACTAAGGTATGTTATGTACCTGATGATGATATAGTTATCTTCCATGATCCTATGTTAGTTGAACATGTAAAAGCAAGTAAACAAAAAAGAAAAGTAGAAGGGTTCCATCTTACTGAATGGATCCATTCTACTTTTGATGATGTATTTTTTATTCCTAAATCAAATATTGTAACTATGAGTGAGTGTGAAGAGAAGATAAAACAATTTTATCTAAAGTGTGTGTCAGCAAGTAAGAAAGCAGAAGAACTAGCTAAGTTCCAAAGTAAAAATAAAGAAGGTAATCCAGAAAAATTAATACCTGGATATCTAGGTTCAGTGAAACAAACTAGAGAGTCTCTAGAAAAGATATTTAAAATAAGCTAGAAGATTGTTTTCAACCGCTACACTGTTAAGTGTACAGGTGTAGGTGGGGTCACGTCAAGTCCTTTGATCATTTTGTTACGAAACTTAAACATTGACGTAACCCCCTCTTTGTGATATACTTCTTATAGGCAAAGGAATAATATGGCCAAAAGAGCAAAGACCGAGTACTATGTAAATAACAAAGAACTCCTAGAAGCAATGACTGTCTATCGTGAGAGAGTCATCTATTCACGTGAGCATGATAAGGACAAACCACGAGTACCTAACTACGTAGGTGAATGCTTCCTTAAGATTGCTACCCATCTCTCATACAAACCAAACTTCGTGAACTACCCATTCAGGGAAGACATGATATGTGATGGTATAGAGAACTGTCTACAGTACATAGATAACTTTGATCCAGAAAAGTCTTCTAATCCATTTGCCTACTTTACTCAGATCATATACTATGCATTCTTGAGACGTATACAAAAGGAAAAGAAACAACTAGAGATCAAGCAAAAGATCCTAGACCATTCTGACTCTGCTACAGTAATGCATGTAGATGATACTGGTACACTTGGTTTAAACAAATCTAAGTCAGACATGAATAGCATTAAAGAAAACATAGAAATTAAGATGAACCGCTAATGCCTGTATACAGAGACTATGAGATTCGTATTAATCTCAACGAACTAATAGAGAAGCGTGTACCATGCTGTGATCTTCTACACCCTGATCACTGCTTTACAGAGTCACAGATCACACAGATAGCACACGACATTAATATGGACTTGGATCTCCATCCAATCTACCATCAGATTGATGAGCATATCATGAGGTATGTAAAGGCAGCAGGTATAGACAACTCAGAACACTGGGTTGAAAAGAAACTACCTGACCTTAATGACTGATGGAACCATATAATACTGATACAGGTGTACACAATCGTGTGCAGATCACAATTGACCTCAACGAATTGGTATGGGCAAGAGGAGAGCATCTCAAGCAAGAGATGTCTGTTAACCAAGCAGAGTTCTTAGCAGAGACTTTGAGAAGGACATTGACGTGGGACACAATGTATGGTATGATCGATCAAGTCATACTAGAATTCTTTGAGAATCACGAGCACCCTGAGATATGGGATCCTCATTATGGGGCAACTGCAGGTGATGAACCTGCTGCTACCTATGAGAAGGAAGCAAAGAAACGTGAGAAAGCAAAGAAAGAATTTGAGATGGTCGATCTAGCATCATCAGCATGGACAATACAAGTACCTCGTAGAATAAAGAAATGAATCCTGATGATAATCCCTTTTGGGGTGAACCTACTCCTACAGATCTGTGGGATGATATGGATAAACTCAACCAACTCTATGAAGAACTTGAGTGGGATCATACTGATTATCTAGAGTTTAAAATTGAAGGAAGACATATAACAATCAGAAACAAATCACGAGAGGGCAGATGATACTAGAAATACAACTAGCAGTGGTAAGAAAAATACAGGAGTTATATCCTGATGCCCATACAGCAGTCTTTCGTATTAATACAAATGAAATCACTATTTAAAATTTTTAGTACAAAGTGGTTTAGATCTGCACCAGTTGTAGCAACTATATGGTTGACTGTTACGGCAGTTATTCTTATTATGTTTAACTACTTCTTCCCTGATCTTTTATTCCATCCTATGTCATGAAACTTGCTATCATCACTGACCAGCACCTAGATGGTCGTAAAGGTTCTGCTGCATTCTGGGCATTCTTTAAGAAATTTTATGATGAAATCTTTTTCCCTACTCTTGAAAGAGAGGGTATCACTACCGTTTTTGATCTTGGCGACACATTTGATAATCGAAAGTCTCTGGATTATAATACTCTTGCAAGGATTAAAACAGACTATTTCGACAGACTTAGAAAGTATGATGTACACATGATTCTAGGGAATCATACGACATACTATAAGAATAGCAGTCATATCAATTCCCCTGAGTTGTTGTTGGAACAGTACGATAATATTAAAGTGTACTCTAATCCACACGAGTGTTCTTTTGGTGGTAAGAACTTTTTACTATTACCTTGGATCAATGGTGCTAACGAAGAAAACTCTGAATGGTTCATAAAGAATAGCAATGCTGATATATGTTGTGGACATCTAGAGGTTGATGGGTTTGAAGTAACACCTGGTATGAAGTTTCAAGGTGGACGTGCTATCAAAGACTTTCATAGATTTGATCGTGTATGGTCAGGACACTTTCATCATAGGTCTAAGAAACAAAATGTCCAGTACTTAGGTAATCCATATCAGATGTACTGGAATGATTATAAGGATCCTAGAGGGTTTCACATATATGATACCGAGACTGATAGACTAACATTCTACAAGAATCCATTTGAAATTTTCACCAAAATATACTATAATGATGTTGAGAGATCCTACAACAATTTTGACTACAATGAGCACAAAGATACTTTTGTAAAAATCATTGTAGAAGAGAAGAGAGATTACGCACAGTATGAAACCCTTCTCGACAATCTATATCATGTTGGTGTTCATGATGTAAAAACTGTGGAGACACTGGTTGATACAGATGACTCTGACTCAGATATTGAAGTCAAAGATACCTTAACACTTCTTAATGAATACATTGATGATGTTGATATCGCTGTAGATAAAACCGACCTTAAGCGTCTTATGCAATCTCTATACATAGAGTCATGTGAGGTAGTATGAATGTTTATCCTTTGTCTAACAGGAAAACCAGAGAAAGTATTTTCGGTCATGGGACCAGATGACTTTCAGGTTATTCCTATGTTCGTAGACGAAGAAGATGCTGAAAGGTATGCGTTTCTTATTGACGAGATAAATGAACTAGGTCTTCCAGAACTTGATGTTATGGATGTTGATGGTGAAACTATAATGGCTGCATGTGCTAGTCAGAATACTGAATTTGTTGTTTATGAAAAGGATGATTTAATAATTCCTCCACGTATTTTATGATTATATTTGAAAAGGTTCGTTGGAAGAATTTCCTATCAACAGGAAATACTTTCTCTGAAGTAGACCTACTCAAAAACAAAACTAATCTCATCATTGGATCCAATGGTGCTGGTAAGTCAACCATCCTAGATGCGTTGACCTTTGCTTTGTTTGGCAGAGGGTTTCGTAAAATTAGTAAGTCTGCTTTAATCAATAGTATTAACGAGAAGGATTGTCTAGTTGAGTTAGAGTTTAGTATTGGTAACAATAAATATACAGTCTTACGTGGTATCAAACCTAATAAGTTTTTAATCTATTTGAATGGTGAACCTTTAGATCAAGATCATACGGTAGCAATACAGCAGAAGAATCTAGAACAGAACATACTACGAATGTCGTACAAGTCATTCACACAGGTTGTAGTGCTTGGTTCATCTACATTTGTTCCTTTCATGCGACTACCACAAGTCCAACGTAGAGAGATCATTGAGGATATCTTAGACATTCAGATCTTCTCAGTTATGAATGACTTGTTGAAGGATAAGGTTAGAGATAATAGAGATGAACTCTACAAACTAGAAGGTGAGTTGAATGTACAGAAGCAACAGATAGAACTACAAAAGAATTATATGCTAGAGTTAGAAAAGAAAACTCAGGCAGAAGTAGAAAGAAAACAAAACAAGATTGTAGAACTAGAGGGAGATGAGGTAATATCTTTGAAGTCAATAGACGAACACAACAAGGATGTTTCTAGACTACAGTTAGAATTGACTGAACTATCTGATGTATCTAAAAAACTAAAGAAACTTTATAGTTTTAGAACTAAGGTAGATCAAAAAATTAAAAGTCATCAACGTGATCATAAGTTTTTTCATGATACAGAGAGTTGTCCTAAGTGTGGGCAGGGTATTGGTGAAGACCATAAGAAAGAAATGATTCTTTCTACAGAGATGAAGATTGCTGAACTTGATAGTGGTTATGTAGAACTAGAAGAGTCTATTAAAGAAGAAGAAGATAGAGAACAGCAATTTACTCGTGTGTCTGGTAGAGTAATTGATATCAATGCTGCTATCAACCAGTTGAATTTCCAGATCAGTTCAACCAGAAGCATCATAAAGGATATTGAATTTGAGATAGATGAACTTAATAAAGATACTACTGATAAGAAAGCAGAGTTTCAGAAACTCAAAGGGTTGATAGAAACCAGTAATGAGACTAAGACTTCTCTTGCTAACACCAAGAAAGATAAAGACACTTTGTTTGTTGCTAGTAAACTGTTAAAGGACAGTGGTATCAAGACTAGAATTATCAAAACATACCTTCCCACGATGAATAAACTCATCAATAAGTATCTACAAGGTATGGAGTTCTATGTAAATTTTACATTGGATGAAAACTTTGAAGAAACTATTAAGTCTAGATATAGAGACATCTTCACCTATGAAAGTTTTAGTGAAGGTGAGAAAGCACGTATCGATATTGCTCTCTTGCTTACATGGAGAAACATTGCTAAACTTAAAAATAGTGTGGACACTAACCTCCTTATTCTAGATGAAATCTTTGACGGATCGCTTGACCAGTCTGGTTCTTCTGATCTTGGTTGGATCTTACGTAATTTCGATGATAGCACTAATGTATTTGTGATCTCTCATAAAGAATCTATGAGTGATAAGTTTGATCGTACCCTTATAGTAGAAAAACCAAAGAACTACAGTACTGTATCTGAATATTAATTATGGCGACTCTAATTAGTAATATGCCTGCAGAGGAAGTGTGGGTAAGAAAAGAATATCTCACAGACTTTCAATCAGGTCATGGTGAATTTACACAAGGTGTTTGGGTATCATGTAAATCCATGCCTGGTAGAGCATTTTATTTTGAAACATATCTACCAGAATATGCAGCAATCTATGATAAATTACCTATCAGTGCATTTGTAAGCAAACCTAAAACACCAGATCCAGACATGGATCTACCCAACCTACAGTTCTGGAACTGCATGGATTATGGTGTTACAACTATATGCAAACAGTTTATAGGTTCTATGGACTATGAGTTATACACTAGAGATTTTGGATCTCAATTTGGTAAGTATATAATTACGATTGATAACTATCATGATGAACCAGACACACCAGACTACAGCACAGCAGAAACACCATCAGAACATAAGAGTCATAATCTTATACAATTAACTAATGGTCAGTTTGCTTTGTATCCTAATAATAGAATGAGAATATATGATAACTCATTGACTCCAAAAAATCCTAAGATGCCCGACTTCAAAGTTTCAACTGAAATATTCAGTGTAGAACGTGGACACATGGAGAGATACGGAGACACTGATGATTATCATTATGGTATTCCGAAAGAATGAATATTAGTGTGCCAGTTAACAAACTGGTCGTAGGGTGGTTTACTTCATGGTGTTATGGTGTAATATAGGTATATCAAACAAGGAGAAGCATGACCCTACAAAACGAAATCAAAGGTAACCTTGCTAGATTGCTTGCTACTGAGAATCTTATTGTAGAGCATCGTGCAGACATTTCAACAGCATCATTTGATGTACAGAGAAGAGTCCTTCAGTTACCTAAGTGGGATCTTGCTAGTAACACTGTATACGATATGCTAGTAGGTCACGAGGTTGGACATGCATTGTTCACACCTAATGAAGACCCATCAGAGTTTGGTGCTCCTATGGAATTCGTTAACGTGATTGAAGATTCACGTATCGAGAAACTAATCAAACGTAAGTATGCTGGTTTACCAAAGATCTTTAACACTGCTTACAGAGAGTTGAGTGATGATGATTTCTTTGGTATCGAAGGTGAAGAGTTAGACCAGTTAACATTGATTGATCGTATCAATCTTCACTGTAAGGTTGGTGCTTATGCAATGATTCCTTTTGCAGAAGATGAAGTTGTATTCGTCAAACGTACTGAAGCAGCAGAAACATTTGAAGAAGTACTTGAAATTGCTAAGGATGTATATGGTGAGCAGAAAAGACAGAAAGAAAGTTTAGCAAAAGCAGAGCAAGGTCAAGAAGGATCAGGAACAGGATCACAAGATCACAGCGAAAATTCTACTTCAGCAGAACAAGAAACTGAAAGCAGTGAAGGTGGAGAAGACGGTGACCAAAGTGATGAAGGTGGTTTCAAAATATCTCAGCAACCTTCTGCTGATAATGGTGATACTACTGGTGGTATGGGTGGACAATCTTACGATGATGATGAGGTTAGAACTCAGCAAGCATTTGATGAGCAAACTGAAAGTTTAAGTCGTAAGGATTATCATGGAAGACCTAACCAGTATGTTGAGTTACCTAAGAAATTAGATATCAATAAGATCACTGTTGACTGGACAGAAATCCATGACTGGATTGATCAAAGACGTGAAGCATACATTGAAGATCAAAGAGAATATCTTGAGAAGTATTCTGATTACGGTGCTACTGGTTTTGATGAAGCAAAAACTGAGTACCAGAAGTTTCGTAAGCAATCTCAGAAAGAAGTTAACTATCTTGTAAAAGAGTTCGAGATGAAGAAATCTGCTGACTCTTATGCTCGTGCTGCTACTGCTAGAACTGGAGTATTAGACACATCAAAATTACACACTTACAAGTACAACGAAGACCTTTTCAAAAAGGTAACAGTTCTACCTGATGGTAAGAATCATGGATTAATCTTTGTATTAGATTGGTCTGGATCTATGTCTCATTGCTTACATTCAACTGTTAAGCAACTTCTTAACTTGACTTCATTCTGCAAGAAAGTTCAGATTCCATTTGAAGTATATGCTTTCACAAATGAGTGGAAGATAGTCAATAGAATCAAGAACAATCAAGCAGATGATTCATACAGTTCTGGTTGGTACTACGGTGGTAAAGATTGTGCTAATGCTGTAGAAGGAGAACTATATGTTGATCCAGATGAGTTCAACATGATGAACCTAATTTCATCACGTAGCAATGCACGTGACTATGAGAGACAGTGTTTGAATGTTTGGTACGAGTCTTTTCAATATGAGTGTCGTACATTCTACAGACCTACAGAAGGTATGCAGTTATCTGGAACTCCATTGAATGAAGCAATCATTAGTTTGAACTACATGATACCTCAGTTCAAGAAAGATAATGATCTTCAGAAAGTTAATGTAGTTATCTTATCTGATGGTGATAGCACATATGCTCAATTTGCTAAGAAGGTAATGAATCATCTAGATGAAGATGAAAAACTACGTGTTGTTTCAGTTGGTGAATATTGTGTACTAAGAGATCGTAAGACTGGAAGAGTATACCCTCAATTCTTATCTTCTTATGTTCATGTTACTAACACCTTGATCAGACAAGTAAGAGATAGGTTCCCAGAAGTAAACATCATTGGAATCAGATTATGTAAAGGTGGCGAACTATCAAGTTTCGTATCTCGCTATGCTGATTCTACTAAGTACGATGATGTACAACAGCAGTGGAAGAAACATAAGTCTGCAATCATTCCTGATGCTGTAGCTTATTCTGCACTGTATGCTTTAAGGTTAGAATCTTTAGATGAAGAGACTGAGTTTGAAGTTGCATCTGATGCATCTAAAGGACAGATTACCAGAGCATTCAAAAAGATGCTTAAGAGCAAGTCCACCAACAAAAAAGTACTAAGTGCTTTCGCCGAGATGGTCAGTTAACAAACTGACCACTCATGGTACACAAACGTTACCACATCCCTTATACTTATATCATACACAAGAAATCCAATGCCTTTCCAAGCAACATTTACAAACGAAGATCTAAGCGACTTCTTCTCAGGCAAATCTGAGATTGATTCATCTGACGTAAAGGCTGCTGCTAACCATTTTAAAGTACAGGTTCAGAGTCTAACTAAGCGTCTTAACAAATTACCTAACTTCCAGAAAGTTTCTAGAGGTAAATGGAATTTAACCATAGCAGAGAAACTAGAGAGAGTCTATGAAGGACTACCAGCAGTGCCTACAGTAGAACAAGATCTTGTACCTCAAAAAGATCCTAACTACGTACCATTTGGTAACTTCTCTGACGTTAAGAGAATTATCAATTCCAACATGTTTTATCCAACTTTCGTTACTGGTCTATCTGGTAACGGTAAGACACTTAGTGTAGAGCAAGCATGTGCTCAACTAGGACGTGAACTTATTCGTGTAAACATTACTATCGAAACTGATGAAGACGATCTTGTGGGTGGGTTTCGCCTTGTTGATGGGGCAACTGTCTGGCATAACGGACCTGTCGTTGAAGCACTTGAACGAGGAGCAATCTTGTTACTCGATGAGGTTGACTTGGCTAGTAACAAAATCCTATGCCTCCAATCCATACTTGAAGGTAAAGGGGTGTTCCTCAAAAAAATCGGTAAAGTGGTCAGACCTGCGATAGGATTCAATGTTATTGCAACTGCTAACACTAAAGGTAAAGGTTCTGACGATGGTAGATTCATCGGTACTAACGTATTGAACGAAGCATTCTTAGAAAGATTTGCTTTGACCTTCGAGCAAGAATATCCTACTCCTAAGACTGAGCAGAGAATCCTTGAGAAGGTTGCTGCTAACCTAGGTGTACTTGATGAAAAGTTCTGTGAGAATTTAGCACAGTGGTCAGACATCATTCGTAGAACATTTAAGGATGGTGGTATCGATGAGATCATTTCGACTCGTAGACTTGTACACATCATTCGTGCCTTTGCAATCTGGAATGATCGCATGAAAGCAATCAAGGTATGTGTAAATAGATTTGATGAAGAGACTAAGCAATCCTTCATTGACCTATATGATAAGATTGATGCAGATGTAGAAACTACTGAGGAGGTATCATGAATATTATTTTAGAAAGATTTCCATATCGTTATGTTGAAGACGGTATTATTGAATTGAATGGTAAACCAGACTATCGTATTCAAAAGTTTAATGAGTACACTAGAAGGTACAATGATATGTACTATCTGGATAGTTCTATTCAATTAGATCTCGCTCTTGAAGATGCTGAATACACTAAATGGTTAGACCCTGCTGGTGTACCATGTTACGTTAAAGATGAGGCACGACACTATGAGTAAGAATGGTTACTTGGGTCATATAGCAACCCTTAAAGATGGTAGATCAGGTAAGATCCTAGAAGGAGTTGGTTCTCCTTCTAGTCCTAAACATGAAATTATTTTGGAATCTCTTGACGGATCGACCATAAGATGTTATCATTATGATATACGATACGTATGGAACCCTTGAAATATAATGAGAACGAGATCTTGAAAGAGGTCTCAGACTATATCAGTGGAACTTACAGGGGTCACTACTCCTCAAACAATGTTCAGACATTGGACTTGATTGATTCAGTAGGTGACGCAGAAGCATTCTGTAGGTCTAATATTTTGAAATATGCTTCACGGTACGATAGGAAGGGTACAGCACGTAAGGACATCATTAAGATTATCCACTATGCTGTATTGCTATGTCACTTCAATGATAAACAAGCTGCAGCAAATGCTGCCCAGACTGGAGACACCGCATTCACCGTAGATTATGACAAGTAAATGAGTACAGTAAAATTATCACAGTCAACGCAAAGAATTCTATCAAACTTTGCTACTATTAATGCATCTATAAGATTTAAGAAAGGTAATGTAATCAAGACGGTTTCTAATGCAGAAAATATTCTTGCTCAATATGAATGTGAAGAATTCTGGCCACAGGATTTTGCTATCTATGATCTGAGTCAGTTTCTAGGTGCTGTTCAAACAATGACTCTTAACGATCAACCTACGTTAGAGTTTTTGAATGATGACTACGTTGTTATTCGTTCTGCTTCTGGTTCTAGTCACATTAGATATTATTATAGTGATCCTGAAATAACATTAAAGGCAGCACCAGAGACGGATCTGAATCTTCCTACCAGTAGTATTCAGTTTGATCTGCCTTGGGACACACTATACCAAATGATGCAGTGTTCTGGTAACTTAGGTTTACAGGACATTAAATTCGTTAGTGATGGTAACGATTCATTCATTAATATGTGTGATGCAGAGAATGATACTAGCAACTCTGCTAAGTTTATTCCACCTAACAATGAATGTGATGGTGATCATGAACTGAAGATGAAGATGGAGAATCTCTTAATCTATAAGAAGAATGCTTCTTACAGAGTTAGGATATCAGATCAGTTTATATCTGAATGGGTTGTAACACATTGTGTTATGCCCGATGGATCAACAAACCCAAATCTCAAGTACTACGTAGCACTGGAGCCTAATGCATGAGCAACGATTTCCTATGGGTAGAAAAATATAGACCAAAGACTGTTGATGATTGTATTCTTCCTGAGCAAACTAAGAGGGCATTTCTTGGATTTGTTAAGCAAGGTGAGATACCAAATCTTTTATTGTCTGGATCTGCTGGTGTTGGTAAGACAACAGTAGCAAAAGCATTATGTGAAGAACTAGGTGCATCTTACATTTTAATTAATGGTTCTGATGAAGGAAGGTATCTTGATACTATAAGAACCAGAGTACATAACTTTGCTACAACAGTTTCATTGACCTCTACAAAGACTCACAAGGTGGTCATACTGGATGAGGCAGACAATATGACTGATGATGTCCAGAAGATCCTTAGAGCAGCAATAGAAGCATATCATAATAATTGTAGATTTATTTTTACATGCAATTATTTGAATCGAATCATCGATCCTTTACATTCTAGATGTACTGTGGTTGATTTTAGAATCAATCATTCAGAGAAAGAAGCACTTAGTGCTGAGATGTTTAATAGACTTAGAAAGATTCTAAAGGATGAGAATGTTGAGCATCAAGATAAGGTTGTTGCTAAACTTATTAAGAGATACTATCCAGACTGGAGAAGATTACTTAACGAGACACAGAGACATGCTGCTAAGGGTAAGGTAGAATCAGATATTCTAGTAGAGATTAGTGATGTTAAAGCAGATGATCTTATAAGGGCAATGAAGGGACGTGATTATAAAACTGTAAAGGAGTGGGTTAATCAACATATGGATCATGACCCATATCAGGTCATTCGTAGGATCTATGATGTTATCCATGTACATGCTACTGGTAGATCGATCCCAAATATCGTAGTTATTATTGCGAAGTATCAGTATCAAATTCAATTTGTTGCTGATCAAGAGATTAATACTCTTGCTTGTTTAGTTGAAATTATGACTGGAGTGGAGTGGAAACCATGATACCAAACGATCATTTACTATGGTTACTAAAAGAGAAGTGCTACAAGAAGGGTAAGTTTACTTTGTCTTCTGGTAGAGAAACAGATCATTATGTTAACTGTAAGAACGTAACTTTATCTGGTGATGGACTATACAATGTAGCATCATCTATGTTAGATTTTATAGACGCAGATGTAAAAGCAGTAGCAGGTTTAACACTTGGTGCTGATCCTCTTGTATCTGGTGTTGCTATGCATTCTTATCAAGCATGGAAACCATTAGATGCTTTGATAGTTCGTAAGGAACCTAAAGGGCATGGTACAGCATCACAGATAGAAGGTCCGATACCAGCAGAAAAATCTAAAGTTGTTGTCCTAGAAGATGTAGTTACTACTGGTGCATCTGCTGTTAAGGCAGTAGAAGTATTACGTGATGCAGGTTTGACTGTAGATCGTGTAGTTACTATAGTTGATAGACAAGTAGATGGAGAAGCAGATGCTACTATGTGTTCTGCTGAATTAGAACTGTGTAGTTTGTTCACGTTACATGATTTAGTATATGCCTAGCACAATCAAATCACTGAAGACACCTCTGCGATATCCAGGTGGTAAGTCGAGAGCAGTATCTAAACTGTTTCAGTTTATTCCTGACCTTAAAGGTGTGAAGGAGTATAGAGAACCATTTCTAGGTGGTGGATCTGTAGCATTAGAAATTACAAAAAGATATCCTAACATAGAGGTGTGGGTCAATGACCTGTACGAACCTTTGTATAATTTCTGGTCTGAATTGCAACATAATGGACATCAACTTCAAGGAGAAATTGAAGGTTTAAAAAATGTTCACTGTAATCAGGACTCAGCAAGATGTTTATTTTTAGAAATGAAGGATGTTATTAATGACGAAGAAAAATCTAACTTTGATCGTGCCATCGCTTTTTATATCGTTAATAAGTGTAGCTTCAGTGGTCTCACTGAGTCTTCATCATTTTCTCCACAAGCATCAGACTCAAACTTCTCCCTCAATGGAATCCGTAAACTCCACGAGTACTCAGACCTCATTCAAGACTGGACAATAACAAATCTTTCTTATGAGAGAATGCTAACAGATGACTGGGACAATAGAGGATTCTTTACATATATGGATCCACCATACGATATCAAAGACAATCTCTATGGTAGAAAAGGTAGTATGCATAAGGGATTTGATCATGATCAGTTTGCAGAAGAGTTGGACAAGTGGACTTCCCCTATGTTAATATCATATAACAGTTCTCAACTTGTAAAGGATCGCTTCAAGGAGTGGACAGTTGGGGAATTTGCACATACATATACTATGAGGAGCGTGGGATGTTATAATACAGATCAAGCATCCAGAAAGGAGTTAGTACTAACAAACTATGAAGTGCGAAGTTAAACTATTTGTAGCAGGTTCACAGTACGTAGAGACTGTGATTGCTAGAAACTACGAGGAGGCAAGGAAAGTAGCTCTTGCTAGAAACCCTCATGCTAGAGTCATCTCAGTTACAGCAACCTTTAAATAAATGCCTGAAGTTATTATTACAGAAGAACAAGAACCTTTATCTGTTGTTGTTCCGATTGACGACATGAGAGACATTGTAAAACAATTGTGGAAGTCTCGTAACACAGAAACAAAATGTGGCGAATTATACTATAAGTATAAGGAGTTAATCACATGGGAAAAATGCGATTAGGAATAATGTGTTCTGGTAACGGAACCAACTTCGAGAACATTGTTCGATACCCTCAGATGAAACACGAGGTTGTGTTAATGATACACAACACTAAACACTGTGGTGCTATAGAAAAATCAGCAAAGTTTGGAATACCTCACTGTAGAATAGCACACAAAGATGAAGATCAAATGATCAAACTCTTTAAAGCATGGAGAGTTGATCTTATAGTCTTAGCAGGTTACATGAGAGTCCTTAAGAATCCAGAAGACTTTCCTTGCCCCATTATAAATGTACATCCATCACTACTTCCTAAGTATAAGGGTTTACATGCAGTAGAACAAGCATTAGAATCAGGTGATAAAGAGTCTGGATG
>Ga0098038_1000386_pt1 | contig 19780 bp, 6 predicted proteins | sample 5B_taG_FD_75051 | JGI IMG/M metagenome (GOLD analysis project Ga0098038, IMG submission 75051) | Marine viral communities from the Subarctic Pacific Ocean - 5B_ETSP_OMZ_AT15132_CsCl metaG | ecosystem: Environmental > Aquatic > Marine > Oceanic | place: Pacific Ocean | collected 2015-01-08 | reverse complement strand
TGAATACTTCGCAACAAAATATCCTGATTTTTACCGTGCCTTTCAAGAAAAAACTCAATATTCTCCAACGACATTGTTGTTGCAGCAAATTTTAAAAAGAAACTCAGCCAACGAGGGCTTGGGCTTTAGCATGTCAAAAATGCAAAGATTTCAAAATGATATCTTAAACGTATTTACAAATAAAATATTTTCTACTATTTCGGACGTGAGTGCTGATTTGGATGATTCCTCTTGGGTATATGGTGCAGCATTTGATGGACTAGAGCAAGAAGATTTAGAATATGGAATTAATAATAATGGTGAATGGGTGCCTTACACTGATACTGCCTACACTAACAAGAATATGATATTGGGGATTAGCTATAATCAATATAAGAACGAAGTGGCAAATACACCAGAACAAACTAGAGTATTTTATCTAGATCCAATGCAATTTGGCGGTAACTATGTTAAACCTCCATTTTATATTAAACCAGAGAGACAGATTGGGTGGCTTGGTATTCTAGATGCACTATTCCCAGAGTTTAATCCATGCAAGCCACAGACAACAGATTTGGTTGATTTTGGACAGATACAATCAGAAGTCAGTGAAATCTATCCTTCAATTCCAGAAGACGAGAGATTAATATCTGATCCGGATTGTATTGTAGAATTGCCTTATAATAGAATTATGGAGAGAGATGCTCGTGCGGGAATGGTTGGCTTAATTAAAGCATCAATTAGAATATACGTTAGTTCTCATTTTATAAAAGCTATTCCAACGTTTACTAAATTTGCTCCAAAGTTCCCGCAAGTTTTTAGTTCTCTGTATGCGTCTTTTATCGTAGAGGATATGCAAACTTCGTTTTTGGATGCTCAACCAGGATTTGGTGAGTTTTTTAATACCTTTAAGGATAATGAATTTTGGTATGGCTTTTTAGAGCAATGTGTGCAAACCTATGGCTATTTGGTAGACGCTGGAAAAATTGTTAATGTTCCTAAAAATGTTGAGGATGCTTTGATAAGACTAAATGATTATCAACAAGCGTATGAATATCCAGATGAAGAAGATTACAAAACAGCAGTTGCAACGGGTGAAGCTCAGGCTTCCTTATTTACTTCCATTGGGCTGAGAAGATATAGAGACGAAAAAAACCTTGCTGCAATTCGTGAAACTGAGGAAGATGCCAAGCTTGTAATGAAAGAAATGGTGGCTACAGAGCTTAATTACATGGCTAAAGTTTTTACACAAAATCTAAAAACTCTTAATCTTGCACCAGATGTAAGAGATACAGGCTATTATGTTTTAGAGGAATTAACACAAAATACAAGTTTAACTTTGAATTCAGCATTAAATCCGGATGGCAGCTTTAATGTTGAAAGTGATTTGCCTACAATTCCATGGTTTGAGAATGAGGAAGTTGAAGATCCATACTACACTTTTGGTGGTGAGTTTGTTATTGAAGAAGATCGTGGATCCACTGAATTTGGTTACGGCGATGAGTATGTTGGCTATTATCATGTGCACGTTGACGAGGAAACAGGACAAGCGATTTATATGACGGGCGAAGATCATGTTGAGACCCCTCATGATGTTCTGTCTCCAATGGCTAATATACAGAGAGTTCCAATTGGTGATGTTGGTGATGTTGACGCTGCTCCTGAATTTGAAGAGGATAAACCATTTTTATTAGAAAAATATATGAAGATTGATGGTGTAATCTATAGCTTTAATGATGGTATGGCTATCATAAGTTCCCAAGATCAATCAAAATTAGTTTCAGAGATTTATCCCGGAACACTATCCTTAGTTGAAGACGTTGAAGGAAACCCAGTTGGTCTTGAGGGCGAGTTAGGTGTTCGTTATGGTCTAAGATTTAGCATGATTCCAGAGGAGACCAGTCCAGGATTAGCAGCAGATAGGTTTGAAATAGTTAATGTAGAAATTGATGCCTTGGACACAACCTTGAGAGAGGTAAAAAGAGTTGATGCAAATTCTAAGTTACTAGTTTGCTTGATTAATCATCTAAAAGAGGATGAAAAATTTAAGCTAATCACCAGGTATATTTTCCCAATGCCAAAACTACTTTCAATCGCTGCGATGTATAACGATTTAGGGATGTTGCCGTCTATTGGTGAACTATCTGTTGATGATGGAGATGCTTATTCTATATTTGGTTTTGGAGGCCCTCCTGAAGCCAAGCCGGGATATCAAGCAAACCCAACGACTGAAACTGTTGTAAATGCTGACGGTCAAGAAGTGGAGGTTATAGCCAATGTTGACGTTGGTCCAATTTCACAAATTAATAACGGGATATCGGAATCTGAAGCTGATGAATCCTTAATTGCCGAATTGGGAACTTGGGCTTCTTTTAAGGACAGAACAGGCTTCGGAAAGAGTCCATTTTTCTTAGATTGGGATCAGTGGGATCAGGTATTATTAAGAAACTCAACTAGTAGAATTAAAAAACTATTTAAGTCATATTATTACTCTAGAGACTTTGAAGAGCCTGATGAGTCTGAGAGCCCAGGAACAGAGGCTATAATGAGACTTAGAGAGTCATTAAAAAGAGCCCCAGGTAGGCAGTTAGTACCATGGTGGATGAGACGATTGTTAAGAACAAATCCATTTAATGCTGAAGGCGGCATATGCAAAAACAATGATTCGGAGTAATTATATAAAAGGGAGAATGAATTATGGCTTTTGGACCCTCTATACCATTACAATATGATATGGGCGATGGATTTGCCTTGGTTAAGGAGGTAGAATCCTTAATTGAACAAAGTATAATAATGATGACTTTAACCATACCTGGTGAAAGAGTTATGGAACCAAACTATGGAGTTGGTTTATCTCAGTTCTTATTTGAAAATTTTACTCAAGCTACTTTTTCTAATATCGATGCAAAGATAAGAGAACAAGCGGGGCAATACATGCCTGGGGTGTCAATTGATAGAATAACATTTGCGGAAGATCAAGATAGTAACGTATTGTTATTAAAAGTTTTTTACTCTATACCAAGCTTGGGAATCAACTCTTCAGCGACCATAACGCAAAATGCACAAAATAATTCGTCTTATTGACTAATTAATACTTGAGGGCAACATATGTCAAATGAACAAAAAAAGATAATTCCTATAAATTACACAAATAGGGAATTTGAAGGGATCCGGAGAGATCTAATACAAATTGCAGAAAGGTATTATCCTGATACTTTTAGAGACTTTAGTGAGGGTTCTTTTGGCGCCATGATGGTTGACGCTGTGGCTTATATCGGCGATCAATTGTCTTTTTACTTGGACTATAATGTTAATGAGTCGTTTTTAGATACAGCCTATCAGCCTGATAATGTGTTAAGAATAGGTAGAACTTTAGGCTACAAGGACCCTGGGGCTGTTTCTACTTATGGTAGAGTTGCCTTTTTTATCTTAGTTCCAGCATCCGCAACAGGCATTGGTCCTGATAATGATTATGTTCCTATATTAAAAAGAGGCACTAGACTTAGCGCTCAAAATGGTTTAAATTTTGTTCTCACTAAAAATGTTGACTTCTCAGCACCAGAAAATCCTGTGGTGGCTGCTAGAACAGACGCATCAACTGGTGCTCCGACTTACTATGCTATTAAAGCTTATGGTGATGTTGTGTCTGGGCAATTTGGAACGATACAGGTTAGCTGCGGTGCTTACGAAAGATTTAAAAAAATATCTTTGGGGTCTAACGCTATAGCAGAAATTATTTCTGTTTTTGACTCTGAGGGTAATGAATATTTTGAGGTTGATTATTTGGCACAAGATATGATCTTCAAAGAAGTTTCTAACAAAAATTTTAAAAATGATAATGTCCCATCGATACTAAAGCCAACATTGGTTTCAAGAAAGTTTGTTGTTCAGAAAACAACCAATACTGTGGTTTTACAATTTGGTAGCGGCGATGCTAGTCAGACAGACGTTGTGGCAGATCCTGCGACTGTAGCAATTGACTCTTTTGGAAAAAGCTACACAACTGATTTAACTTTTGATCCAACTAGACTTACAAAAAATCAAAGTTTTGGCATTGTTCCATCTGATACCACCTTGACTGTAACTTATAGATTGGAAAATGTAAACAACACAAACGTTTCTGTTGGAGGCTTAAACACAATTGGAAATGCTATAGTTCAGTTTGAAGACGAAAATCTTCTAGCTTCAAGTGTTTTAACAACTATTCGAGATTCCATTGAGTGTATAAATGAAGAGCCAATAATCGGAAGTGTTACAAATGCCAGCACTGAAGAATTAAAACAAAGAGTTTATGACACCTTCCCAACTCAAAACAGGGCAGTTACTCAAGCAGATTATGAAAACATAGTTTATAGAATGCCATCTAAATTTGGTTCGATTAAAAGAGTTTCTGCTCAAAGAGATCCAAATTCTGAAAGAAGAAATTTAAATATGTATGTGATCTCAGAAGATAACTTCGGCAAACTAATTAAAACTAACTCCACCATAAAAAATAATTTAAAAACATGGTTGAATAATTATAGAATGTTAAGTGATACAATTGATATTTTAGACGCTTACATAATTAATTTTGGTGTAGAGTTTATAGTTTCTGCAAAAACCAATGCCGACAAGTTTGATGTTTTAGAGCGCTGTATCTCACAATTACAAAATAGTTTTAGAACAAATTATTTTATTGGTGAACATGTTCAGATAACAGATATTTATAATGAGCTAAATAAAGTAGATGGTGTATCTGATGTCGTTAGTGTGAAACTAGTTAATAAAACAGATAACCAATACTCTGCTGTATCTTTTGACATTAACAATAATCTATCTAGAGATGGAACAAGTGTTGTAATCCCCAAGAACGCAGTTGCCGAGTTAAAATTCCCAGCTACAGATATCAGAGGAAAAATTAGATAATGGCTATTAAAAGATATAAAGCAGAAGCAGATAATACCATTGTTAATGCGTTTCGTCCTGGATTTTTTTTAAGAGCGACGGGCTCAAACACTGGCGAAGCAGATGTTTTAGAAGTATATTCAATTTATGGTAGAGAGACCGATGTTGGTTCTGGAAGAACTAGTGGCTCACAAGAGCTATCAAGAGTTTTAGTGCAGTTTCCAATTTCTAATATCACCACAGATCGCAACAACGGCGATGTGCCTGCATCCGGATCAGTAAGTTTTTATTTAAGAATGTTCAACGCAGAGACATCAAACACTGTGCCTAGGCAATTTAAATTAACTGTTAACGCTGTTTCCCAATCATGGCAAGAGGGAACTGGTCTAGACCTTGAAAATTATTCTGATTTAACATATGGTAATGAAGGTTCTAACTGGATGAATGCCAGCAATACTGCAACATGGACAAACGCCAATGGCGATACTGTTGTGGGTGCCTCTATTAATGAGAGTTCTGACAATTTCTTTTATCAACAAACTTTTGAAAAAGGATTAGAAGATCTTGAACTTGATGTTACACCATTAGTTGAATCTTGGATTGATGAAACAATAGAAAACTATGGCTTCTTAGTTAAACTAAGCGCCTCCTTCGAGGGATACTTCTCAGGCTCAGATGGGCAAAATAGTGGTAGCGTTGTCCATAATCCAGAGGGGGCTACAAAATCATATTACACGAAGAGGTTTTTTGCTAGAAGTTCGCAATATTTCTTTAAAAGACCAGTTATTGAAGCACGGTGGAACGACTCTAGAAAAGATGATAGAGGTAATTTCCTTTACAGTAGTTCTTTAGCTGTTGCAGAAGAAAACTTAAACACACTCTATTTGTTTAACCAAGTTCGTGGATCTCTCAGAGATATTCCAAGTATTGGTGCCGGAAACATTTTCCTCAGTTTGTATTCAGGATCTTCCTCTCCAATAGACTCTAAGTTAGCTTTGCATGATGGCAATTTTAATGTTACGGGTGGTCGCGTATCCACTGGTATTTATTCTTGTTCTGTTTGCATCACCGCTGCTAGCACTCCATTAGAGATGCTGTTTGATGTTTGGCATAATGATGGAATTGAAGAATACTTCACAGGTTCTATCGAGCCTGAAATTCTTTATGCATCTGAGATAATATCTAAGCCAACTTATTTCTTAAATATTACAAACTTACAATCTAAATACAGAAGTGATCAAACAGCTAGATTTAATTTGTATGTTCGACAAAAGAATTGGAGTCCCAATATTTACACAGTTGCGAGAACAAGTCCGCCAACATTGACAATCGAGAGTGCGTCTTATAGGGTCTATAGAACTTTAGACGGCTTTGAGGCGATTCCTCACGGCACTGGTTCTGATTTACATACAGTTCTCTCCCACGACGTTTCAGGCAACTATTTTGATTTCGATATGGAACTTTTGGAGCCGGGATATGAATATGCATTTAGATTTGCTTTTTACGATCCCTCTTTAAGTTCTTGGCAAGAGCAAAGAGAAACTTTCAAATTCAGAGTAGAAGAATATGAGTATTAAAAAATTATTTGATTCAACAAGTAAATCTAGAAACTATCTTTCTGATACTAATTCAAAAGATGCCTTTAAAAGAGTTGAATCGGGTAAAAATGTAGAAAGTCTTTCTACCAGACAAAATGAATTTGTCCCTCAAGTAGACTATTCAAAGCCTGAGAACTTTGCTCGTTATGGCTCTGCTTATCTTTATTACAAGGGGGCGATAGAGCACATATATAATTATTATCCGTATGATGGCTCTGATTTTGAAATAAATGAATTTTACAATGGACTTTTGGGTGTTGAAAAGTTTATATTTGACAAAACCTATCCTCGCACAAATGGACTTGCCAGATTTAGTGCCAATGGTTGGGGTGCTGCAGTTGGTTTATATCAAGATGGTGGTTATGGTACTCCGGCTAATTTAGAGTATATCGATTTTAAAGGTGGACCTCACACGTCATCATATTCCAACCTCTCAGATGCTTTCCCCTCTAATTTAGATAGCAAGAGAGATGCATCAAATATATATGATACAGATGTTTATACCACCGAGGGGCTTCCCACTGATTATGGGTTAGGCACAAGAGAATCAAATTTAAAGTCTAATTTTGATAATGGTGTTACCGTTGAGTTTTGGCTTAAAAAAGATGGGTTTAATAATTCATTAACTGCAAAAGAAGTTGTTTTTGATATGTGGAATAATGTGACATCTAGCGATGCCGCATATGCCAGAATGAGAATTGAGCTAACAGGCGCCTCAACTGGTTCGCCATTTTTAATTACTGCAAAATCTTCATCATCCGGACTATACCAGCAATCAATCGGTGAAGGCTTAACAGTATCCTCTTTATCAACGTTCGGTCATTACGCATTTACTTTTTATAATTCTGGTAGTCACTTAAAGACAGAATTGTATGTAAACGGTATTTTAAATGATACGAATGTACAACTAGGAAGTTTGAATGAATTAAATTCTAAAAACATGGTCGGAAGACTTGGAGCGTTGCTAACATCAAGTGTAGGTCCAAGTGCTGATTTTCAGTTTGCCTCTGGTTCTGCAGGTGATGGTAAGTTAAGTGGCTCTCTTGATGAGTTTAGGTTTTGGAAGACCAGAAGAACAGCAGAAGATATCGGATTGAATTGGAGAACACAAGTTAGAGGTGGTACCAATACTGATGTAAGTAATGCCACTTTGGGTGTTTATTATAAATTTAATGAGGGGATAACAGGGTATGATTCTGTAGACAGCAATGTTTTAGATTATAGTGGTCGTATAAGTAACGGTAAATGGACTGGATACGACGCCTTTTCCAGATTAACATCATCTGCACTTGTGGAGGCGGGTGTTCGAACAAGTGAATATTTAGATCCAATAATTTATGAATCACACCCGGATGTCGATTCCTTGAGAACTAGTCTTCTTACAAGAGGTACAAATCACGATTTAAATAATAACTCTGCATTTGTTAGCACTTTGCCTTCATGGATTGTACAACGCCAAGATAGTAAGGAAACAGATTTAAGGCTTGTGTCTCATATTGTAGGAAGCTACTTAGATAAACTATATCTACAGATACAGAGTTTACCTAGATTAAAGACCCAGACTTATACATCTGCCAGTGTTAAGGCGATCCCTTTCGCGCAACACATGCCGCAGTCATTAGGTCTTTTTACACCTGATTTGTTTATAGAGTCCACTGTTTTAGAAAAGTTTAAAAACAGAACCGAAACAACTTTCATGGAGTCTGATTTAAACGAAACAAAAAATCTAATTTACTTAAATCTTTATAATAGCTTAACAGGATTATACAAAGCGAAGGGCACCGAAAAGGCTGTGAGAAATGCTTTAAGGTGTTTTAATTTAGATGATAGGGTTATTAAACTCAAAGCTTATAGCGATAAAAATGTCTTTACGTTAAAAAATAACTTAAGACAAACCATGGTTCCGAACACTGCAGTTAATTTTAATAATAAATCAAATTTAGGCGCTGTTGTTTATCAAGCCGCCGATTCTACAAACGCCGATTCAGTTAGTTTTATATCAGGCACTTCTCTAACTGACAAAGAAGCACTATACGGATTTACACTAGAAACAAATATAACCTTTCCTAGATTTAATCCAAACTACGGTGATATCAATAGAAACTTTACAGATGTTTCTCTATTCGGTTTAAACTTGGCAAACGCCACAACACCAAACGATACAACGTGGGAGTCCCCAGATCCAGTAAACTTCCAGGTTTTTGCAGTTAGACCTAAAGAAAATTCAAAAAGTGCTTTTTTCAAACTCACCTCGTCTGTCACTCCAAGTCCATTTCCGCTGCTTACAAGTAGTTTATTTTTTGATGTCTATGATGACAGCCAATGGAGTTTTTCGGTACGCTTAAGACCCTCCATATACCCCTTTAGGGAGGTTGTAAGTGGTTCAGACACATACGATTATAATCTTGAGTTTAGAGGAATCAATGCAATAGGCGATACTATACAAAATAGTTTTGCTTTAAGTGCTTCGATAGGAAAGGTTGTTGGTCGTGAATTTCTCAATAATCACAAAAGAGTGTATGCTGGCGCAAGAAGAACGAATGTTACGGGAGCCGTGCAACAACAAACGGATGTTTTGTTTAATAACGTAAAATATTGGACAAAATATATAGAAAATGATGATGTTAATCAACACTTATTTGACATCAACAATGCAGGAACAAGTGGTTCGTATGAGCATATATCTCCATTAGATCCAAACTTAGATCAAACTGACGTTAAGAACGCTAACTCTTTAGCGCTTCATTGGACATATGATAACATAACGGGCTCCAATTCTGATGGAAACTTCTTCTATGTTACAGATGTAAGCTCAGGCTCTGCAGAGCTTAGAGAAAATTATGGCTGGGTTGGTGCGATTGCTGGTTCCCATCATACCGGATATGGCTTTGGCTTCTTAACTTCGTCAGCAGATGTGGTCAAGAAACAAATGACTAGCATGTTAAAGTTTACAGATCCTGAATCACCGATTTCCTCAGAGATGATACAAACTTTTGATAGAACTGAAAAATTCTTTTTTGAGAGAGAAGTAAAGCCAGACTTTTTCTTTAATATTGAAAAAAGCATGTATGAGGCAATCTCAGAGGAAATGCTAACTTTCTTTGCTGGGGTTGTTGATTTTAATAATGTAATTGGCGAACCAGTTCACAGATATAGGATGAGATACAAGCCTTTAGAAAAATTAAGAGAAATATACTTTAGAAGATCTGGCTTAAATTCAACCTCAAACGTTGAAAAATTCATTAACTATTATAAATGGTTAGATGACGCAATTGCAATAGTGATCGATCAACTTCTCCCTGCAGGAGCCGCTCTTAAGCCTGACACATACAATATTATTGAAAGTCATGTTCTAGAAAGAAACAAATATCAATCTCAATTTCCAATTCTAGAAGAAGTAGAATCCACTGAAGGTGCCGCGATGGGCATTAATGAATTGGCTTACAATTGGAAATTTGGGCATGCCCCTCTTTCTGATAGCCAATCTGATAATACATTATGGTGGGAAGAGCGAGCAATAAGAACAGATACGTCTGTTTCATCCGGTGATGTTATTGTTGACAATCAAAGAGAGAATATAAGACAAATAGCCGCCAAGAACAATGATCAAGAGACACCAATATTATATGATGTTAGTAGAAATGGTTATTCTGGTTCTGTAGATATACTAAGAAGAAGGTCTCTTCCTTATCGATTAGTTGCAGAAAAGACACAAGTTATTAAAGGCGGTGTTAACTTTGAAGAAAGTAAAGATATTAACCTTACATATAACGCAGTAAGACCAGCCGGTCCCATTAACACAGGTGATGGCATATTTGTACCAGAGAATGTTTTACTTTCTTTCACGACTGATTTAGCAGACATTGCACCCATAACAAATGACGTGCTAAAACCAAATGTTAAAACTAAAAGATATTTTAAAACCTTGTTTGGAAGAAATTACGAAGATGGCTTAGGCTACTACAACATGAAGTCCTCTCGCTTGTTTCCTTTCAATGTGTTTAGTTCATCAGTTGTTAGTGGATATAATGCTGCAGTTGTTGATGGAACATCTGCCAGCCTTGAGATTACAAATTTACATAATGATGTTTATGGACCAGATATGGAAAAACCAATGCAGGGTCCATTTACGGAGTATGCAGTTGGTGGTCACCAATCTAGACACATTGCTATCAACAGAGGAACGGATGGACTAACCACCAGACCAGAAGCTTGGAAAGTGGTCTTAGGATTTAGTAACTCTGCTGGAACTGATGGTGCGATTGGTTTAGTCGGCCCTGACTACCCAACAGATGATATTAATTACGCCGGCTATTCCACAGAATACCCAGTAAAAACTTCACAAAAAGCAGTATACTACAGAGACTTTACGGCAAAAAGACCAGTAAATATTAAAAACATCCTAATGAGAACTGGCTCAACAATTTTAGGCAATTATGAACATAATTATCAAGTAGTTCACAGTGTTGGTGGTTTTTCAAATCCTAGAGCTTTTATTGATAATCAGCCAATATTGCCAACCGAAATTATACAAAACAAGTCCTCTTCTCAAGCAAGAAGTATTCTTGATGTCCGTAGAACGGATGATAGTCATTTCCAATTTATACCTGATTATAATGTGTCTTACTTGCACTCAAACGCCAACAACAAGAGTATTATACGTTCTAGGTTCTCTGCTCCTGGTAGTGTGGAAGTTTTAGGTCAAGGTTATGGTGATATTCGTTCAAATGACTATTCAGTTTATAACGCATTAACTTATCGTAACTTGTCTGTTAGAAGGCCATATCAATTTATGTCAAGTAGTTCTGAGCCTGACGGAGTTGGGACAACCGGCATTAGAGTGTCTGATTTAAACGGCAATGATTTTGGACTAGTTAGAAACTTATCAGATCATTCAGGGTTATATGGTAGAAATAAAAGCGTCACCGATCCTGGTAATCTAACAGAGCAAGACGCTTCGTTCCATAAAGTTAACAGAAACGCACTTCGTAGAATTATCCAAAATTCAGATGGAACATTTATAACGGCATCTACGTTTGATAATTTCTTTGTTCAGCATCAGATACCTAGATCTGATAGGCAATATGCGTGGATTACTGGTTCTTTAGCTCAAGAGGCTTTGGATGATTTCTTAAGATATGGGGGATTTGCTCCGGTTGTTGGAGAACAAGCAGGACAATATGCTATAGGCACTGGGACATCTAGAACATATGTATCTTTCTTTGATTTTGTAACGGCTAGTGCTGTTGGTAGTTTTGGTATAATAGTTCCAGCCCAGCCATCTAGTGAATTGAATATTCAGATCATAGATCCTGTTGATTCACTTAACGATAATAATTTGGGACTAAGCTTGTCCACTGATCCGACCAATTATTATAATATGGACTTGTTGCCCGTTGGACACGGTTTTGTTCAAACAAGAAACGCTGATTATTTTAATATGTTAATGACAAAGCGTAAAAATACGTTTGGATATAGAGGCATGCCATTTACTGGACCTTCAAAGCCGGCTGTTATTAGAAGACAGATTTCTCAAAACGAGTTGTCATATACTAACTCACCAACAACTAGACAATCCTTTACCCCAATCTCTGTTAAAACTAGAACAATTCAAACTAGTATAAGTTCTAGTGTTGGGGATGTTTCGCTCGCTATGCCATATGAGCAAAACAAAAAATACTTTAATAATTCCGAGTTAAACAATAATTTTGCACCGTATGGTCAAAAAGATTATGATACAGTGTTTGACCAAATAAACACTATGACTAGAAGTGATCCTAATAATTTCAGATTTAATTGGATTATCTACTCAGACGACCTTTTCCCATCTGATGTAAATGAGTTTAGTTCTGGCTCAGCCACAAGAATTGGGTACGATAACTTATATTGGAGAGCAACAGATGTTGAGAGATTTGAATTACACAGAGATTCTATTTTCTTTAACTCATTTGGACAAAGAGTTTCACAAAGTTCTTGGCCTCTAGACGCACCTAACGGTTTTCTAACTAGAGGAGCCTCTGATATACCAATTATTACCTCTGGTATTACAACAGCGTTGGCATTCTCTAACTCTGCTGGTGAATTACAAAACGAATATGAGCATGTTCATTTAGCATCTGCAGCGATTAATCAAAGTTTCCAGAACAGAAATATTAAAATCGGCGGACTATACGCTAGAAAAAGCCTTTTAACTAATCCTTTCTCTGTTGTTAGTCCGTCGGGAATGGTAATTCCAGAAACAGGCTCAGGCTTCAGTATGACACCTAATGCCTTAGATTATACAGCTTCGTTTAGTAATACAGACATGATTGAGCCATACGGCGGCATGGCTGTTTGGGAAGCTTCTACTCAAGCTGGTGTTGTGGAATCCTCAAACAATACTAGCACTTTTGTTCCTTCTCCTTCGGAACCATGGTACTCATCCATTGAAGATTTTAATAGTGATCTAAAGTTCATCAGTAAGGGATACTCTGTAATTCCTGAGTTTAGAATAAGCGAACACATTAACGATTATCTTAAGTTTGGTATTTCCTCTGATAAAAAATTCAACACTTTTGAAATAGTGGGAACTGGAAAAGATAGTTCAAATGATAATTTCTATGTTGATTATTCTAATTCTGATTTCCTTGAGGAATTTGCAAACATTAAACAACAAACAGGAATGACTCCGGATGAAATAGTTTTAGTTTGCAGCGCTAGTATTAAGTTTAATCCTTATAAGGGCTTCTATCCTGCACAGAGAACAATAGATCTGGTTGAACAATTTAGATTGTCATATGCCGATGCTCTTCAGAGTGAATCTGACGGGATCAGCGCTCCAGGGACTGCTGGCGCCACAAGACCATTAGCTCAAGCAATGTTTGCGCCTGGTATTCTTTTTAATACGATTAAGTCTGGTTTAGCAGTTGATTATCCTATAGTGCTGGACGGCGGAAAGATTAATAAGAGATACTTTGGTAGCGATGAGTCTTCCGATCCAGGTGTAGCTTGGATGGTCACCACTGACAGCGGCAGTTATACCGGAGAAGAATATTGGGATAAGAGGGTACCATTCGAGGCAATTATAGATCCAAGTGAGTACCTTTCATCTTTAGAGTTTTTCGATATGGAAGCGCATCCTTCTGCCTCCACAAACACAACCGCCTCATTCATACAAGCGAATACTGATGATGTTTATAAAAGAATGTCCAGTAATTTCTTTGGAGCGGTGCCTAACTTCTTCTTAGATAATTCAAAATACACTTCTTTGGAATCAGAATATATTTCCAATGACTTGCGTTTTGATTCTGGTTCTGTTTATGGTGCTAGAATTAAAGTTTATCGTTCATTAAGCGGCAGCAAAAGTTATTTACAAGAATCAGGTTCTAGCGGTAATAACATAGGGTTTAGTGCCAATGGAGCTAAATTCTTAGACACAAGCGTTACGCCTCCAGAGTTCAAAAGTGGAACAAGCTATCAGTTACCACAAGACCCCCGTAGGATGAGAAAAGAAGAACTTCAAGAGTCTTTTACAATTTATAGTCGTCCTGGCGCTTTTGGTCCAGAGATTGCCGGCAGACCCACTGGTTCAAACGCGGTTAGCGCTAGTGTTTTTGCTACTAATCCAATTGACTCTGTAAATGGAGAAAACCCTGCATTCACTCCGCCTTATTATAACGGTGAATCTTGGTTAGATTTAGTGTTTAGGCCTCAAGCAAACACTTCTTATGATCTTAAGAGAATATTGTCTGAAGTAAGATCTGTTTCTTGGAGGTTTGATCCAGGACCTTCAGCATCTGCTGCTCCAAATGGTTCTTCGACAGGTTATGTTGACACGCAGTTTATCCCATCTTATGGTAGCAACATTAGTGTTGTTCCTGAATTAATTTATGATGGTAAAAATATTAATAAAAACGTTATGCAATTAACCAACAGCTTTAATTGTTTTGGCGTGGTTGAACAATTTGAAACCACAACCGATAATTTTGATAATCCATATGCTGTTAGTAATAATACAATTGGTGCGAAATGGGTTATTCAGCCAAAATTTGAAACACCGCACCTTAATTTTAATAACAAAGGTGTCAATCCTATCACTAATGCAGATGGTAATTTATCACTGCCACAATATTCTTCTGGCTCTGTACCTAGGGGCATTTGGCACCAGTTTGGCGCTATTGAGCCTGATCCTAAAAAAGGCGTTTTCTTTGAGATTAGTGAGATCCCAAGCAATTGGTTAAAGTATCACTACGATGTTAGAAATAATAACACTGTGTATAATGATTCTAACTTTTTGAAAAATGGTAATATCATGCACAAAGAGATGAAAAACCTAACAGAAATTATACCATTTAGAGAAGAGAACAAATTAAAGAAAATGGGAGAACTAGCTAACTCTAGAAGTTTGTTTGAGGCAATCGTTGTTGTACCATATCAGCATAATGTATCAAGCACGGTTGATAGAAATCAATCATATGAAAAGAAAGAATTCTTTAATATTGATAGAGAAAAGGTTGACTCGTGTCTTAAGTCAGCGGTTGGAAGTCAGGAAGGAGATTCTTTAGATTCCGCTGGAATTTCTATTAGAAATCTAGTTAATACGATGCAAAAATATGTACTACCTCCACAGTTTGATTTCTTGAACAACACAGACATAGATCCTATGGCAATGTATTTCTTTGAGTTTGAGTACAAACTTGATCGTGATGACTTAAATTATATCTGGCAAAATCTTGCACCTAGAAATTATCGAAAAATTACACAAGAGTCTGTATCTGTTGCACATAAACTAGGTGAAAACGAATTAATGACATCAGAGGATATTACAGATCCTAATACACGTTTCATGGTATTTAAGGTAAAATATAGAGGCATGGATGATTATTTTGATACAACGACTTCTACTGTCGGATCCACCAATGGCGATCAAGATAATGAAGAGGGGTACAAATTGTCCTTTAACTGGCCTTATGATTATGTTTCTTTTGTTGAGTTGGCAAAAATTAGTGCTAAATCCAAATTTGTAGACAGTGGACAAACAAAATCTACGTCTACAGCAAATGGAGGAACACAACCAACAGAGACAACTACTGGCACCCCAGTTGGTGAAACCATAACCAGCACAGGGGAGTATTGATATGGCAAAGTTTTTAAATAAAAAAGAACAAGTAATTGATTTAAAGCTTACCTCTTATGCAAAATATCTTCTGTCAATAGGCAGGTTTAAGCCAGAATTTTATGCTTTTTTTGATGACAATGTTTTATACGATAAAAAATATGCCGATGAGTTTTCAGCGTCATTCGGTCCGATAAGAGCTTTTTATACAACTGAGCCACAAAGCGATATCGATAGAAGAATTAAAGATGAAACACAATATTTGGAAACATATGTGCATTTTAGAGGTGTAGAAAAGCATCTTAATAGAAATAGAAACTTATCTCTAGATTTTAGAAAGAGTAGGGATAAGACTCAAATGATGACAAATGTTTTGCCTGATGATAGATATACTGTAGACAATGCTATTGGCGACGCATTTTTAGATGGACCGATACAAAATGCTCCTGCTTGGAAGATTTTAACGCTAAGTTCCTATATTACATCTTCGCACCAAAACGATCCCACTAATAATAGTTTAATACCTCAAGTTAATATTCAAGCAGAGTATCAATTAAGAGTTATTAATTCAATACCATCAAATCAAACAAGTGTTGTAAATTCTGTTAGAGGGCTAAACTCTATTACAACACAATTTATCGATGGCAAGTTTTTAGAATTAATTGGAAATGATCCTGTTGTATATGTAGAAGAAGCCAACACACAGTTGTTGGCGAAAAACTTTGAGGTAGAGGTTTTTGAACTTAACAATCAGCCTCGCTCTGAAACAGAATTAGATAAAAGATATTTTAAAGAGCAGAGAACGAATATACAAAATGGCTTTATCACTGCTGACAAGCCGTTAGAAGTTCCAGTCACAGAACTATCAACAGATAGTGTAGAGTATTACTTTGATATTTTGTTTGATCAAGATGTTAATCAAGAAATTGTTTGTAAATCAATTGACGACTTTGATAAGAGTTCATATTATATTGATATAGATTTCTCTTGTGATCAACAAGATTCAGAGAATGTGTTTTTTGATATTTATGGTTCTGTGTTAGAGCCTGAAATTTGCGCCCCTCCAACTGAGGGTGAGGAAGATTCATGTCAAGATTAGTTTTAAATGGCGATGTTGATGCTAATTTAGGTAAATATTTGCCAACCCCATATATTGAAAAGATTACTTTAACGGGAACAAACGCCTCATTTTCTTCATATGCTACATCAGACTATAGCATTCATGGTGGCGTAACTATACCTGTTAGATCTGATGTTCTTTTGTATGATTATGCCGGCGGCACCAGTGCCACACCAGCAGAATACGCTGCTAATTATTTACAAGATAATACTTTTTATACAATGCTTTTCTACGTTTCCAAATTGGCGCAAGAAGTTTTTGACAATGAAGATGGGTCATATACAGCCACACAAGTTGAATCTGTTACAGACCCAGATGGCGTATATAATGCCAGATTGCCAATCAAATTTTTTGATCAGATTATAAATGGCAAAGCAAACCCATTAGATGTTTTTGTAAATAATGCTAGTGATGTAAATGTGCTTATCGGTTCAGATGTTGCAACACGAATAGAGTTTAGGCAACTTGCATACTATGACTCCACTGCAGGTGGTTCTGTGCCTGACGCTTATATTGACATTGGTACTTATGATATATCGTATGATGAAGATGGAAATCAATTCATTACATTCCCTTTAAGAATAGGTCCTTTAGATCCGCCAAGCGGAGATTCTGTTGAGTCTGCCATGGATCAGATCCAAGAGTTTAAGAGTATATTTTTCAGCAGCACGGCAGATTACAACACCGGAGCAGCTACTTTTGCTGATGATTATTTAACAAATATACCTTTATTTAACCTTCAAACAAGTGATGTATCTTATGAGATTGTGTTTGAAGAAGGAAGACTTGGTAACCCAAACAACACTGCTTATTTTGACGTTAATGGAGAAATTTATCAAACAACACCATTAATGACTTTTAATGGGCAAGCATATAAAATTAAAGATATTACATATGATCAAGTTGTTGAAAGTTTTACTGAATTGGTTGAAGAATATAATGTTTTCTATAATAGAGAAAGCGGCTATGAACAATTAAAACAAATGATCAACGAGATCAAAGCAATATTAGCTAGAAATGATGATCTTGGAATCTTAGTTAGATTGTTTAGATTAATGAAGTCATTCCCTGTTAAGACACCAACAAAGCCAATTGGACAACTTTACAAAAGATTGAGACGTAGAATCAATTCAACTAATGCCGCTATCAGAAACGATCAGCCATTACAAAGAAAAGCAATTGCCGATTCTAAAATTGTTGACGACAGACCTTTGCCAGAGCCAGAGGAACTTGAGAGTATTTATATTGAGGGCTCCGGTAATGAAAACAAAATGACATACGGGCTATCTGATGGTTATCATTCCGGGATGCAACAGTTTATTCAAGATGGTTTGCGTTATTCTTATACAAATGATGAATTATCAGCGGAGTACTTTGACATTGTTTTTGGTTCTATTTTCTTTGATTATGAAAAAGCTTTACATAGAAGCTCTAATTTATCAAGAGTCTTTAACGTTAAAAAAATGGAAGATCTTGGCATGTTTGTTCCGTGGGGACAATTTTACACCCAGGCTGCAAGAGTAAAAAGAGAGTTTTATTTAGAACGTGTTGGCACCGGTGCCTCCTCTACTGAGCTTTTAACAAAGTCAGTTATCGGGTGTACTTTTGATGAAACTAGGGCATATCCACTATGTAATAATATTTATCTTAGAGAAGATCAAGAAACATCCACTACATATGAAACTTTATTCTACACACCGCAATCAATTAGAAACAGCACCGCTGTTAGCAGCGATCTAAATGTTGTTACGCCGTATACCCCACCAGAGATTGAAGGAGAGGATGAGGCGACAGTTTTAGGAGATGCCAAACAAGGATATATGAGTAGCTTGGTTTTTAGACAGTTCCTGGATCCTTCAAATCCAGACACTGATCAATATGGTATATCAAGAAGCGATATTGAAAAATACAGGCTTATGATGTTTCAATTGTTAGACTATAGAAGATATTCAGATGTTAGTGGCGAATTCGAAGGTGAAACTCAAAATTATAGCTTAGAAGATTATTATTTTTACGTTTATGTTTTTGATAAAACCAAAAACATGATAGAGACATTAATTCAAAACGCTAGAGATGCACTATCTGACATCGTGGAATATTTAACGAGAGCAGAAGAGCTTTGTTCTTTTAATGAAGATACAGAGAGATTTAACGACTTTTTTAGAGATGCTGTTACAGCAATTTATGAAGACAATCCCGCTTTAGCTCCATGGTATTATGCTCCTGTTGTTTATTGTCTACATTTAGATCTAACTGCAAATCAATTTAATGGCGATATGGATCAAATTTTACAAGCTGCTACAAACATAAGCATGCAAATTAATCCAACTGATGGAAACCCAACAGCATTAGTTAATTTTGTATCTGCTTTCCAATCTTTCATAACCAATACGTATGATGCCGGCTCCGATATAGGTGATACAGTTAGTGCAATGAGTGATGAAAGAATAGTACTTCATGTTGAAAATTTAGGTCCAATGATCGCATAAGCGGAGTTTATATATGTCATTTTCTTATAGTATCGGTAAAGATAAAAAATTTAAAACATCTAGTAATTCAACTAGTAAAACAACCACTGCAAATGCCACCACTGCAGGATCTACCACGGTTCAAGAGATCCCCTCTAATCCAAGTCGTTTATTGAACAATCAAGTGGTTGTTGTAAATGGAATTACTTTAGATACAAGCAATCCAGACGATGCTAAAAAGTTAAATATTTTAGGTTCTCAAAACAATATGGCTAATATGGGTTTTGGAAAAAGGCATAGTTCTGGTGATGTTTCATCAGTCACTAGTGAGTTTTTAACTTCAATTGGTTGCGTCGTAAGTGGTAAAACAAAAGACTTCTCATTGCTAAATGAACAATCCATCCAACCAGCTTTTGGAGATAATCCAAACATTTCTTTACCAGAAGAATATAGAAAGAAAAAATCAAGGAAATCTTCAACAGGTAATTTTTCTGCTGTAAATGATCCGTTTTATGATAATGGTGAAGTAAGAAGAAACATACAAGAGCAGGATTATTTAAATCAAGAAATAGAAAAGATGAATGCAAATGCATTCGACATTGCTAATTATCTTGCTGTGTATAATTCTGATCCTTCA
>Ga0098038_1000381_pt1 | contig 19958 bp, 20 predicted proteins | sample 5B_taG_FD_75051 | JGI IMG/M metagenome (GOLD analysis project Ga0098038, IMG submission 75051) | Marine viral communities from the Subarctic Pacific Ocean - 5B_ETSP_OMZ_AT15132_CsCl metaG | ecosystem: Environmental > Aquatic > Marine > Oceanic | place: Pacific Ocean | collected 2015-01-08 | reverse complement strand
TGCTGAAGTTAAAAAGGTAGGTTTGACCCCTGCACAGGTTTCTAAAAAATTTACTGATTTGAAAGAAGGTAGATTAACATCTTCACAAGTTATGAAATATATATTAGGCAAACTAAAATAGGAGCAAATCATGGAAGGACGTGCGAAAAAACCTGTGAGAAGAGCAGGACCGAGAGGTTTTCAAAAGAAACCTAGTAAACCTAGTAAACCTACCAAGTCTGCTCGAACCGCAGTATCAGCAGCTAGGGCAAAAGGCATGATGAAAGAAATGAGTGAAGCTCAACAAAAAAGAGCAATTTTGCAAATGTTACAAGGCAAGACACCCGCATTTATGAAAAAACTAAAATAGAGGATAGCCATGAAGAAAAAAGGTTTATGGGCTAACATTCACGCTAAAAGAAAACGGATAAAAGCGGGATCTGGCGAAAGAATGAGAAAACCTGGATCTAAAGGTGCTCCAACAAAAGCTAACTTAAGAGATGCGAGAAAAACTAGTGCCAAGAAAGTTTAAAAAAGTTCCTAAAACTAAAAAAGGTGTTCCTAAAGTATATGTGAGAGGTGCAAAAAACCCTAAAGCAAGAGAAGCAGAAATAAAAAGGACTGCTCGTCTTTATAAACAAGGGAAGTTAACTCCTGCTATGATGGATAAAATTAGTAAACAACGGAGTAAGAGCTAATGGCAGAAACAAAACCCAAGAAAAAAGGTGGTAAATATTCTTCTATTCCTGGAGCGGGAAAATTTTCTACCTCTAAATTAAACTCAGTTTATAAAAGAGGTCTTGGTGCATATTATTCCTCTGGAAGTAGACCTAAGACTTCTGCTCATGCGTGGGCAATGGGAAGAGTGAAAAGTTTCGTAACTGGTAAAGGTGGGGCTAGAAAAGCAGATGCTGACTTACTGAAGGGTAAAAAGAAGAGCACTAAAAAATGAGTTACTTACAAAGTAACATCCCTTATTTTAAGGCTTGGGTGCGTCGTGAGTATACTCATAACCATGAAAAATATCATGGTGAGTTTCTTCATGCTATGGTTATTGCCGTAACTACAATACCAAATCGGTCACTTAGTTTTCAAGTTATATTTACTGGTTGTGAAGCAGAAGGTGAACCAGAAGATACTGTGCATGGTGGGGCAATGTGGGCTAGAATGCCTATCACAGCACTAGTTGCAGATATCCCCCTTGAAGAATGGCCTGACCCTATGGAAACATATGATGCTCAGCCTTGGGATTGTGCCTCACATTATCATTCTGTTTATGTGATGGAAAGAACAACTCCTTGTCCTTGGTTGGCAAAAATTAACGGCGAGTTTTTCCCTGCAAAATATTTGTTTACTGTGGATTATACTAATAGCGAAATTGCAGATGATCCTGCACAACACAAACAAAGTCATGTTCTACAGCTTTTAGAAGCAGGAGAATGGACAGGTAATATTGTTGCATTACCTAATAACAGAGTGAGAGTAACTCATCCTGCTTGGTTTGCAACAGGTGAAGGAGCTCCTGATTTTAGACCATCTCAACATATACACTATTCAAAGTCTGATTTAGACTATACACTAGATGTGAATAGGGTTTTTGACAATCTTTATAATCAGGAGGATAATGATGGCTAAAAAGCTTGTTGGAAAACAAAAAAAGTTAGACCGTAATAAAAACGGCAAAATTGATGCGGGAGATTTTAAACTCATTAACGAGGAGAGAAAAATGAAAAAAATGAAAAAGAAGCCTAAAGGTATGAAAATGGGCGGTAAGGCGATGAAGCCTAAAGGCATGAAGAACGGTGGAAAAATGATGAAACCCAAAGGTATGAAAATGGGTGGAAAAATGATGAAACCCAAAGGTATGAAAATGGGCGGTAAGGTTATTAAAGGACCTTACAGTTAGAGGATAAGTTATGGCAGTTTCAGGATCAGTTGATTTTGAACCAGATGTAGCAGAGTATATTGAAGAAGCGTTTGAGCGTTGTGGTTTAATTGTATCTACAGGATATGATTTAAAAACAGCAAGACGTTCTTTAAATTTACTTTTTGCAGACTGGGCAAATCGAGGACTAAACCGTTGGACTATTGAGCAGGTATCTTTACCTTTAGTTACAGATATTGCTAATTATCCTGCAGGAATTTTAACTATGACTGTAGGAGCTAGTGGTTCTTTTACTGTTGGTGAAACAATCACAGGTGGTACGAGCGGTGCAACTGCATCTATAACAAGCGTTACTTCATCTACAGTTATTGCTATAACTATTCCCTCTGGGACTTTTGTTGCTGCAGAAACAATTACAGGTGGTACGAGCAGTGCGACCACTACCGTTACGGCTGCTGTTGATTTTACTAATGTAAGAAGTACCATAGATATTCTGTCTGCTGTTATAAGACAAAATGCAGGTGCTTCTACTCAATCAGATACTTCTATAAGTAGAATAAGTCGTGATACTTATATAAATATTCCGAGCAAACGAACAACAGCACGACCTTCTCAGTTTTATGTAGATAGACAAATCACACCTATTTTGAAATTATGGGGAACTCCTGATGCAACAACATACACTCTTGTTTTTGATAGACTTGTAAGAATTGATGATGCAGATAACCCACAGAATACAGTAGATGTGCCATTTAGATTTTATCCATGTTTAGCTGCAGGACTAGCTTACTATATCAGTTTGAAAAAAGCACCTAATCGTGTGCAACTATTAAAAGCTGTATATGAAGAAGAATTTGAACGAGCTGCTGCGGAAGATCGTGACCGAGCTAGTTTAACACTAACGCCCAGTAGAGATTATTACACGTTGATAAGATGAAATTTGCAACAGGACAATATGCTTTAGCTTTATGTGACCGATGTGGTCAACAATATGATTACATCTCATTACGAGAAGAATGGAACGGTTTAAGAGTATGCCCTGAGTGTTTTGAAGAAAAACATCCTCAACTAGAGCCACATCCTGTGCCTTTTGAGCCAGAAGCTTTGCGGTATCCTCGTCCAGATAGAAAAGAGCCTCTGGACATACTTGTAGGTCAAAACACATTTCCTCTTTTTACGAATACGTCAATACAAGGAATTAGCTCTGTAGGAAAAGTAGAGGTTACAACATGAGTTTTACATACACGACTTTAAAACAAGCTTTAAAAGATTATACTCAAAACGATGAAGTTTCTTTTGTATCAAACCTGCCTATGTTTATTAGGCTTGCAGAAGAGCGTATACTGAAAGCAGTAGATTTAAATGTTTTTGAAAAAAACGCCACAGGAACTATGACTGCAAGTAATCAATACTTAGCTTGTCCTACAGATTTTTTAGCCTCTAATTCATTATTACTTACAAATAGCAGTAATGATGAGTTTTTGCAATTTAAAGAATTAGAGTTTGTAATGTCATATAACCCTAATGCGTCAACTACAGGAACACCTAAATATTACGCACAGTTTGATGTAGATAATTTTATTTTAGCCCCTACCCCTGATAGTAATTATGCTGTTGAGATGAGTTATTTTTATCGTCCTACAAGTTTAACAGATAGCAAGTTTACACTAACTTTGACTTCTGTTGTGGGTACTTTCACAACAAGTGATACAATAACAGGAGGTACAAGTGGAGAAACAAGTGATGTCAGCGCTGTGCCTAGTTCTACCACACTTACTGTTGGGATCCCTAGTGGTGATTTTACTGTAGGTGAAACAATCACAGGAAGTTCTAGTGGAGCTACAGGAGTAATATCTAGCATAGGCTCGGACTCTACTCTTTCTTGGGTTAGTGAAAACGGTGAGCTTGCTCTACTTTACGCAGCTTTAATTGAATGTTATACTTATATGAAAGGCGAACAAGACGTCATGAATATGTATAACTCTCGTTTTGCGGAAGCTCTCGCAAGACTTAAAAATTTAGGCGAAGCTAAAGAAGTGACAGATGAATACCTATCAGGATCACTAAGAAAGGCTAGGACATAATGTTTACAGAATCGTTAGGTATGTCAAATAACTTTTCTGTTACGGTTGAAACTACAAACAACAGGGGGTTTACTCCAGAGGAAACAGCAAAAAGATGTGTTGATAAAATAATCGGTATATCTGACAATTCTCACCCTGCAATACGTGATCAAGCTCATGCTTATCGCAAAGAAATGGAAACGATTATTGCGTTATACATGAAACAAGCTATTAAAAGTGATAGAACTACTGTATACAATGCAATAAAAGATTCTGGAAACCCGAAACTTGCAGAATATATAAGGAGAATGTAATGGCTTTCACGGGAAACTTTCTGTGTACTTCTTTTAAAACAGAACTTTTAAAAGGTGTTCACAACTTTACTGCTACAACAGGTAATACTTTCAACATCGCATTGTATGACAATAGTGCTTCATTTACAGCCGCAACAACAGCGTACACTTCTAGTAATGAAATTAGTGGGACTAACTATTCCGCTAAAGGACAAGCTTTGAATCCTGTGACACCTACAGCTAGTGGAACAACAGCATTAGTTGATTTTGCTGATGAAGTATTTAGCAATGTAACAATCTCTTCAGTAAGAGGAGCTTTAATATTTAATGAAACAGCAACAGGCGATCCTTCGGTAGCTGTGTTAGATTTTGGAGCAGATAAAGCAGCAAGCTCTGGCGATTTTACAATAGTTTTCCCTACAGCTGATGCGAGTAATGCTATAATTAGGATAGCTTAATGACAACAACTGTTGCATTCAATAAATCATGGAATAGCCCTCTAACTGCTTGGAATACCGACACTTGGAATGGTGGGGGTGCTTTTCCTAGTGCAACAGGTTCTATCAATTCTGTATCAATTACCATTAGTCAAGAAGTTACAGGAGTTGCAGCGACATCTGCGATAGGTAATACATTTGAAACAAATGTAGGAGTGAGCGGTACAGGTAGTGTCGGGTCTTCTACGATTACAGGGTTTGCGAATGTATCTGTTACTGGTTTGTCAGGTACAGGTGCGATAGGTTCTACCTCTATTACTGCTGATTCAAGTATTTCAGTCACAGGAATCGCAGGAACATCTGCAGTAGGCAATACCTTTGAAACTAATGTAGGAGTTAATGCAACAGGTAGTGTTGGCTCTTCTACAGTTGAAGGCGATGCAAATATAACTGTCACTGGTTTGTCAGGCACCACTGCTTTAGGTAATACCTTTGAGACAAATGTTGGAGTAAGTGCTACTGCTTCAGTTAATAGCGCTGCGTTAGGAATAACAGGAACAGCAAATGTTGAACTCCCTGCATCCACTCCAGAAATTACAACTGTTATAGAGTCTGTAACAATAGACTTAGGTTCTAAAGTTGAAGTTACAGGACTAAGTGCTACAACATCTATGGGGCAGGTGCTCGTTTGGGGTCTTGTTGTACCTAGTCAAACTCCTAATTTTAACATAGTAACACCTAGTCAAACTCCTAATTTTAATACTATTGGTGGCAGTACAGCACCACCTCTCCAAGTTCCTTCTTGGATAGATATAGCAGCGTAAGGAAATAAAATATGGCAAGCGTATACACAAACGATTTAAGGTTAGAAGAAATCGGTTCGGGCGAACAGTCAGGAACGTGGGGAGATACAACTAACACGAACTTAGAGTTAATTGCTGAAGGTCTCAGTTTTGGAACTGAAGCGATCACAACAAATGCAGATACTCATGCTTCTACAGTAGCGGATGGGGCAACCGATCCTGCTCGTTCCATGTATATAAAATATACAGGAGCATTAGACTCTGATTGTACAATTACGATTGGTCCTAATACTATATCAAGAATGCACTTTATTGAAAACGCTACTACAGATAGTGGGAGTTCTGGTCCATATAACATTATTATTAGTCAAGGTTCTGGTGCTAATGTAACAATTCCTAACGGCGAGGTTAAGGCTGTTTATCTAGATGGGGCAGGGTCAGGTGCTGCGGTCGTTGATGCTTTTGCTTCTCTTAATGTAGGAGCGTTAAGCACACAAACAGCAGGTACATCTAACTTACGTCTTGGCATTAATGCAGGGGACTCTATCACCTCTGGCGGTAATTACAACGTGGTCTTGGGTGATGAAGCGGGTACTGCTTTGACTACAGGTGACAATAATGTTGCTGTAGGTTTTGAAGCTTTATCAACAGAGGACGCTAATGGTAACAATACAGCTATTGGTTATAGAGCATTAAAAACTCTTAATGCAGGAGTAGAAGGATATAATACTGCTGTAGGTGTAGACGCAGGGTTATCTGTTACTACAGGTATTAGAAATGTTTTAATCGGTGCTTTTGCAGGTGATGCATTAACAGATGCCGACTTTAACATTGCAGTTGGTTCAAAAGCTTTAGGAGCAGATACTTTAGGGAGTGCTTCGGTAGCTATAGGTCATGGTGCGCTTGAAAGCCAAAACTTTACTACTGCTACCAACTCTTATAATACTGCTGTCGGAAATAATGCAGGTAATGATGTCACAACAGGTGTGCAAAATACCCTTATTGGCGGTCTAGCAGGTGATGCACTTACAGATGCTGATTCAAATGTAGCAGTAGGTTATAGCACATTAAGTACTGATACTAAAGGCAGTAGAGCAGTTGCTGTTGGGCAGTTTGCTTTACACAGTCAAAACTTTACTACTGCTACCAACTCTTATAATGTGGGTGTAGGTTATAATGCAGGGGTATCATTAACGACGGGTATACAAAATACTCTTATAGGTGGTTTAGCAGGTGATGCTTTAACTGTTGCTGAAAGTAACATTGCATTGGGAGTCGGTGCTCTAGGTGCTGAAACGCAGGGTAGTAGAAATGTCGCTATAGGTGAAAATGCTCTTAAAGTTCAAAACAACACAACTGCTACTAGTCCTTACAATGTCGCTATAGGTTATAATGCAGGAATAGCAGTTACAACAGGTGCATTTAACACTCTAATTGGTGGTTTTGCAGGTGATGCTTTGACGGATGGTGATGACAATGTTGGGTTGGGTTATGGAGCTTTAACTTCAGATACTTTAGGAAATAAAAATGTTGCAATAGGTACTGGAGCATTATCTAGTCAAAATTTTACCACAGCCACAGATTCTTACAATACAGCTGTTGGGCAAGCGGCAGGAAACTCAGTCACAACAGGAAACCACAATACTTTTATTGGTGCTCTAGCAGGAGATGCTATCACAACATCTAACTCAAATGTTGCTATTGGTAAATCTGCTTTATCAGCAGAAACATCTAGTAATGGTAATACAGCAGTAGGTGAATTAGCACTTGGAGTGCAGAATGTAGGTGGTACTGGTGATGCTAGAAACACTGCTGTTGGTTTATTGGCAGGAGGGGCAATAACAACTGCTGATCGTAGTACCCTTATAGGTGCGCTTGCAGGAGATGCTTTAACTACTGGTGGTGGAAATGTCGCGATTGGTTACACGGCTATGAGTGATGCTACTACTGCTGATCTATCAACATGCGTTGGTTATCAAGCAGGGGAAAACATAACTACTGGCGCAAGAAATAATTTGTTTGGAGTTAACGCGGGGCAGTCTTTAACTACTGGGGCAAGTAATACTCTTATTGGTGGAGCTTCAACTGGTGCAGGAAATGGCGCAGGACAAAAAATTACAACAGGCTCCCTAAACACAATCCTTGGACCTTTTGACGGCAACCAACACAGTTTAGATATCCGTACCTCAAGCAACTTTATCGTGTTGTCGGATGGGGATGGTAATCCTAGAGCGTCTATTGATCAAAATGGTACTTTCAGAATAAATAAAGTTGCTTCCTCCTCTGCTGCTACTGGTTTTGAATGTGAAGCAGATGGTGACACTTACATAACGTGCGACACTAGCAATGGACGTGTACTTTATTTAAACGCAAAAGGATCAGACGGAACTATTGTAGAACTTGCCCATGAAAATACTACTGAGGGAACTATATCGGTTTCTGGAACTACTGTTTCATATAATGGTGGTCATTTATCACGTTGGTCAAGATTAACGTCTAACAATAAAGACACCAGTATTGTTAAAGGAACTGTTATGACTAACTTAAACGAAATGGTTGTTTGGTCACATAGTGCTGTGGTTGAGGGTGAAGAGTTCACAAACGATCTTGGTAGAACTGCTATAGCTACAGCTGATGATGTTAGAGATGCGTATACAGAAGATAACGAACAGTTAAACTGTATGGCAGTTTCATCTATTGAAGGTGATCCTAATGTAGCAGGGGTTTTTGTTAATTGGGATGAGTCTGATGACTATAACGATATGAACGTAGCAATGACAGGCGATATGGTGATTCGTATTGCTCAAGATACAACGGTTGCCAGAGGTGATTTACTAATGTCAGCAGGTGATGGCACAGCTAAACCACAAGGCGATGATATTGTTCGAAGCAAAACAATAGCAAAAGTAACATCAACAAATAAAAGTCATACATACGATGATGGCTCGTATGTAGTGCCATGCGTATTGATGGCTTGTTAAGGGGAATAAAATGCTTGAAATAACTAAAGAAGAAATATCAAAACACTACACAGCAATGGGTCATAGCGTTGATTTATTAAATGCAGGTAAGCCAGAAGGCATGGAAGCAGACGAATGGACTGCAACTAAAGCTCGCAACGTAGAGCATTTAGAACTGATGGTGGCTAAAGACTACTGGACTTCAGAAGATATGACTGCTGTTAACAAAGCTATTGAGGATAACAAGTAAGGAGTCAAACAATGACTAATGATGTTAGAAAAGCAGATCAAATAGCACAAGACCACGCAGCAATGTTAGACAGTGTTTCAGTAATTAATAGTATTATTGCCACACATAATAAAGGTAGTGATGCAACAGACGAAGATTTTGGTCATGACATGACACATGACGAAAAGAAAGAGCGTGTAGCTCGTAACAACAGTTATTTAGTTTATATGAAAAAACTAGATGATTGGGGTAGTGAAAGTTTCACAGAAATAGATAAAGCTATAGCCGCAGCTGATTCTTTTATAGGATAAAAATAAAACTAAAGGATTGAGATGCCCCTAACTAAATTACAATTTCGTCCTGGAATAAACAGAGAAACAACTTCCTATAGCAATGAAGGCGGTTGGTTTGATATGGATAAAACTAGATTTAGGTTTGGTTATCCAGAAAAAATAGGTGGTTGGGTTAAAAAATCTATTAATGCGTTTTTAGGATCTTGCAGAGCATTACACTCTTGGGTGGCGTTAGATGGTACACAATTTCTTGGATTAGGAACACATCTTAAATATTATATCGAGGAGGGTGGTGCGTATAGGGATATTACCCCTTTAAGAAAATTAACAACGGATGGTATTACTTTTGCCGCTACTAATGGTTCTGCTATTATTACAGCTACTGATACTGGTCATGGGGCGATTGTTGATGATTTTGTGACTATTTCAGAAGCAGTTAGCCTTGGAGGTAATATTACTGCAGATGTTTTAAACCAAGAATACATAATCCTTTCTGTGCCTGATGCAAACACTTTTACGTTTGAGGCTCGTGCAGCAGATACTTCTATAGACAGTATAACTACAGGAACTTTAAATATGACTGTAGGAGACAGTAGCTCTTTCAGTCTTGGTGAAACAATCACAGGAGGTACAAGTGGTGCGGTTGCCACTTTAATCACTATTACATCACCCACTGTTATTGGTATAACTATTCCTTCTAAAACTTTTATTGCTACAGAAGTAATCACAGGAGGTACAAGTGGTGCAACCACTACAGTCACCGTTCCTTCTGGAACTACAGGATTAACTCCTACCCCTGTTTTAGCAAATGCTAGTGATACTGGAAATGGTGGGGGTAGTGCGGATGCAGCTTATCAAGTTACCATAGGTTTAGATAATTCTCTTACAGGTAATGGTTGGAATGCAGGAGCATGGGGTCGTGGTAGTTGGAACTCTGCTTCAAGTTTGTCTGTAGCAGGAGCTACGTTACGAGTATGGAGTCATGATAATTTTGGCGAAGATCTTTTAATAAATGTTAGAGATGGTGGTATTTTTTATTGGGATAAAACTACTACGGTAAACGCAAGAGCAGTGGAACTTTCTAGTCTGACTAACTCAGATTTAGCTCCTACTATTGCTAAAATAGTTTTAGTTTCCGACGCAGATAGACACATTATCGCTTTTGGTTGTGATCCTGAAACTGCCATAGGCACACAAGATCCTTTATTGATTAGGTTTAGCTCACAAGAAAGTTTAACTGAGTGGCGAACTTTACCTACAAATACAGCAGGGGATTTAAGGATTGGTTCAGGTAGTGAAATCATATCTGCGATAGAAACACGTCAACAAATATTGGTTTTTACTGATAAATCACTTCATGCCATGCAGTTTATAGGACCACCCTTTACATTTGGCATCAACGCAATATCGGAAAACATAACTATCGCAGGACCCCTTGCAGGTATAGCTGTTGAAGATATGGTGTTTTGGATGGGGCGACAAGAATTTTACGTTTATAGTGGTTCAGTAGCAAGACTACCTTGTACTGTTCGTGATTATGTTTTTAATGATTTTAACGAAAAACAAATTGAAAAAGTAAGTGCTGCAACTAACACTTCATTTTCAGAAATATGGTGGTTTTACCCGAGTGCGAGTAGTGATGAAAACGATAGATATGTTATTTACAATTACGAACAAAAAATTTGGTACTACGGTAATCTAGATCGAACGGCTTGGTTAGATAGGGGTATAGAAACTTTCCCCATAGCGGCAGGAGCAGATAATCATTTGTATGAACATGAAAGTGGTTTTGATGATGGTAGCACTACTCCTCTTTCAGCTATATCTGCACACATAGAATCAAGTCAATTTGATATGGGTGATGGAGATAATTTTACATTTATCAATAAATTAATACCTGATCTTACATTTAGGAATTCAAGTGCTGCTTCACCCAAAGCTACTTTCACGTTAAAAACACGAAATTTTCCTGGAGGGGAATATTTGCAATCTAACGATAAAGCAATAACTCAATCTGCGGCAGCAACTTCAACAGTGGTAGAGCAATTTACTGACCAAGTGCATATACGAGTTAGAGGTCGCTCATTTGCTTTACGAGTTGATTCAGCAGAAACAGGAGTAGCATGGAGATTAGGCTCTCCTAGAATAGATATTAGGCCAGATGGAAAAAGATAATGTCAAGAAATTTAATTCTACCGTTTTTTCCTGTGCCACCAGATCAATACAATCAGCAATACATGGAAGAAATTGTAAGATCTTTCTCTATTTATTTAGCACAAATGCAAAATCCAGGAGAGGGTAGAAACACAGAATTAGTTCTTACTAATTTACAAACACATGATCAAGGATTAGAAGTAGGGGCTTTATTTATAGATAAAGATATATCTGGAGTATTAAACAATATTAAAATAGTAGTGGCAAATGCTTCCAATGTTCGAGGAAACTTTGCAACAAGTTCGGTAGGAAGTGTTACGGTAACGGTGTGAATATGATTAAAAAAATATGTAGGTTGCGATATTATATAGTTGACGCTATTATGAGTTTAGCGTCTATTCAGGAACTAACGCTTCCTGCATATTTCCCCCAGAAAGAGATAGGTGAAAAATGCAAGGTATAGAATCATTAGGCTATGAAGTTGTAGAACTCACTCCTGTTGAAGCTTTAATGTCGGAAGGTGGAATAGCACGACATCAACAAGCAGCAGAAATGTTAGCAGATTTTGGGCGTAATGGTGATACCTATCTAGTTCATGCTGCTGAAGGTGAAACAGTTTTACCGTTAGAAGTTTTAGAAAGTAACCCTCGACTTAAAAATATGATTTATACCCAAATGGAAGAAATGGGTTTAGAACCAGAGAGATATGTTGTTGGTAGTGAGTTAAACTCTTTAAACCCAGAAACAGGACAACCTGAGTTCTTTTTCAAAAAACTCAAAAAACTTGTTAAAAAGGTTGTTAAAAAAGTCAAAAAAGTTGTTAAAAAAGTAGCTCCAGTCGTATTAGCTATTGCTGCTCCTGTTTTACTTCCTACCATGCCTATTGCTCTAGCCGCAGGATTAGGTAGCACCGCAGGTAATTTGATTGCAGGTAAAGGTTTAAAAGATTCATTAAAGTCAGGTATAATGACAGGCCTCACCGCAGGTGCAGGTAATATGATTTCAGGAGGCAGTTTCTTAGGTTCTACTATTGATCCTGGAAATGTAGCAGGATTACAAAAACTAGGCACTATGTTTACACCTGATAATCCGTTTACTGCTGCTGTTTCATCTAAAATTACAGGGGTTGGTGCTCAGGTAGCACAAGCAGGAGGCAAAGTAGGTAGCGGTATATTTAAACAAGATTTTGGTGGACAAGAAGTACTTCCTGATGTAGCAGGTGAAATTGGTGAAACTAGAACCGCAGTTACCACTCGTGGGTCAGGAGCACAATCAGTTGATTTTAAAGATGGATTAAGCAAAGCTTTCAAACCTGGAGATGATTATGGGTTTGATGATTTCTTTAAAGAGTATTTAAGTCCAGGACGTGAAGGTATTTCAGCAGCAGCACAAGAAGGCTACAAAAAAGATTTAGCTGCTTTTGTTGAAAAGTTTCCTGATGCTTCTGCAACAGATTACACAAATTTCGTAAGCAAATTAGACACAAAGTATGCTCCTGGAGTATTAACTAAATATGGTCCTGCTGTAGGCACTGTTTTAGCAGGAGGTTTAGCAAGTGATACTTTACTAGGCACAAATATTATTACTGCACCAGAAGAAGAAAAAGTTGATTTAGAAGCAATGCAAAATCGAGGAGCTGACTTACTAGCTTCTGATCCAGGAACATATGGTATTGATGATAGTTATCTAGGTGGTAATCCATTTTATGATCAGGTTACAACTATGCCTATAACACCTCAACAACCTCAGACAGCACAGGGGATTATGCAATATGCCCCAGTGTTTCCAGCGACACAACCTACAACAGGAATAAATGTTCCTGGAGCAGTGATTAATAATCCTAATGCAGATAATCAGTATGCAGGAATGTTTGGTGGAGATTATTTCGCACAAACACCGTACAGTGGTCTTAACTATTTTAATCCTAACCCACCTCCTGCTCCTTTTATGCCTAGAATCAGAGCAGCTTCTGGTGGAGAAATTATGGGTCCTGGAACACCAACCAGTGATTCAGTACCTGCAATGTTAAGTGATGGTGAATTTGTTATGAATGCTCGTGCCGTAAGAGGAGCAGGAGGTGGCGACCGTCAAAAAGGGGCTAAACGAATGTATGAAATGATGCGTTCTTTTGAGAGGACTGCGTAATATGGCTACAGAAACACAAATTATTCAACAACAAGAATCTCCTGCTATTGAGGCATACAAACTAGGTTTAATGCAAAAAGCTCAAGAGCTTATTGAAAAACCAGTAACACTTCCTGCACCGACTACTGTTGGTGCAGATGCAATGACCTTACAAGCTCAACAACTTGCACAGCAAGGAGTAGGGTCGTTTCAACCATTTTTAACTTCTGGTAGTGATTTTATTACAGGTGCAGGTGGAGCAGCTCAACTTGCAGGACAACAGGGGGAAGCAGCTATGCAAGCTTTTGCCCCTGCTCAACAAGAGGCCATGCTAGGAACAGCTCTTGGAGCTCAAATGGGACAACAAGCCGCTGTTGGGGGGATGCAAGGAATACAAAATCAATTAGCTGCAAATCAACCTTATCTTCAATTTGGAGTAGACTCTGCTAAACTTGGTCAAGCAGGATTAGCAGGTACAGCAGCTCAATATGACCCTACTTCTGCACAGGCTTTTATGGATCCTTATGAAGATGTAGTGGTAAGACAAGCATTAGATGATGTAGCAAGAGCAGGTGCTATCGCAGGTCAAGCAGATGCAGCCCGAGCAGTTGGTGCAGGAGCGTTTGGTGGTTCTCGTTCTGGTATTGTAGATTCTGAGCGTGGTAGAAATATATTAGAGCAACAAGCTAAAACAGCAGCAGCGTTAAGATCTCAAGGTTATGGACAAGCGGTACAACAATCAATGGCTGCTCAAGAGGCTGCTTTAAAAAGGCAACAACAAGCAGCAGGTATGCTTGGTCAACTAGGTCAAGCAGGTGGTCAATTAGGGGCGCAGTTTGGACAAATGGGGCTTGCAGGTCAAGAAGCTGCTGCTAAATTAGGACTTATGGGTGCTGATATGACTGGTCAGGCAGCAGGTCAGGTAGGACAACTTGCTTTACAAGGAGCTCAGTTAGGACAAGCCCAAGCAGGACAAACTTTAGATCAAGCTAAAACACTAGCTGCATTAGGACAAACATCAGCAGGGTTAGGTCAATTAGGGCAACAAATGCAAATGGCAGATGTAGATGCTCTTGCTAAACTAGGAGCGCAACAACAAGTTCTTGATCAAGCAGCTTTTGATGCCCAACAACAATATGATACACAACAAGTATATCAACCTTATCAAAAACTTGGTTTTTATAGCGATATTTTACAAGGCGCACCATCTACATCTTCGACTATTACTCAAAGTACAGCCCCCCGACCTTCTATGTTAAATCAGGTAGTTGGTGCAGGAATCGGTGGGCTAGGCATAGCAAACGCAGCTCAAAACGTAGGGATAATATAAATGGTAGAATTTGCACAGCGACCTATGGTTGCTCAAGGTATGTCTCCCTCTGCGCCTAATGCAGTAGGGACAGGCATTACCTCTGGACTAGTGCCAGAAAATAGTGACCCAATAATTCAACAAGGTATGAAACAATTTGAAAATACTGTTGAAAATTTGTACGAAAAAGTAGACGCAGCAGAAAATATGGAGGAAGTTATAAACTCCATAAGGGGTGATGAACAACCTATAAAAGCTAGAGTAGGTGAACTGGCAGAGTTAGTTGGTGAAAAAGATGCCAAGAAAACTCCTGAATCAGTATTAGCAGTCATGCAACCATACTTTCAGATTCTTGAAATGGTACAAGCCCAAGCGAGCGACGCAGCTCCTGGAGGTATTGCAGATGCTCCAATGGCAGGAGGTCGGCAGTCCACTGTAAATTTTAATGAAGCCTCTCCAATCCAAGCTCCTGGATCGGATGAGGCTGCAATGCGTATAGCTATGGGAGAAACACCAGTTAATTTTGCACATGGGGGTTATCATGCTCCAGTGCCAAAAATGCCCTCTTTCACAAATATTCCATTTCCTGAGTATACAATGCCCGATTATAGTGGTGTACAAGATTATGCTCAAAGTTTTTTAGATTTACGAAAAGCTATGGGAGTGCAAGAAGCCCCTACTGATGTAGCTCAGATTATGGAAAACCAAAACAAATTCCTACAACCGTTTATGATTGAGCCAAGAAGCACACAAGAAATACTTGCAGAACAACAAGCACTTTTTGGTGACCAAGATCAAAAAGATTTAGAAACACAAAGTTCTTTAGCATTAGCTAAATTTGGAGCAGGAGTTGCTCAAACTCCAGGATCTCTATTACAGGCTCTCACAGCTAATGTACCTACGGTAGCTACTGATATGTCTAAAATAGCTGCTCAAAAAGCAGCTTTAGATCGCGCACAAAAAGAATTCGCTTATACTACAGCAGCAGCCGAGGAACGTGAAGAACGGACTACAAATCTCAATTTAGCTCTTGATGCTGTAAAAACAGCAGCAGCTAATGGCAAATCAAACGTAGCAGCGACAAATGCTGCAATTCAAGCGGCGATGGATTTTGGTTATAAAAATGCACAAGAAGCAGCAGATCTTGTGAATAAATCTAAAGCAGAGGCATTTAACGCTCAGATGTTGTTTGCAGGAAAAGAAGAAAAAATCTATGGCGGTATAAACCCCACAACAGGTAAGTACGAAAGTTTTAGAACACAAATGGGTCGTGAAGGTCAAGGCCGAATGGCTGTAGATGCAAATAACCCATTAAAACTAAATGCTATCCCTGAATGGGCTATGCCAATAAGTGAATCAGATCATTTAGCAATGACTCAAAAAGGCGGCACAGATTGGTCAAAAGCACAGAAAACAACATTTACTATTCCTAGCAGTACTTCTCCTGATGGTTGGCAACAAGTTGAAGGGGTGTTTGTTCCAGGATCAGGATACTATTTAACTCCAGATGGTGGATATGAGAACGCAGTAAGACCACCTGAAAATAGTATTGTGGGACCGAAGAGTGAAGTAGTAAATGTAGCTGCACCTGATAGTGTTGGAAGAATTTATGTAACCGTAAAACCACCGAACGGTGAATCTTATAGCTATTTATCTGGTTTAAAAAGACTTAATGCAGATGGTGAGCTTGTAACAATCAATGTAAGTAATCCTGCATATAGTTTGCAAAAAGCTGAGTTTTCTGAAAATGAGGCAGGAGAAAGAGTTTACGAAGGCGGTAATCCTCTTGTATTTGAAAGACCTCCAGTTGAAACTGCTTTTGAAGAATTAACGAACGCACAAATAGAAAAAAGCAGGGGTAAAATAGAAGCTCATGTATATACTCTTGAAGCAGGGGAACAATTATTAGCACAGATGCGTGAGGTTATTGGTCCTATAGCTACATTAAAAGCTATCTCTACTAATAATATTGCTGCCTTCCTTCCTCAAGGAAAACTAAAAGACTTAACTCAATTTTTTAAAACTTCTGAGGGTCGACAAGCATTACTCTTGTTTGAAAGAACAATACAAAAATCAGAAAACTTGAGTGACCGTTACGCTGTTGCTGAACAACAAATTATTGCTCAACTAGCACCTAAACTTTCTTTCTTTAAAGATCCAGAAGCAGCTATGGTAGAGTTCCAAAAATATTTAAATTCTGTTCAAAATAGATTAGCTAATGAGCGGCACTCTTTAGATCCTACCAAACCAAGATTAGCTATTGATCGTGTACCCACTGGTAGTGAAAGAGATCCATTTAAATTTTATGACCCTGCTCTTCCTGCAGGACCAACTTCGCATTTTGATTATTTAACTATGATTGCAAGCGATAGTAGAATGCCAGCAGATTTATCAAAAATTAATGTAAGTATAACAGGAAGACAATTAGAGTATATTTTGCGAAATGATACTACTACTCCTAACAAAGAATCAATATACAAAAAACCAGATGGTTCTTACAAAGAGAATGTTCTTATCAACGCAAGCACAATAATAGATCTAACTATGTAAGGTAATAACATGGCAGGATTAACTCAAGAAGATATTAAAAACCTTGGAACTATAACCGAGTCACCTAAAGTAGACCCTTTAGGGGGAACTGCTAGTAAAGATATCCAAATGGAAGAGGTAGAAACTCTTGGTGGTATGGTTCAAAAACAACCAAGTCGTATTACTGGTGTTGTTGAAGAAGGCTTAGGTAAAGATATTTATGAAAAAATAGATGACAGTGTTTTTGGAAGAGGTATAGATGTCGTAGAAACTGTGTTAGATCCATTACGACCAATAGCAAAAGGGTTTAGTAGCACATTAGCTACGTTACCTGATGCAGCTCTTAACACTATTATTTCAGGATATAATGCTGCGACGGGTTCTGATATAGATAAAGATATATTGTTGCGGATATTTGCCTCAGATGATTTTGAATCACAAAGAATATTAATCCCTTACATTTTATCTTATGGTGTAGATGGCTATGTAGGAACTTCAGAACAAGATCCTTTTTATGATCGTTATGGGCGTTCAGCAGGTATGGGAGCTTCTTTTGTTGTACCTACTGCACCTCTAGCTAGTTTATATGCTAAAACTGCTCAAAAACTTCCTACGATTTATAAGGGAGTAAAAGATAGAGTTATGGATGTTGTGACTAAACCTTTTGTTACTACTCCTGGAACAGCAGTTGCCGTTGAAGCAGGATTAGGCGGTGTTTCTGGTGTAGGGTTACAAGCAGAACAAGATTTATTTGGCACACAAACAGGACTCGGTGGGTTATTACCTTTTGGAGGACCTGCTATTTATTACGCCGCTAAAAAAGGCATCGTTACTCCAGTCAGTTGGGTTGCTCGTAAAACAATCAGTAAGGGTGGAGATATTATTGACAATGTAAGAGTTGAAGCAGGTAAAGTTGACCCAGGATCAGGCAAACGAGGGGAAGAAGCTCAAGCGGTTGTAGATAAACAATTACAAGATGCTGCTCTTGGTAATGAAGCAAATATAAAAAGAGCTATTGAAATTGAAACAACCCTACAACCTTACACTGATGAGCGTATTGTTATTAGTCCTGCAGAAGCTACTTTAGATGCGCCTACTTTACAAACACAGAAGGCTCTCGAACAATCAGCTACGCCTGAGTTTACAAGAAAAAATTTAGCAAGAAAAGAAAATATACTCAACGCTATATCAAATTTTATATCTCAAAAATTTACAGGGAATGCTATCGACGATGCTCCTTTAGTTGTATATGATGCAGCTAAACAAAAGTATGTATTGACATTAGGTAGAATAAATAAAGGTGAACAAGATTTATCGACCAAGATTTCTATTTTAACAGATGCTGATACAGGGGTTTATCCTCAAATAAGTAATAGAACAGAAGGTGGTCAAGAAATAAGACAAATTGTTTCAGCCGCTCATACACAAGCTAAAGAATCAGCAGAAGCTCTAGCTAAAAACTTAAATATAAATAATGCAGATCAAGTAGCTTCTATGGATGCTTTTGAGGCAGCTAAAAACACAGTTCGTAATGCAGTAACTTCAAGAGCAGGTGAAGAGGCACTTAGTTACCAAGGATTAAACAGCACAGTTAAAAATTTTATTGAAAGTGATTTAAAGAAGATATCTTTTCAAGATTGGAAAATGTTTAGAGACCAAGTAAGCTCACAAATAGGGAAAGCTTTTGCGACTAATAATAAATCAGATCAAAGGACTCTAGCTATCCTTGCAAAAACATTAGATGATTTAGGTGAAGCGTTTGGTAGAACTAATACAAAATTTAAAGAGTTTCAAAACTATTATGATCAAACAGTAATACGCCCTTTTGAAACAAGTCAGGTAATAAAAATCTTAGCTAAAGGTAGAGGAGGAACTGGTGATAGACCTGTTTATTTTTTAGCTGATGAGCAAGTGGCAAAATCTTTCCTAAAAGATAGCAATACTGCAAAACAATTTATGACTTTGTTTGGTGATAATGCAGCTCAATTAAACAATATGCGAGCCGCTGTTTTAGATGAAATTAGATCAGTGGGTGTAGTTGGTGGTGAATTTAAACCAAATGCTATCAACAAATATATGAATAATAATAGAGAAACTTTAACAGAGCTTGGTTTGTTTGATGAACTTTCTAATACTCAAAATTTAGTAAATCAATTAACGACAAGAGCAGCTACTTTAGATACTCGTAAAAAAATAATTAATCAGAATGCTATGTATTCTGCTGTAGCTAGAGCTATGAAAGTAGAAGATCCTGAAAAACTTATAAATGATATTTTAAAAAGTCCTAGATTAGCTCGTGAAGTTAAAACAAAACTAGGTAAAGATCCAGAAATATTAGAAGCATTTAGAGCAGCAGTTATGCAGAAAGCATTAGGTAACAGTCCCAGTGCTTTAGATAATCCGCTTGATTTTAAAAAGTTTCTTGTTAATAATGAAAGATCACTCAATGCAATATTTGATAAAACACATATAGATAATATGTATTTAGTTGCAGATGCCGCTGAAAGAGTTTTCGCAACTCCTATGGTGGCAGGAGCAGGAATGAAATCTGAAGACTTAATGTCTAGGTTTGCTTCTAAACTTGGTACAAGTGTGGCAGGAGCTTCTACACGTTTCGTTGCTTTACAAGAAGGCAGGATTGGATCAAAAGCAGCAGCAGCTTACTTTATAACAAGAGGGTTATCTGCAAGGTCAGCAGCTCGAGCAGATGCTTTATTTAAAGAAATGATGTTTAATCCTGAAGTAGCAAAGTTATTAGTTAAAGAAGGACCACAAGATTTTAGTATCACCCCAGAAACGAATAGAGCTATAAATACTATTTTATTTAACATAGGAGTTTTACCCACTGTACGAGAAACAATAGGTAAAGAAAGCCCTACAGAAGATATTATGATAGAGTT
>Ga0098038_1000374_pt1 | contig 20185 bp, 10 predicted proteins | sample 5B_taG_FD_75051 | JGI IMG/M metagenome (GOLD analysis project Ga0098038, IMG submission 75051) | Marine viral communities from the Subarctic Pacific Ocean - 5B_ETSP_OMZ_AT15132_CsCl metaG | ecosystem: Environmental > Aquatic > Marine > Oceanic | place: Pacific Ocean | collected 2015-01-08 | reverse complement strand
CCTTTTTTTGTTAAGACTGCATCAACCGTAATTGATGAATTATCTAAATATCCCATTTTTATCTCCTAATTTCGAAATACTTTAATTCATATATAAATATAAATAAATTGAAAAAATAACCAAATTTAAATTAATCATATATTATTTTATCACCACCACCAATACTACCTGCACCACCTTTTACTATAAGTTGATTTTCACCACCAGTAACTGATATTCTATAAAATGAAGCTGTTGAATAGTCATCGTGTTGAACGGGTAATGTACCTGGATTTGTATTTTGTGTTCCTTCATTCATTCTATCTTTAAATGGTTGACTAAACTTAGTGACGTGATTTGATGGTAATATGATGTTCCCATCTGAACTTGTTATAAAATATCTTGTTTTACCCATCATTTTACCAGTTTGATTTGAATCACTACCACTTCCATTTATTAAAGATTGATAACTAACACTTGCATGTGCATTAGTATCAATCATTAATCTATTGTAAATTCTATTAATGTTTGTAAAATGTGAAGGATAACCACTTGATGCTGAATAATATTCATTATCACCAATGGCATGAAATACAAATCTTTTTTCTATATCATATGTATTATAAGTTCCATATGAACCAGTTCCACCTGCAAAATTAATATGTTGTACATCCGCCGAACTTGTTCCCCAATTCTTATGAACATCTTCAAAAGATTTATTTGCTATTGAAGCGTAATCAATTGTTCCATTTTTTGAAGTTGGTACTGATGAGCCCGATAATGTTGGTGGTATGTTTTGTATTCCTTTTGTTTCTGAATATGAAAAAGAAGCACTATATGGATTTACTACTGAACTTGTCATAGACATGTAAGCATTTCCTAAATAAGGATTACCATCGCTACCAGTATCAGATACTTTTATCGTTACACTTAATGGTAACTCCAATGAACCACTATTGGATGGAACTCCTTGTATTGTTCCTTCTTTTATTGTTTCATAATTTGAGTTAGGAATATGTGTAATAGAATCAACATCAATAGAACCTATTCCAGTATTTGGATTAGCTTCTATACTATGTTCTTCATTTTCATATTTTTGTTTTTCTAATAAAGTTGGCTTTATTTCTACACCTACATTACTATTTTTTCCACTAAATGTTGAACGAGCAGGAACTAATGTTTTTATTCCCTCTGCTATAGAATCATTAAACATATTTTCATGAGCTCTAATAAATGTATTAACATTAACTTCTATTGGATGAGCTGTAAAGAAATCATTTCTAAATGTATCAAACTCATCATATGATTGTGAATAATAATTTATTGGACTACCATATAATGTTTCTAAATTAAATCCACTCAAATTATCTAATATAAAATCATCTATAAATGTTTGTGGTGAACGATATAATTCTAATTTAGGCGATGTATTGAATTGTGGTTTTTTACCAAATGGTTTTGTAAATGAATCTACAGCCGAGTTTTCAAAGTGTAAATTACCAATAATAGATTGATTTGGATTTATTAAAATAGTGTTGTCGTTTGGTTTAGTAGCATTATCTTTTAATGTTAATTTAATAACATCTATAAAATCAAAACCATAAATTATTGAACTTGTAAAAAACCCTCCATCTTTTATAATTGAATAATCAGTATAAGTTGTTGTTGGTGATGCATCAACAATTGTTAAATTTTGTCCAGACGCAGATACTGATGCACTTATATAATTTTCATTTAATTTGAAGTGATAAACTAAATCGTCTTTATGTGAATTTATGGTATTACCAACAGTTGAAAATTTATTTAATGTATGTTGTCTGAACTTTGAAATACTTAACTGAGTAGCCCAACCTTTTATTTCTGATAATGAGCCACTAAATGTTTCACCAATTACTAAATTTGAAGCCGTGTCTATTCCTCTTGAACCACTTGATTGGAAATTTTTATTTGCAAAAAATCCTTTACCACCAAGAGTGGAAGAGTCACCTGCCATTCCACCACTAATTGACATTGTTACATAACTATAAGGAGCTATTGATTGTTTATCTTGAAAAGCTGAATGTAACCTATATTCAGCGGTTCCTGGTCCTTTACTCGAACCAGTCATTCTTTGAATCATGACATTCCACAATTGTCCATCTTTCATATCATTATATGCTAATGACATCGAAAAGCCTCTACTACCAATATCGGTGCCACCATTTTGTGAATTATTTAATCTAAATTCAAATGATGAACTAACTCCATCTGAACTTGGAATTAATCTTAAATCCCAAAGAGTTTGTGTACCACTACCACTTGATTTCAATATTGTTTGTGTTTTTGTTGTTTCACTGTGTTTATAAACAAATTCAAGTGTGTTAATATTAGCATCATCCATCCACCAGTCTAAATTTAAAATTCTATCCGTATTTGCATTGAAATTATAATTATAAAGTTTTTGTTTCTTTTCGGTAAAAGAAAAACTTCCAGTGCTTAATTGTAAATTTAAATCGGTTTTATCTGGTTCACTAAGTGGAATTTCATCATTAATAATATCTTGACCATCTAAACGTGGAGAACTCTCTCCACCAAACTCTTGAAATTTTAATACGTCAGGCGGATAACCATATGTGTTTAATAATCCTCTAACGGAGTTTTTTGTTCCTTTTGATTTATAAATATATAATAAATTGTTTAGAGTTTTTCTCCAAGTGTTGTTTTTAATATCATCAATTGTAGTTACACCACTTAGATAACTACCCAATGTATCAGTTAAACTTCCACTAAATGGATTAATAGCTTGCCACCCCATATTGGATAACAACATTGGTAATGTATTATCAGGTGGTGAGTTGGTTTTCTTATATCCCCTCTTATGAATTGTACCCATTGAATCAATATGGTTTCTAATTAAATCATATTGTTCTCCTTGTAGATTTAAGAAATCTTTCATATCATTGTATTCAGAACTGTCTTGAATATAAAGAGGTAAATTGTTTTCAAATGAATGTATGTTATCAGTATCAAATGTTTCTGCTTTTGTCAACATATCATTATACCAATTTGTAAACTCAGTAGATGTTGTTTTAAATATATTATCAAATGGTAATACATCAGTTGGGTTTTTTAATGTTACTTTTACATCTGTGATTTTTGTTTCAGTAATACCATCTGGTTTTAAATACAATTGTTGAACTTCAGCAGATGTTAATGTTCTACCATAAACTCTTGGGTATTGTAAAAATCCATTAAAGTGACCATTTGTACCAGCTAATACATCATTACCACCTAAACTTAATGCATCAGCTGAGCCTCCTATAGTAGCAGATGATGCTGAAAAATGACTTGAACCAGTTATCGAATAACCAGCTCCAGTTGTTGTATGAGTAGCTTTCAATTCACCATTAAGATAAAGTTTTATACCAGTAGCCGAACCACTTTCATAAGTGAACGCAACATGATTCCAATTTAATAAATCATCTGTTACTTGAATTTTAGCTGCTTGTTCTGAACTATTACCCCTTACAGCAGCTCTTATGTTGTTTGTGTGAAATTCATAATCAATACCATAAGAGTTACCTGTTTGTCCTCTTGTAAAAATAGCCTGTGTATTTGCAGTTGAAGGGTGTGATGAGTCAGCTGAACCTGTATTTGGATGAAATCTTTTTACCCATATGGATAATGAAAAATTATCATCTCTATTAAAGTTAAAATCATTATCAGAAAAAAATCTTATGGAATCATTTGACTCACTTAAAAACAACATTGATTTTCCATATTGTCTACCATGTACAGTAACACCATCTGATATTTTTGGTGTTCCTTCATCAATTGAACCAGTATTTCCTCTACCACTAAAGTCAGTTAACATCGCGTTTGTAACAGAAGCGCCTGAGGTTTGGGAATCTACATTGTAACTACCACTTAAACTTGATGACAATGTGTTTTGATTATAAATTCTAAACAATTCACCACTTGGCATTACTGAACCAAAGAATGGTACACCACTTTGACTTACCACCGTAGTTGAATACTGATTAGTTGAATCTTTAATTTGGTAAGAACCTGTTTTAACACTTCCACTTAAAATTGTAATTTTTGAAGAACCGGCATTAAAGTCACCAGCATCGATACTTAAATCAGCCATATCATTACCATTTGTTTTTGGTATGAAATAAGATTGAGAAGCTTCAAACACATATCTTTGATATGCACTTGATGTCATATCAGGATTTAAAATATTGTTTTGATATAAAGTATCTTGAGGTAATGGTGGATTTAAACTTTTATTTCTATTTTCCCAAGTCAATGAACTACCACTATCACCTTGTAATAAAAATGATAAATAAATCGAACCACTGTAATTAAAAAATGGTTTATTTTCTACAAAATATTTATCTGTAAATAAATCTATATATTGATTATGATTACCTGATAGTTTTTCTGATGAATGTTTGTACACAACATTAAATCCATTATGTTGATTTAATTCAATTCCCTCAACAGGAGAGCCAGGACCACCATGTAATGTAACTGGTAAAGTATCAGCATAATTTTTTAAACTTGGAGCTGATGAAGTTGAATCCGTTTGACCATCAAAATATAAAAATCTTTCATAAGGTGTAAATGTTTTAAACTCTTCATTAATTTTATTAAATAAATCTTTTCTTTTTTTAATTATAAAAGTGGAATCGCCTTGAATTGAACTTGAAACCACAAGTGAACTTGATATTTCTGTATAATGTCCTTGAATAGTTTCTACTTTTGTTTTAAAATTTTGTAATTTCTTTTTAGCTGAACCAAAAAATGTGTGATTTGAAAATTCTTTAAAATCTGTATTAAGATTTGGATAATCATATTGACTTGATGATATTAAAGAGTTGATTTCAATATCACCAATAGAAGCTGATACGGCTAATTGATTTAAATTTTGAAATCCAATGCTATTGTTATTAGAAGTAATCCAATTTTCTTGTGGGTCTGATAATAAACCATCACCAAAATAAACATCGGGTACATCAGAGAAATAAAATATATCTTGAAGTTGTGTTGTTAATATCTCTTTCTCAATTGATACAAATTTTAAATTACTTATATTAGTTGGCAAATCATTATAAAGTTTTAATATGATAGATTGATTTTCTTTACCATCTGTAAATCTATCAAATGCATAATTCATTATTGGAATATGGTCACCATTTCCAATATTTAATATATGTTTGAATTGATATTTATAATTAGGATTTGGTATTACTAATTCACCAAAAGTATTAGATGATTCGTCTGTATCTTCAAGAAATTCAGGATTACTACCTTCAATATTGTTATTAAATAAATCTTTTATTTGAGAAATAAGAGTTGAAGTATTGTCAAGTTTAGAATTTAATACTTTGAGTCTAATTTCTTTCCTTGAAGTTGAAATTTGTTTTATTATAAATGGTGCGCCTGATAGAACTTGTTTTAAAAAGTCAATCTGTATTCTGTAATTTCCCTGAGGTAAATCAAAAGTATTAAATATTTCATTAGGTTTGATATAAATACTTCCATTGGGATTTTTATATATTTGGAAATCATTATTCGAACCACCAACAAGTCGAGTAGTAAATTTGTTATCTTCTTTAAATGGTGAAATGTTTACATCAAATTGAACTTCATCTAAAGATGAAAAGAATATAGCCTTACCATCTATACCCGATGTACTATCAGCTAAATCAACAATGTTGTTAATTCCTTCAGTAGGATAAATGGTTAAACGAATGTAATCTAATGAAATATCAGAATCACCAAATACTACTTCTTCAGATTGAGTAACTACTAAATCTCTATCTTGTTGATTAAATTCAAATTCAAATTCTGGCATTACAGTGCTCCATTAGTGTTTGATTTTTTAGGAACTTTTATAAATGAATTTCTTCTCATCGGTTCACCTTTTCTATTTTTTTTAACTTTGTAATCACCAATCAACATTCCTTTATTAGAATTTCCACTTGAATCAATTATTGATTTACCACTTAACTCACCTGTATTCAATTCTAATTTACAACTTTGTTTCAAATTTAAATCTGAATTATCACTTATAAATATCTGTCCGACTGAACTTTCCATCGGAAATTTATTTATATCACCATCATAGTAGGGGTTACTGTATTGTATTAAGTTATCATTAATAACAGCGTTAATTCCAAGTAAATCATACATACTATAACCTGTGTTAAAATATCTACATTGTTGTAAATCCATACTTTCTATACTTTTTCCCATTTCATCATTTTCTAAATCATTAATCAAAAGTTTTTCATCAATAATATCTAATTCACTAATTTTACCTCCACTTAGTGTATCTTGAACACTCATTTTATATTTTGAATTTTCACTCAATCCACCAATTATTGGTGTGGTATATGGCCAAGGAAGGGTTGTATAATCACTTCCACCAACATCATTAAAGTCAGGATATTGATTTGGTGGTATGTCTAAATAAATTCTCGATGTACAGAGTTTCCACCTTCCAACTTCAAAATCCGGAGAAGCTGATGTTCCATCACCATCAAAAGCACTAAACATAATGAATTTTATATTTTTGATTCCAGGTGTTGTATAGACATTATTCAATGTTTCAGTCATCGATGATTCAACATATGTAGAACTTGGATTGAAAAAATTAGCTGGGGATTGTGGTGTTACACCAGCATCTTGAGCACTTGGTATTTGTAATTCAGTATCGGGTTCATAGTCTTGAGAATAATTAATTGGATAAGGTATAGAAAAATCTTCATCATATGTGGTTTCCTGAATATTTAATTGTTGTAAATATTGTGTAATATCTGGTCTACCAAAAGCTGTCCATTGTGATATATCCTGTCCATGCAATTCACGAGTTTCATATCTGATCGTGCTAGGAACAATGTCAAAGGTTATATTATCTCCAACATTACTTATATCAAATTCTTCTCTATATTGTGGAAATGGTAAAGTAGCTAAATAATTTGGGTCTGTATTAAAAGTTGTACCTGGTACTTTTTGGATTTTATATAAATTTTGATTTAGAAGTTCTAAGTATTTAAATTCATTATCAGGTCTTACATCTAACCAATCTTGTATAGATTTAATTTCATCTTCTTTGTCATCCCAACTTATTACAAAATAATAAAATAATCTATCACCACCACCATACAAATCTAAACCAATTAATTCACCAGGAATAGGTTTTGCAACATTAATTTGAAATGTTACATTTAATGGAGTGGATGATTTTGCTAAAGAGTTAGAATCCCTATGATAAGTTTGTAAATCAGCATAAAGCGGACTGAGAGAATTATTTTGACTAAAACCAAATGTTGTTATTGGTATGAAATCAGGATGTCTAAGTGAAGAGTTAGGATTATTGTCAGGAATTTCATCATTGTCAAGTTGTAAATGTGGATTTAAAGCTTCTAACCATTCAAAACTATTTAAAATATTTTCATTAACTCTAGCCGTTGGTAAAATTGAAGGTATTATGTTTTGATAATTAGAAACTCCAGTAAAAGAATTTTGACCACCAGCCGATGTATTTATTGTTAATTTAAGTGAAGATACTGACCAGGGAGATTTTTTAGCACCACTACCACCTTCACCAGTTTTTGTTGAGTTTGGTGAAGTTAAATTTACTTGAAAAGTTGAACCTTGAAAACTTGACCCTTGTTTTCGAAATAAATCTTGATTGTTAATTTTGTAAACCGAGTATTTTCTTCTTCTTTCATCTGAATTTACAGGCCACCATTGTTCTTTATCACCTTTTGTATTAATAACAATGTATATGGGGTTATATTGTTCTTGATTAAATATGCTAGTTATCAAATCTGACTCAGTATTACCATCAAGTTTAAATGGTCCATCATCATCATTCACATCATCCACAGTCCATTTTATTCCAGGAAAGTCTCCTAATTGAGGAGATATTGAATTAATAGAAAAATTACTAATTATAGGAATACCTTCTACAGAAGTTATATTACCTAAATCTTCACCTTCAGATTTATCACCGAATTTTTCATAAAAAACTTTCCATTCATCTTTCATATTCTCTTTTACAGTAGTGTACCCATCTTTAGTAGGATCACCACCATATGCTTTTTCTGAAAATATCCATATATTAACTTTGTTATTTATTGTGGTTCCTGATACACCAGTATTTTTAATAAATAAATTATCAATTTGTAAAAGAGTATCTCCTTGAAATGATAGATTTTTTTCAATAATACCATCATTAATTTTATCACCAACACAATTTGTAAATAAATCTTTATTTTGAAATTTATCCCAATTTTCAGGAAGACTATTGGAATTTTCATAATCAAGTGCATCACCTTGATTAAAATTATATTGACTTATATCACCACTTTTTGGTTTATTAGATATTATTCTTTTTATTTGAGCCATTAAAATGCCCCATTTTGTTTAGATGTTTTATTCATACTTCTTCGACTTACTTTTTTTACTCTTAAAGTTTTTTCATCAAATTTTGATGTAAAATCATCAAATAAAAATAAATAATTTTTATTACCACTACTATCATTTAACACATCGACTTCTATTTTTTCATTACTCATACTGATTAATAAACTTTCATCACTTTCTTTTTCATCTGTTATACTACTTTGTAGTGGAAATGGTATTTTATCATTTGGAAAATCATTTTCTATAAATTCACCGTCTTGACTATATTTTGGTAAAACAGGATAGTAATAACCATCAAGCCATTCTTGCTGTGAATAAGTATCTATAATCACATTAGCATCTAAGTCAATACCTTCTCTATTAAATATAGAATAATCTTGAGGTATGATGTTTTTCCAATACCTATTACTTGATGGTATTGCTATAGTGTTATCAAAATAATCATGTCCCTCAGTTCCACCAGGTATTCCAGTGTTATGTACACCACCTTCCATAGGACCACCATCAGGATGAATATGATATAAAGTGCCAGCTGGAACTAACTCCCCAGTTCTTCTATTTATAAATTCACCCTCTCTAGCAACCAAATCAACATTACTATCTCTATCATTAAATCCAAACATTTCCCAAATTGATTTTGGTTTATTATAATATTTAATAGATGTTAAATCACAGTCACCAATTCCTTTTCCTAATTCTTCCTTGACTGGTGTAATACCATTGTATATAAGATTACCATTTTCATCAAATCTTTGTCTCATATAACTTGGTAATACTTCTAAATTAGAATCATTTTGATTTTCCATTTTTAAAAGAGCTAATTCAGTTTTTAATTTATCACTTTTATTTTTAAAGTTTATACTTATTTTTTCATTGTCTAAAAATCCAAGTTGTCTTTTTATAGTTTTATAGTAAGAACTTTGCTTTGAAATTCCACCTACAATTGGTGTAGTGTTCTTAAATGGAATGAAAGAAAAACCATTACTTCCAAAATATTGAAAATCTTCATCCTTCCCTTGATTTATATTTATTCTTAATTTAAATTTTTTATTATGAATAACTCCAAGTATTTCATCATCATCATTAGTTTTAACTCTAAGCATTGTACCAACAATTTCAAACACACCATTGGTTTCATATGTATGATATAAAGCTGTATCTTCATCTATTTGTTTAGGCCTTGAAGTAAATTCATTCACAGAACCATCACCCCAATCAATATCAAAAATATAAAACTTTCCATTTTTAAAATCTTCATAAATTGGAGTTCTTTCAATGTCTAACAATTCATCAGTCGTATATTGTGGATAAAAATAAAATTGAGCCTCCAATGGTGCTTGTGTATCTTTATATTCTTCTGGTTGCAATTCTTCATCATAGTATTTTGTTAAATCAGCTAAACCATAATTATCAACTGATATTTTTTTTCTAACATCTACTTCAGGTATGAACTCATAAGATTCATAACATTCAATATCATCAATCAACACTCTACCTTGAAAGTTATTACCTGTCTGTAAAAATAAATGCAGATTACCCACACCACCAGTTGGAAACTGAGACTCATTACCAATATATTGGTCGAATTGGTTAATACCTTGATTGGTTTCTTCTTCACCACCTTGTTCAGCAGGATTAGCATACAATCTACCAAGTATGAAACAAGTTTCGTCAGGACTGAATTGTTTACCTGCATCATAACCACTATTGTCATCATAACTCCATCGTTCTCCATTCCAATACGCAAGAACTAAATCCATTGGAGCTCTTCCATCTGGCCCACTATGGTTTTCATCTACACCAAAATCATCCCTACTATCAGCATAATCAATACCATCTTCCATAAACATTTCTTCTTGTTCTGAAACTGTACCTACATACATTAAATATGCTTCAAGAAATCTACCACTTTCTTGTAATCCAGTTCGTTGGTCATCAGCATCACCACCAGTATCACCTAAAGCTGTTGGAACACTATTTATATCAGTTTCATTATATTTACCAACTTCAGCGTGTTTTACTCTCCTTTGAGTTCCATCAGGATGTATTATGTAAAATTCATCTATGTTTGGATTGTTTCTATCATAACCAGGTATTTGAAAAAATATTTCACCAGGTTGGTCACCAACTTGTTTATCTTCATCAGAATTTGTATTTATTTGTATTTCAACTACACCACCATTCGCAGCATCATCAAATGTACCACCAAAAGGAACTCCATATATTAAACCACGATTCATATGTTGTTCTGTTAAATTAAAGTCAAACTCAAATGTTTCCCATTCGTTCATTATTGAATTTTGAAATCTATTCATCCCACCAAATCTTGAATCTGCTTGTTTATATAATTCATCAACTTGAAAATATCTATTTGAATTAAAACCACCAGAAGACCTAAAAGTATGGTCTTCTAGTTCCAATCTATATTGGGGAACAGAATTTTTACCTGCTTTTGGAACTTCATTCCATTGAGCTTCTAAAATACCAATATCAACTTTGGGTGCATAACCTAAACTTTCGTCTAGTGGATTTTGTAAAAACAATGATTCGTCACTCGCATTATTAATTGTATTACCTGGTGGTAAAACATTGGTTGTTTTCATTTTAAATCTTATTTTTAATGAACTATATGGATTAATTTCTTCATCATTGAATTTATTATAAATTTGTTGTACTTGATTTAACACTCGTTCTTGATGGTGATGATTAACATTATTTGTATCATAAGTCAAACCCTCTTCTGGTTTACCATTACTTTGTAGATTTTTTTTCATAAACCAATTGAAAATATACTTACCACCAGTGGTGTAAGTATAATCAAGAACTTGAGACAATCCAAACAGTTCAAAATTCATAAAACATAAACACCTATTATTGGAATAAGCTTCAGGTGTTGTTACCCACATAGCAATATGTGGTATGGGTTTTGTTGATGTATTTGAATTTTTCGCCATTCCATCATTACCATAAAAACTTGTTTTTGCTCTTACTTGAACTAAATCATTTATAGAATTATTGATACGAGATTGTCCATAGTCAAAAGATGTATTGTATTCATTTAAATTAGAACCAAAGTATTCAGCTATTTTACTATCATTAGCGTTACCATCTTCAAACGCCCTTTCAATTCTACCCCAATAATTAAAACCACTATCACCATTATCTAATTCTAATGATAGAGGAATATAATTATATTTACCACCATATCCTTGAAAATTTTGAAAATCAGGATTGTTAAAACGTCCATCTTTCTGTTCATATAAAGATAAAAACTTCCAATCTCCTGCAGGTTTAACAACAATTGGATTATCATCTAAAGTAACAAATTGTTTTTCTACAGATTTACAATTTCCATTTTTAACTAAATTTGTTTTTGTTAGTCCAATAAATGGTGATGCAGCTGCATTAGGAAAATTATCTTTTGCAATATTGTCTTCATTAAATGAAAACATACCTAATTCAATTCTACCATCTTGATTTGAATCTTCAAGATTTTGATTTGTATTTTGAAAAATAGATAAGTTTAAATCCAACCCACTAAATGGATCAAATGGTTTTAATAGTGTTTGTTCAGGCTGTACACCATCAGTAACACCAAATCCTGGAGAGAATGCTTCTTTAAGAAAAGCCATTTTAATTTACCTTAAAGCCACGAGCTCTTAATAAGTTACTTCGTGATATTATTTCTACTTTACATTTATTACCAAAGTCTGAATTTGCAACGGAATTTCCAGTAGCTGGATTTATATGATTTAACCAATACAAAGGATTGTTCGCAATATTGTCAATTGGATAATCAGCAGAATTTGGTTCAATTATAGATGGATTATAACTAGCACATATAAAATACCATTCATTGAAATTTTCAGGTATGTTAGTATTATTTAATAATCTTAAATCATCACCATCTGTACCACCCAATTCAGGTGCATTCCAAGTGTATTTCGGAGCTCCTGGATTCCCAAGTTCTGAACTTCTGAATCCTCTATCATAAGTTACATCATTTATTCCAAATTCTCTAACTTGTAATCTAACAAATCTTTCTGAATTTGTATTTTTAAATAAATTCAATGTATCTCTAAAATAATTGTCACCATTTACATTTGAACTATCTACAAACTCTCCGAAAGTATTAGTGGTTATTTGATTACCATCAGAATCATATCTATTATTAAGTTGAACTGTTGGGTCGTCTCTATTTACAACATAAGTTTCTAATTTAAAACCAAATGGATTTTCATCTCTTGTTGGATTTCCAAAATTAAACAATGTCCCTTCTGATACTTTATCTAAAAATCTTACCCACATTGTAATGGTAAAGCCAGTTCCCGCATTGTTTAATATAAAATTTGTTGTATTGTCATAAGGAGCTGCATCACCACTATATGTATTTAACAAGCCATTGTAATCAGTTGTCAACCAAGTTGGAATACTTGGGTCTAATCCTTCAATAAAATCTTTATTTGCATTACGAATAATAATACCTTGATTTGGATTTCTAAATTTTAAATAACCAGAAGATTCATTTTGATATTCTGGTCTAGTATCAGACATAACTTGATTAACTTCCAATCTATCAGTTAAATAAGGAAGAACTCTATTGTAAATATCTTCAATGGTTCTTGATGAATTTGTATCATTGGCTGTTGACTTTAATCTATGAATAAATGCATCATCCTCATCAATGTTACCATCTACGTTATCTTGAGCATATGAAATACTATAATTCTTATTATATTCAATTGAACCAGTCCAGCTTCCATCTAAACCTCTATCAACACTACCATCTTGGTCTAAATCAAATTGAGGTAGTTGTGGTGGGAGTAGTGCATTTAATTCTTGAAAAAATCTAACAATTCTAGCTTGCCTTGCATCACCTGTTGGTAATAATTCATAAATATTTGTGTCAAGAAATTCTTCAGCCTTGTCAACATCGACAAATGATGCTGATTGTTCTAATGGAATGAATTGACTTACATTTAAGGGATTACCATCTTGATTTGAAAAAACTAAATTAGTAATGTCTAATCCACCACCAGCAAACCCACCACCAATAATACTTATACCAATACTATTGTCTATACCTAAACTTGAACTTATTTGATATTCTCCAGTAATTTGGTCTGCTACACTTTGTAAGTTATCTTCTACATTAGCCTCAACATCTTTTTGGTAAAGAGCAAGAACTCCATCTCCTTGTCCAGTTTGTATTTGCCCATTACGAATAAATTTTTGATTATTTTCAACTATTGATGTATCAATATATTGACTTCTAATTAAAGCATCAGCTATAGAATCTAATAATGCTTCTAAATCTCCAGATTCGGCTTCATAAGTCAAAGGTATTAGGTCTGTATTTTGGTCTTGTGTGTACGCCATACTTATTTCCTTTTCACTATAAACTCAAAATCATCATCGAACACTTGTTCTTGTCCATCATCTAATTTTAATTTTAATAAAATTTTATAAACTCTATCGGGATAGAATCCATCTAAATATTGAATAAAATAATTTGAGTTTTCATCACAACTAAGTTTTGTATAACTTGTTCCTGTTGAATCTTCAAATGGAACAATAAACTCATCAGTAGCTACGTCTTTAATTGCATATGAACCACTACCTTGAGTAATGAATGAACCAGTTACGGTTTGTACTGAATTAGTAAAAGTTTTTTGAATATATCTTTTTCTTGCACCAACTCTAAACTTAACTCGTTCACCTACTTTATAACTTTCCTTCAATCCTTTCATATATAAAAAGTTATCAGCTAATCCACTCATTGTTAATTCATTCAATGAACCAGTAGAAAATGATGAATCATTCCATCTAACTTCTAATTTTGGTGAGTAAATCGTATGTGTGTTTCTTGAAAAGAATTTTAAATGTCCGAATGTTGAAGAATCTGTTTCTTGACTACCACTAAAACTAATTAACATTCCATAGTTTTCTTCTTGACCATTGTACCACATACGGAACATATCTGTTACATTAACATCAACATCAGGTGATTGATTTGAAAAAGTCTGTGTTGATTGACTGACACTTAATACATCAACACCAGCATTACTCCAAGTTAAGGCGTTACCACCAATTGGATTACTACGATTTTCCCAACTACACCCATTTTTATTTTTTGGCCTATCACCAAACTTACCAGTACCTTCAGTCCAAGATTGTGATATTGGTTGGATGGCTAAAGTATACTCTTCAGTCATTTCTGCATTACCCTCAGCTTCAAATAATCTTAGATAAATTTTTGTACCACTAAGAGCAGTAGGACCTCTAAGTGGAGATATAGTCCCATCAGCAAGTGACTTAGATAATTCAGTAAATTCATCTCCACTAAATTGAATTAATGCCCTCGTTTGATGGTCAAATGAATTGTTAAAAAATTCTTTTTTGACTTCAAGTATTTGGTCTCTTCCAAAGTTTTGGTCTCTAAAAGAAGTCCCATCTATTTTACTTGAACCACTTGATACCCAAGTGTCTTGATTTGGAAAAATAAAATGATGCATTATCTAACTCTCCCTTGTATGTTTGTGTTTGGATTTTTTAATTCAAAAACTGTTGGTGTTGATGTTAATGGTGGTAATACAATTGTACCATCATCTGACAACGCAGTTTTAAAATCATATTTGTAACCATAGCCATTAGTCCCTTCATTGTTTGTAGAAACAGAATCAACAAAACTGCCATCCAATGTACCATTACCATCTATATCTATTAATTGAACAGAGTTATCAAATGAATAACTATAAGTTGGTGATGTTAATGTTTCCCCATCATCATAAAAATAATCTTCGTGTTGAGTTATAGTAACATGTCCGATTGAACGAACACCTTCAACACCCATTAATTCATACTCTAAATTACTTTTATAAATTGGTTGATTGAATTGCATTTTTACAATGTTAAAATAATCTCTAATTTTTTGAATACATCTAAGTTTTACCTGTTGTTTATCTGCATATTTTTCAGCTATCACATCAAATATAACACCAAAGTTTACAATATACCCATCATTAAGTGTAACAACATCCGTCATTAGTTTAAAGTTTTCTAAATAATTTTTTATATTCATCATTAAAGTGGTTGGTAAATTATCATTTGTTAAAGTTGTGTTTGTATGAGGATTACCAACTAACTGTTTTCTATTATCATATCCTAATACATAAATGTTTATAGTTGAGATTGCATCTGTAGCATCTGGATTTTCACCTGAAAATGAAATATTCAACATTTGTGGTAAAGAATTGTTTATAAAGTCAACCAATTTTACTACAGTTTGCGGATCCGCATCCGCATATACACTATCAGCGATGTCTGTAATAGTGCTTTGAAAAGTTTGTTGTAATTGAATAAGTTGTTGATTAGCCGCATATATTTGAGATTCAAAAATATTTGAAACTTGTCCTCGTGTAACATAAGCTTTTGCAATATTACCAAACTTAGATGGTATGTTTAGTACTCTAGCCTCATAATCTTCTTTTGTTACACATCTGTTTTGTGTAGTGAAAAATGCTTTAGCTCTTTCCTTTATTTCAATAGTGTCTTCTTCATCCTTACCACCACGAGCTGGTTGGTTATTTGTAACAGTTGTTAAAGTTGCAGATGTATTTCCACTCTGCGCAGTTATAGATGGTGTGGTTGATACATCACCACTTGGGACGTTTGAAGTAATCCCACCACCAACACGATAAGTAATTGTAAGAGTAGTTTGGTTTGGTGTTTCACCTAATGTTGAATACTCATCACCCAACAATGGATTAATTGATTGATTTAAATCATTAGTTTGTCCAGGTATTATGATTCCAACTTGCTCCATATCAATATACCCATCATCAACAAGTTGTCCATCTTTCAATACCCCATTACCAAACACAAGTGAAGTCGTATTATCTTGATTTGTTTCACGAGTAAATCTTTTTGTAGTTGTAGCATAAGTTAAAGAAAAAGGTACAGCTTCTGATGTTGATAATCCAGTAGCGTCAACATACGCAGAATCTCTATTTATATCATTAGTATAATGTGTTTGAATTGGAACTTTATCTTGTGCTAAATAATCTACTTCATACCAATTATTTCCATTTGAGTCTATACAAGAAATAATATCAATTATATTTGTATCAGGTATAGTTAATGTCTTAAATTTTTCAGGTGTACCAATTTGAAATGAAATTGTTTTTTGAGTTGCACTTACAGCTCTTACAGTTCTTGATAATGTATAAGTTGAAGCCAAACCACTAGCATCTGTAGTTCCAATTGTTTCAGTATCATTTGATGCTGATATTCTAAAATCAATTGGTTCTAATGTTGTAAAAATAATGTCTGAATTTGTATTTGCAGTTATTTCAATACCAGCATCAAAAGTTCCAGCATTAGAGTAGTCTACTTTTGAAACATCACCACTTGAAGCATTTACCTCAGAAGTAAAAGTTAAATCAACATAAGCTGGAACAATTGGTTTAACTTTATAACCGAACATTTTAGCCATTGTAATTATGTTTCTTCTTTCTTCAGCTAATGGTAATAACATCTCTTGATATTGTTTATCAATGTAAAATGATAATACATCACCAACATATGCATTCATTTCTAATAACATCATACCAGGTGATGTTTCATTAAAATCACGATAGGTATCTGGAAAATAAGATTTAGCATAATTCATCAAAGATGTTTTCAATGCTACAAAATCTTTATTTAAATAGTTTACATTTGATTCTTTAAAGTTTTCTTTACCATATGTTGGCATTATCTATCTCCCTCTGTTACATCACTTGAAAAATCCAAAGTTATTGAATCCAAAGTGGTTGGGTCTTGTATTATGTTGAATAATATTTTTACTCTTATTTCATTTACTCCAATACTTGTTTCACTTTCTTTACTTAAAACTTGTATATCTCTCACTTCTACAAATGGTAACCAAAATTCTATTTTATCCAATATAGCATCTTGTATACCAATTAAATTAGATTGTGTAATATGTTCAAACAAAAGTTTTCTTAATCCTATTCCTAAATTTGGTTGAAAGAATCTCTCACCCTCTTCCGTTTGTAATAAATTTCTTATGTTATTTTTTACAGCTTCAATGGTTGTTGAAGTTGATGCAAAAAATCCATCCAACTCACTATCTCTACGAATTGGTAAATCAATACCAATTTTTACACGAGTATCGTTATCTTGAATGTATGGTTTTCTTGACGTATCTCTAATAGCCATTATAATAAGTCCTCAATATCATCTCTAAATAATTTTACAGTTGTAAATTCTCGCTGTCCATCTTCTTCATCTACATCAAATTCATCTCTAGAATCTGGCTCCTCTCCTATAAAAACATAACCAGTTGATTCTAATCCACCCTCATCTTTCCCCAAATCCAATCCAGTTAATTTAGCACCACCTTCTAATAGTGGAGTCACAGCTTTTTCAATTTCGCCTTCTAACGAATCTATTAACTCCCCTAAACCAAGTGGGCCTCCAATTTGTTTTAATGTTTTCAAGATAGGTCCATATTCACCTAACATTGTTTCCAATTCAATGTTTACAGGCTGGTCTGGTGTTTTTAATTTGTCAACAACAACAGGAGCATTTAATTGAGTGATTCTAAATTCAGCCTGTGTTAAAAAGTTTACTATAGCTTCAGTTTGATAATGGGCTAATCTTTCTGGATATGTCCCATTTGATAAATCAGGCGGTTCTGGAAATCCAGCATCAGCTGATGCTTGTAATATTGCATCTAATAAGTCTGCTTTTAATCCCATTGTTATCTTCCAATTTTGTTTTTAGATTTTTCCATTGACTTTTCTAATACTTCACTATAATCTTTATTTAAGAATTGACTCATTGGGTCACTTGATGGAACTGGTTGTGTTCCATTCATCATATTACCATAGTTCTTACCAACTAATTCATTCATTCTATCTGAAGTGAACTCACTACCACCCAATGTTTTCCATTCACCATCTTGAGCTGTTTCATTCAATACATCATTCAATACAGAATTATTTGTAAATGATTTTTTCTCAACAATTTTTTTAGATTGTGGTTGAGATTCAATTGGTTGTTTCAATTCAGTTATTACTTCCTTGATAGCCATCGCAACTTCTTCTCTAACGATTTGTCTGATTATAGTTTTTATATTTGTTTTTTTCTTTTTCATAATTACCTCTATTGGTTTGATTCAATTTTATGGTAAATACTTGTAATTTCTTCAATTTTACTTGTTATGGAATCTATTACAGGCTGTACCACTGCAGCAAATGCAGGGTCTGTTTGTATACCCATTGGACCGCTTGCTGTCACAATTTTTATTTTAGTAAATAAACTTAACATTTCAGTTAACACCTCTTTCAATGTATCGCCTAAAACCATTGATTGCATCTCAGACGCTCTTGTTGAATTACCTATATTTACATTTGATGATAAAATGTTTAAACTTTCATATGCTCCAATTGATATATGTCTACCAGCACCTATGTGAATATCTTTTATTGATGATACAAAAATATCATCAAGTTTAGAATTTAAAGTTATTCTACCTGAATGAAATAACATTTGGTTTTTATTATACCCATGAATGCCTTCTTGAGAATCAACCCCATTATTTAAATCTGAATAAATATTACCAATTGGATATGTATTATTTTCCACACTATCCGATGACAATTGAAATCCAAATTTATTTTCTTTTGTTAAATTATCCGTGTGGACAGGAAAATGTTGTGCTAAATTTGAATCAGACGTTATACTAATTATAGAACCATCACCCAAAGATTCAAAAGAATTTTCTGAATCTCTTTTATTTGAAATGAAAATATAAGGTTTAGCCCCAGCACTACCAATTCTTAAACTATTTCCATGCCTACCCTCTAAAATAGTATCACCATTTGTTTCATTTATAGCAGAGCCAAGTTCTAATGTTGAATTAAATCTTTTTTGCATTCTTGAATGGTTTGTTTTAACAAAATTTAAACTTTCACCTTTTTTTCCTCTACTGTTTACATCTATAATATCTTCATTATTTACCATAAATTCTTCACTAAAAGAAGGGTCATCATTCCAAGTCGGACTGTTGTTTATTGTATTTAGAGGGCCTAAATAATAATTTATTTTTCCAATAGTACACAATAAAACAGGATCTCCTTTTGTAGGTACATCATTAAATGTTCTAAATAAAGGAAAATATCTTGAATCTTCCCCAGCACTAGCTCTTTTTTTATATAATTTATCTGATATGTGTGGAATAGCAATTATACTATTTATACTTTTTTCAGTATTAAATCTAGTTGATGTTTCACTATGTACAACATCAACACAATAACCGGGTACGAATTGTAGATAAAAAGGAACAGAGTATTCTTTACCCATAAATCCTTTTATGGTTCTATCAGGTTGTGATACAAATACTGAACCCATTAATTACTCCCCAAATCAATTGTTTTATTTTTTGTAGATTCAAGTCTTTCACTTTCTTTTTGTAAATCATCTACAGTATCTTGAAGTGTTCCCATTAATTCTTCTTTTTCAGCATCTGATAATAACATTGACTCATCAGATTCACCACTTGATTTACTTATAATTCTTTGTAGTACACCAGCGAGTTTTACCAAGTGTTCATCATTACGAACAGCAGTATCCATATATTCTTTTATAATAGGAGCTACCATAACCACATCATCTATGGTTGTAATGAATCCATGTATTTCTGATATTAACAAATCTATTTGAACTTTACGCTTTGTAGTGTTTTCGTAAATATCTTTTGTTAAGTCTTGAAAGGTTT
>Ga0098038_1000371_pt1 | contig 20321 bp, 7 predicted proteins | sample 5B_taG_FD_75051 | JGI IMG/M metagenome (GOLD analysis project Ga0098038, IMG submission 75051) | Marine viral communities from the Subarctic Pacific Ocean - 5B_ETSP_OMZ_AT15132_CsCl metaG | ecosystem: Environmental > Aquatic > Marine > Oceanic | place: Pacific Ocean | collected 2015-01-08 | reverse complement strand
AATTTGATTTCACAATGATTATAACTCACTTAGATACAATCAAAGATTATATGGATACATTGATTCCTATTAATGTAAACAATGGATTGAGTAAAGTGGTGATGAATTAGACTTTTAAAATCTTATCACTCTCTTTTGGTTGGTTTTGAAAGTAATCAAATAATATTCTTGTTATGTTTGCTGATATGGTCAATCCTCTTGACTTACTATCAAGTATTAACTTTTCATCTATCCCATATGATATTGATATAGACCTTATTTTCTTTTCCATAATAAATTCCTCTATTTAATAATAATTATTAAGAATTATTAAAAATCAAAAATATAAATTAAGATTATTTCATTCCTTGATATTTATATATGAAATATTATATGGAGAAATCGATGTCCTTTCCACCAGAGTTTAGTAGCACTTTAACATATGAAAATAGATATGATTTAGATGAAATAGATGTTTTTCTTGAGGGTAATTTTTCAAGTCCAATGTTTTTTAACATAAGTGGTTTACCAAGTAATTTATCTTTTGGAAAGCATTATTTTAATCTTTCCATATTAGATTCATCAAATCAAGAATATGATTTAAGATCTAATTCAAAAATTTTATTTGAATTTAAGTCTATTAATAATGTTGTACTTCGTTCTGATGTGGTAAAATTAGACCAAAGAAATGGTATAGCTACTTGTTTTGTTGAAGTATTACAAGACCCATTAAGAAGATATGAAGAAATTCAAGATGGTCAAGGTACATTATCCATTGTTGGAAGTTTACAAGATAAAGAAAACACAGAAAATCCAATACCAGAAAAGTTTATTGGTGCTATGAATTATAGATGTATGTTTCCAATTCAGATTGGTAAAAATTTATTAAATGCGGATTCCCCCATAACTACAAATGTTTCACATAAAAAATCAACTATTAAAGGTCAATTTTCTTTTAAAAAAGCAAATATTTCATCACTAAAAACATCGGATACTGGTTTAACATTTGATAATAATGGTGACCCAAACATTAATGTAATGCCAGCAAAACAAGGAAGTAGTCCAAGCTAATGTCAACATTTGATTTTAGAATAATATTAGAAACCGTTGAGGGTAAAAAAACCTCATATATGAGTCAATCATTTGTTGATACAAGTGTTGACTTAGTTTTAAGTGCGTCTCAAGTTTATAACAGAATTACTGGTTCAGTTTCTTGTTCATATCAAAATTCACCTGAATTTAGTCAAAGTGTTGTTTTAAGTTCAAATGATATTAATACAAATTTTACATTTAAAGATAATTTATTATTAAGTGCTTCTCTATCGGGTAGTCAAAATACTGGTTCAATTGACTTTGATGCTACAACAACGGAGTATGATAGACTTTTAAGATATAAATTTTTTGGTGAAAAGGTTTGTGGTGTTTTAGGTCTTCCAAATGCTCAATGGGTGTATGTAGACCAAGTAAGACTTCCTGCGGATGATGAGGCAAATGTGTTTCAAGGTAACATTGACGTTGGAACGGCGTTTATAACTGATACATTAACTTTTGCAAACGATTCTAATGTTAACTCGGATGTTCAATTTTTAATTGATACAGGCTCAGATAGATATATTAAATTTATTGATACAAGAGGAACTGGTAATGCTTCGTTAATATTTGGTTATGATAAAGACAAAGATTTATATGAAATTAATGCTTCTGAAAATACGACATTTAATATTAACAATGTAAATAGTCTTACGGCTGGAACTATAACTGCTTCTATTTATCACCAAGAATTAACTGTAGGTGAAACTCAATTAAATACTTTATTAGCTGGTGTGACAACTGTAAGTGGTTCTGTAACTGATGAACCATTATTAAGAGTTCAAGGTAACATAAGTGCTAGTGGTATAATAACTGCTTCAGGTTTTAAAGTTAGAGGTGATATGGTGGTTGATGGTACTGTTACTGCTGAAGAATTTCTAACAAAACAAATCACTGTATCAAATGGTAGTAATATTTTTGGTAATTCTCCTGATGATATACACCAATTTACAGGCTCTATACAAGTTACAGGTTCTGGTGCTCACTATTTTCAAACTGGTAATGTTGGTATTGGAACAATTACGCCAACAGAGGCATTGCAGGTAACAGGTAATATAAGCGCTAGTGGAAATTTAAATATTGGTGGAAACATAACTGCAAGTGGAAACATAACTGCAAGTGAAATTAAAGCTACAACATTACGATTACATCAAGATGGTACAGGTACTGGCGTTTCTTCTATACATTTTGGCACTACTACTGGTGATAATGGTAGAATTTATGATGATGGCACAACCTTAAATTTAGGATACAATGATACTGATGTAATAAAAATTCATAATGTATCTCCTAAAGTAGATATTACAGGTGACTTATTGGTATCATCACACATAAGTACAAGTGCCGCTATAAGTGGTTCACAAATATATGCTGATACTCTTGACGCTATTGCAGTAACTGATAGGTTTGCAGCTGCTGTGGTTACTGAAATTGATACTGGTGAAATATCTATTGGTAAATTAACAGAAGATTCAGTAACTTATAATGCTGGTGATGGTATGACTGGTGGGGGAAGTGTTCAACTTGGTGATACAGGAACTTTTAATGTTGTAGGTGGTGGTGGAATATCAATGAGTGCTGATAATGTTGCAGTCAATCCCACACAAACCACTATATCATCTTTAAAAAATACATCTCTTCAAATAGGTAGAGATGATGATAATTTAATTAATTTTGGAACAGATAATAATATAATATTTGAAGTACAAGGTAATAATGAATTACAATTAAGCGCTTCCACTTTATTTCCAGTTACAAATGATGGATTAGCTCTAGGTATTGGAACTAATGCTTGGTCAGATTTATTCTTAGCTGATGGGGCTGTTATTAGTTTTAACAATAGTGAGTTATCAATTCAACAAAACAATAAACAACTTGAATTTGGTGGAATGCAAGGAACTGAATTTGCTGGACATATAACTGCGAGTGGAAACATAACTGCTGTATCAATGAGTGGTGATGGTAGTCAATTAACTGGTGTAACTGGTGAATGGGATGGAACATTAGATGGTGATGGACAAATCACAGGTTCATTAGTTGTAACACAAAACATAACTGCAAGTGGAAACATAAGTTCAAGTGGAACTGTATTTGCTGATAATATTACTTTTGATGGCCCAAGTTCTGTTAATGCTAACACTATTAAATTTGGTGGATTGAGTCAATTATCAAGTTCAAAAGTTGCGGGATTGCAATGGGATTTTCCAAATGATGATTTCTTCATATATGCACACCAATCTTCATCTGATAAAACAAGGATGGTTTTTGAATCAAGAGATAATTTAACCGATAAATTTGTATTTTGGTTTAATTCTCCTGGCGCACAAGCAAATTCAGCTTCAAATGCATTTCCTTTGTCGATGACAGGTACAGAGTTTGTAGTAAACAATATTTACGAAAGAGCTACAACTTATCATAGAGATGGTGATGGTGTAGGGAATTTACCAGCAAACAATGTTGATTTCTTTTTATTAAAAAGTGGTTCAACATCTGTATCAAGAGCAAATTCATTAATATTTGGTGATGTATCGGATTCTCAAGTTACAATTAATGGTGATATAACCTCAAGTGGAAACATATCATCAAGTGGACTTGGATTCTTTGGTGGTTCAGTTGGTGTGAATGGAGTTTCTCAATCATTATCCACATTCACAACTTATCCAGGTTTATATGTTAAACAATCTGATACTAATGGAGGTCCTGTTGGTAGTCAAAATATTTTAATTGGTGGTAATAATGATATAAATCCAACTAATGCAAAACTTAAATTGTACATACCTGATGAAACAAATGATGGTGTATTGACTACTTATCAATTTGGTTCTTCATTGAAACTAAAAGCTGGTGTATCGGGTAGTTCATTTCAAAATAATTGGTCACAAATATTAATCAAAGATACTGGAACAACTACGAGTGCTCCTGATGGATTTATTCAATTTTGGACATCTGGTTCTCAAAGAGCTGTAATTGATGAAAATGGAAAATTCGGTATCGGAGACGCAGCACCAAATCTAAAATTAGTTGTTGAAGACTCATCAGCAGGTGAAGCAAAAGTCTTAGGTGTTAGAAATAATCTTGCAAACGATACAACAGATGATTCAGTATCAATACAATTCTCACCAGATAATCGTCAAGATAATGCAGCTAGAATAATTGTTGGTAAAGATTCTAATTTCTCAGGTAGTGCTAATATAGATACTAATATGCAATTTGTGGTTGTGAGAAACAACGCAAGTAAAGAAGTGATGAGACTTACTTCTGATGAAAGAGTTGGTATCGGAACAACAAATCCAAGTCAAAGTTTAAGTGTAGTTGGAAACATTTTATTACAACAAGATGATGAAAATGATTCTTTTCTACACGCAAATAATGACTTAGCCATATCATCAGATGCTAGTATTATAATTGCATCTGATACGAATGATACACTTGGTGCAGCTGTAAGTGATATAATATTTGGTATGGGTTCTGCAGTTGATACAAATACTAATAAAGATTTTACATTTGACCAAGCTTTTAATTCTTCTAATCCTGCTCCACGATTAGAAGCTATGAGAATAAAAGGTGATACTCAAAGAGTCGGTATCGGAACAACAAGTCCAGGTAGAAATTTACATATATCAAGTTCAGGTATTACAAGAGTACAAATTGATGGTGCAAGTGGAAACAATGCAAGACTTCATTTTGCAGAAGGTGGTAATGAAAGAGTGAATATTGGATTTGCCGCATCTGGAAAATATTTTGATTTTTATGATGGTGCTTCATTTGCTAAATTTTATAGTGGTAGTAATTCTAGTAATACATTTGTTGTAAGTGGTTCAAAAGTAGGTATCGGAACAGATAGTCCTTCTGAAAAACTTCACATAGTTGGTAATGTAAGAACAAATTCAACACAAGGTTACTATGGTTCATTTTTACAAGCAATTAGTAATGCTGGATTAAAATTAGGTAATGATGATTACTCAGGATATATGTTCTTTAATGATAATGGAAATATTGGTATCGGAGAAGAAACACCTAATGAAAAACTTCACGTTATTGGAAATATAAGAATTGAAACCGGGGAAAATGCAGTGGGTTATCTTGATTTCCGAGAAGTAGATGACCCAAGAGCAAGAATTAATATTGATACAAATGATGCAAATAATAATTTTACTTTACAAACGACAAATAATGGTGGTACTTTAACTGATAGACTAAATATAAAAACTGAACAAAATGACACTCAAGTTGTCATAGGAGGAACAACACCTGCACCAAATATGGAATTAACAGTAGTTGGTGACATAAGTGCAAGTGGAACTGTATTCGCAGGTAGGTTTGAATCAAGTGGTTCTGCGACTGGAATAGACATTGTTGATAGTGTGGACATAACAGGAGCTATAACTGCGAGTGGTGGGGCTAGTTTTGATAAACTTGGCATCGGAACAGCAAGTCCTGGTAGAAAACTACATGTATTCAGAAATGATAGTAGTACTGATATGCATCTTAAACTTGAAAACAATGGTGCTGGTGACTCTGGTATTCAATTCCAAACATTTGAAAGTAGTAATAAAGATTGGACTATGGGTATTGATAGGTCTGATTCACATAAATTTAAAATAAGTAATGCAACTTTATTAGAAAATAATAATGCTATAACTATTGATGTTGATGAAAATGTCGGTATCGGAACAACAAGTCCATCAGAAAAACTTGATGTTGATGGAAACATTAAAGCAAGAGATAAAATTGTATCAGAAACCTTTTCAGATGGTATAGAAGGAAGTGGATTTAGAATAGAAACAGGTTCCAATGGTAGTTTAATCACAGTAGATAATTTAACCATTAGAAAACAATTAAATGCATTTGAATTTTTAATTCATCAAGTAAGAGCAACCAATGGTTCATTGTTTGTATCCAATACTGGTAAAGTTGTAACTGCTAGTTTATCAAGTGTAGCTAATCATTATTCAATGTCATTTGAAACTGGAAGTGGTTTAGGACATTCTTTTGTTGTTGGTGATTTGATTAGAGCTCAGAGAGCCACACCATCAACCAATGGTTCTGGTTCAATAATATTCCAATCAGATTTACAAGTTGTATCTGTTAATAATACAGGTTCTTTAGTAGGTGCTTTAACAGCTTCCGAAGGTGAACAACACCCAACATCACAATCAGCTCCACAACCGGGTTATGAATATGTAAGAATTGGAAGTTTAACCGAAGAGGATAGACAAGGTGTTATTTATATGACTGCTGATGATGGTAATGCTCCATTTATTGAAGTAGCTACTGGAATTACCTCTCATAGTCATTTTAACACAAGTGAAAAATCTACAGTTAGAATGGGTAGATTAGATGGTATTACAACTGCTAATTCGGCGTTTGGAACATTAAGTGGATTTGGATTATATGCGAGTGGAAGTGCATTTTTAGAAGGTGGAATAAATGCAACAATTGGTGAAATTGGTGGATTTATCATTGGCTCTAATATTATTTCATCATCTACTGGAGGATTGAAATTAAAATCTGATGGAGAAATAACAGGTTCAAAAGTATTATTTGATGGTGGAACTGTTGGTGGTTTTGTAATTGGTTCTGATATTATTTCATCATCGACTGGAACATTGATATTAAAAAACAATGGACAACTTACTGGTTCAAATGTTTCAATGAGTGGAGAGATTACTGCAACAAAACTTATAGCTAGTACTGATGGTGAAATTGGTGGATTTACCATTGGAGCAACAACATTAACTGCTGGTAATCTTACAATTGATTCTGCAAATGAACAAATTAAACTTGGTGGAACAGCTGATGCAACTTCAAATACAGGTATATTCTTAGATTCAGATGGAACATTTAATTTTGCAACCGATGCAGATAATTTTATTAGAAAGAATAATAACGATTTACAGATAAAAAGTAAAAACACATTTTTAAGTGGTTCAAATGTTAAAATTATATCACCAAATGTATTTTTAGGTACTACCACTGGAAGCTTCATAAGTTCATCTGTTACAGATGGAACAGGTTCAATAGAAATAAGTTCATCTAATTTTCATTTATTAAATGGTAATATTACAGCTTCTAATGTAGATTTAAGTGGTAAGATAACTGCTACAAGTGGAGAATTTAGTGGTTCAATAAGTTCAAGTGCAGGTAAGATTGGTGGATTTAGTATTGGAGATAATAAATTATCAAGTACTAATTTAGTTCTATCATCATCTACAACTGAGACTGATTTAATAATATCAACAAGTAAATTTCAAGTTGATGGGGCTGGAGGACTTACAGCATCAGCTGCAAACATAAGTGGTTCATTATTTTCAAGTAATGCAAACATAAGTGGTATACTAAGCGCATCGGAAGGTAACATTGGTGGATTTACAATTGGAACAACTTTTATATCAAGTAGTAATTTAATAATATCATCTTCTACTGGAAATGCTGAAATTATATCTGCAAGTAATTTTAATGTAAAAGCTAATGGACAAGTAACAGCTTCAAACGTATCAATGAGTGGAACAATAGTAACAGATGATATAGATGCTACAGGTGGTACTATTGGTGGATTTACATTAGGAGCTAATAAACTATCGAGTGACAATTTAGTTCTTTCTTCTTCAACAACAGCCACAGATGAAATCATATCAGCTAGTAATTTTCAAGTTAAAGCTAGTGGACAAGTAACAGCTTCAAATGTACTACTTTCTACGGCTGATGTGAGTGGTAAAATCACAACGAGTGATATAAATGCTGATGGTGGGACGATTGGTGGATTTACAATCGGAACAAACAAACTATCCAGTGATAACTTGGTTCTTTCATCGTCTACAACTGCTGGTGATTTCATAATATCAGCTAGTAATTTTAATGTTAAAGGTAATGGACAACTCACAGCTTCAAATGCTTTAATCACTGGTGAAATAAATGCAACAAGTGGTAACTTTAGTGGATCGATTTCATCAAGTGCAGGTATAATTGGTGGTTTTGAAATATCTACCATATTATCATCATCAAATGGAAACATTATATTAGACCCAATTGGAAATGAAATTTCAGTTGGTACTGGTACGGACGAAAATGTAATTAAATTAGATTCAAATGATGGATTATTCGCTGGAGCAAATTCATCTGGTGTTAGAAGTGATAGTACTCCGTTTCAAGTTAGTCCTACAGGAAGAATGACAGCATCAACTGCTTTAATCAAAGGAGCATCTAATGTTTTATGTGATGCAAGTTCAACTGGTTCATTTGGAAGATTAGATGGTAGTGCTCAACATACAACATTGGGGTCGGGTTCTATTCAATTAAATACATTTACACGAGACACTACAATGTATGATGCAATAAAAACAATTGATAGTGTATTGAATAAATTAGCTCCAAATAAACCACCTAGTTTAAGTGACTCTTTTATGTCGTTGGATTTTAATACAAGTATTACAACTTTTACAGGACGTGGAACAAATGGAGCTCAAACAGAATCAATAACTGTTAACGCCAATCCAACATTTACTGTTTATAGTGGAAGTACAGAAAATGTATTTTTCTTTGATGGTGATAATGGTGAATTAACTGCATCAAGAGCAGTCAACGATGGTTCATTTTCTAATATTGGAGTGGCAGATATAACAACAGGTGATGATAAAAATACATATCAAACTAATTTAGTAATTACAGCTGATGACGATTTCCATTTAGGAACGGCGGGTTCTGAAGGATTTTGGAGAGCTTTAAAAGCACAGATTGTTGAAGAAAGTAGAACTGCGGGAACTGATAGATATTTTGTAAAATTAAAACATAGTATAACTGGTGAAGTTTCTAAAAGTTATTTTGTAGATGATTCAAGTGGAAATCCTTCAACGGTTACAAATACTAATATGAGTTATATATCAGAATCAAATGGATTTCATTTTCAAAGTGGTATTCCTTATCTTGGTCAAAATGATACAATAACTGCATCATATGATGTTCAAATAAGTTCAGATGCTAATTTCTTAAATTCATCAGGTATAATAGGTTCAGCTAGAATAAATCTTATTACCGATACAGTAAATAAAACCGTAACAACAGCTTGGACAACAGGTAGTTCATTTAATGTATCATCTTCATTAACAATTCAAGATAGTAAATTTAAAACTGGCACAGATACAATTGATTTTAAAGAATTTAATTCTCAAAATACAAGTGGGACAGATGACGATACACAAGATGTGACTAAAAACTTTAACATTGATAGTTTTCAAGAAGATGAAACACATCCAGATGGTTCAGGACTACCACATAGAAGTGGAAGTGGAACAGGAGAATTTCCAAGTTTTGCAGAAAATGATAAAGTGGCTGATGCTACAACTTTTGGTTCAAGTTTTAACACAACAGCTTCATTGAAAACACCAAATCATTTTGAATTACAATTTTCAAGGCAAAGGTTTCATTGGCCAGATTCAGAAGATTATTCAAATTATATTCCATCTGGTCCTGATTATACATCAATGAATAGTGATACATCTCATAATAATTTAAGATGGGTTACATTCAAAATAGGAACAATACCACTATCATCTAACTTCACAATAAGATTAGAAAGTTGTAATGGTTTTGATAATGCAGATATACAAACAAGTGATGGTTTTGAAATGTATGCGATAGTAATGGATGGTTCAACTAGAGTTACAAATTGGATTAATTGTAATGAAGCTTATCCTGGTGCTGGAAATCCAGGTGAGTTATCAAGTCCAGATGGTGACATTGGTGGGGTTTCTGGATTTACAAATGGTGGGGTTGGTGCAAATAAAGATTTTTTAAGAACCATTACATTTGGTGGTGTACCAAGAGAGGGAACAATATATGTAAGAGCTGGTTGGGATGTGAATGGTGGAACAAACCCATTAACTACAAATGGTTCTACTAACACAAATGGTACAAGAATGTTTAAATATATAGAGTTAGTATAGGAGAAGAAATGGCTTTAAATGATTCACAAAAAGTAAATATATTATTTAAAAAAGTATTCGCTGGTAAAGCAGTAACTACTGATAGTGCAAGTCGTCAATTTTTTGAAGAACCAAGCACTTCAAATGGTAGATTACATACCGATTCAACGGATGTATGGACAGAAGCACATTTAATACCTAATTCAGGTATTGGCGATGCAACTGGCTCTGTAGCAGCTGGTAGTGTAACTCAATCAGGTGTAGTGGAGTATTATTCAGCTAGTGCATTTGGTGCTGCTACTGCTGCTGAAAATGCTTTTACTTCAAGTGTTCAAGATTGGATTCCTTTTAACTTTGGTGATGGTGAAACATATAATTATTTTTTAGTAAAAAACGATGGTACAAGAATTAATCCAACTGATGGATTTACATTTGATACCGAAACAGGTACTTTGTTTTTTAATGATGGTTTACCAAGTGACGTTAGCACCACTGCTCCACCATCAATGTCAGCTTATGCATATGTTGGAAAAAAATTAAATACAGGAATAGATACTGGAGAAATAACTGCTAGTGGAATAATTAAAGCTAATAAATTTATTGGTGATGGTAGTGATTTAACTGGATTATCATCAGCTCCAATTAGTACGATTTCTAATTTTGGTGATAGTGAACCTTTTGTTGATAGATTAGTAACAGTAAATGCAGCTAATGCCGTGAATGCTGAAGCTAACTTAAAATTTGATGGAACTACATTGGGTATAGAAGGTAATTTAACCATGAGTGGTAAGATAACCATGAGTGGGGATATTAGTACAAGTGGTGATATAAGAGTCGGTAATGCAGTATTTGTAAATAAAGATCTTAATTCTGTTGGCAATCGTACTAAGAATATGATTATGTACAATAAAATTGGTTCTGAAAATGGAATATTGTTCGTATCTGCATCTGCATTACAGGGTAATGATATACCAGTTGGTTCTGGTACTACTTTTACTGGACTTAGAATTGGTTTAAATACTACTGACACAGATAAATTTTTTATATTTGATAATGCGAGAAGTAAAACTATTTTATCTTATAATAGAACTGGTTCAACTCCTGAATCTTCATTTTTAGAATTTAATGCAGGTGATACCACCACAACTGCATTTAATTCAAAGGTAGTAATTGGTAATTCTGCTGTTGTACAAGCTAAAGCCGCATTGCCTTCAGCTTATTTAACCGTAGCAGGTGGTATAAGTGCAAGTGGTAACATAAGTACAAGTGGAACATTTCATTTAGGTTCTGATACTGCTGAACTTCACGCAATACAAGGTGTAAGTAGTTTAACACAAAATGGTGGTGGATTCATTGGTAATAGTAATGGTATGATTCGAGGACATCAAGTTGGAACTGGAGCAGCTGGAGCAGCTGATGACCCAAGTAATTATAAATATTTCTTCTGTGGTTATTTAGACCAGGGTGATAGTGGAACATTTGAACAAATGTTCATAGATGTTTATGGTGGAAGATATTCACATCACCAAACAGGTATAACTAAATATCAAATAACTCCAAGAGGTAGTGATGGAGAAGATGATTTTGAAATCTATAGACAACGATATGGTAGTTTTACAACTAATGGAGAAAAATTTGATATTAAAATTTTAACCAAATCAGATGAAGATACAAAAAGATATGGTGTTTTTATTTACAACACTACTGACCAATTTCCAAACTTTTCCGTTAGAGCATGGAAATTAACAAATAATCAAACGGGACAAATGCAAGAAATTATAGTTAAAGAATTTCCATCAACTTTATCAGGTTCAGGTCAAACATTTGATGGATATAGTGATGCTGAATCCCTCGTAGAAAGATATAATACTTTTGAAGTTAATAGAGATTCTGCCAGTATCGCTGGTAACATATCAGCTACTAGCTTATCAACGACTGGTAATATTAATGGAACTTTTGCAGGTAGTTTTACATCTGGTGTGGGGAGTACAATTAGTGGTTCATTCCATGCAGCAAGTTCATCATTCTCAACAAGAGTAACAACATTAGAGGGATTGGATAGAGATGATGATTTAACAGTTAAAGGTGATACTGGTGGTGATTTAACCATTGATTTTGATACTGAAAAACTAACAATAGCTGGTGGAACTGGTATTGATACAACTGGTAATACAAATACCATAAATGTAAGTATAGACTCTACAGTTGTAACTACTGGTAGCACTCAAACTTTATCAAACAAAACTTTAACACAACCAATAATGTCAAGTATGTTTAATACAGGTGGGGTAATTTTATTTCCACAAGGTCCTGGTCAGATGATAACCACATCCGATACAAGAACTTTAACAAATAAAACTTTAACAAGTCCTGTATTAGATACTGGTGTTAGTGGTACTGCAATTAAAGATGAAGATAATATGGCGAGTAATTCAGATACTCATCTTGCAACTCAACAAAGTATTAAGGCCTATGTGGATTCACAAGTAACTGCACAAGATTTAGATTTTCAAGGTGATAGTGGTGGAACTTTATCAATAGATTTAGATAGTGAAACATTAGATATTGCTGGTGGAAAAGGTATTGAAACAACTGGTAGTTCAAATACCTTAACAGTATCTATTGATTCAACAATTGCAACATTGACTGAAACACAAACTTTAACAAATAAAACTTTAACTACACCAACTTTAACAAATCCAACTGTAGAAACTTCAAGTTTTACCAATACTGCTAGTTTTGGGGATTCAACTGATAAATTACAAATTCACGGAGATGGAAATCATTCACACATAGTTGCTAACTTTAATGACTTAAAAATAAGAACAAATAGAAGTGCTGATAAAATAATATTTGAACCAAACAACACTGCGTCAATGACTATTATTGATAGTGGAGTTGAAGTATCAAATATAACTTCAAGTGGTGCTATAAATACACCAACGATTAAAGGTAATAGCAATGATGTTAGTATGTCATTGTTTATGGTAAACTCAAGTGGTGTCGGTATGGGAGTAATGAATAGTGGTAAAATTAGAATAGGTTCTTCCGCAAATGTTGATAACAATAGTAGACTTCAAGTTATCGGAACTATTTCAGCGAGTGGTAACATACAAACAGATGGTAATATTATAGTTGATGGAGCAGCAACTATTGATGGTAAAGCGACTATAGATAATGGTATTGATTTATCATCTGCAAAAGCTTTAGTATTTGATTCCAATAATAACAATAATAATTTTATAAAACATTTAGGTAGTGTATCGGTTAAAGGTTTATTGGTTCAATCCGATGGATTTTTTAGAGTGCATCCTAATAGTGGTTCATTTTTAAGTGGTTCTACAACAACAAATGGTTTAACTATTAGTTCTTCAGTATTTACTGAAAATAACAAAGGACCGACTTTAACATTTAGAGGATTGAAACACGGATTATCTGGACTGCCTATTTTTAATTTATCACAAGTTAGAGTTAGAAATCCACAAGGTTCTTCAATTACAGCTACATCAAACACAGCATCTGCATTTGAAATAAGAGCTCAAGCACAACCAGGTATTGGATTAGATACTGCTGGTATGGGTGAAGAATTAACAGCGTTTCACATCAGAACATATCCAACAACTTATAATCCACATCAACGTGTATTGGATGGTGTAGCTTCATCGATTCTTGGTCAAGAACGTCAAGTTCCACACAGAGGTGCTAATTTTGGTTTCAATATGAATAATCCTGATGGTTTTAATGTGAACACAAGACAATCAACATTTGGATTAAATGATGCTAATCCTCAAAGACCAACTATTATGAACTTTAGAGGTACTGCTCAACTTCGTGCTGAAGGAATGTTTTATAGAAACCAACCTTTTACAGACAATATAATACAAGATGATTTTGGTGATTATTTATATGATAATATAATAGTACCGGGTGGTAATGATGGTGATGATGGAAATGGAGATACGGAAGATATAATACCTTATTCAGATGAAATTATAGTAAATTCTATGTTTCTTGCTGATGAAGATCCAATATTTATAAATCCTGCGATTGATGCTGAATTTACACCACCTGAACAAGAACAATTTCGATTTAATTGGTCTTTTTCTCGTAGATTAAGTAACCATATGACCTCATTTATTTCACCTCTTAGATATGATTGTACGGGTAGTCTTATATCTAGGTCTCTTGATGACACTCCTGGTGATGAAAGACACCGAAATTCAGATTTTTCAAGTCCAAGATTTGTTTTTTCTGCCGGTACGCCTTTAGGTAGTTTAAATATAGATGATGACCCTTTTACATATGATTGTGTCAATGATGGACAAGAAGTTTTCGCATTTCATAAACTTCAAGTTAGTGCCTCTCGACCAACGAATCCCAACCCTCAACAGTTTCCAACATTTCCTGATAATGGTGAATGGTTTGAAGCAGGTCCAAATATAGAATATAAATGGCATATTGAGTTAAATAAAGTACAAGGTTTATCAGTTGATGTTGTTGATGGTGTAGTGACTACAATTCCAACACAAATAATAGCTACTTCAAGTGCTACATTTGAACATAGACTTAACACTGGAGATATATTCGACCCATTTACTGGAGTTTTAGAAGATACATCTTCATTGGGTGATGTAAACAATGATGGAGTTTTAAATGTACTTGATGTTGTCTCAACCGTAAACTATATTTTAGCAGGTTCACCAACTGATGGTTATCTTGAAGGTACTTTTGATTCAGGTTCTGCTGATTACAATTTAGATGAAACAGTAAATGTTTTAGACGTTGTTTCGATGGTGAACTCTATAGTTGATGTAAATCAGACTATGTTGGATATGGGTAGTCAAAGAGGGTATAATACAAATGGGAATATTGTATTTCTTGAGAGAAAAGCAGAAAAAACATTTTTGCGAGAGTTTTTAAGTGATTTATCATCTAGTGGTGCTAACTCATTATCAACAGGAAGTGATGCGCAAGTCACTACTGTTTTCAAAAATTTTATAACATCAAGTGGTAATTTTTTACAATCGGGTTCTTTACTAACTTCACTAACAACCGATACATTTAAAAACCAAGTTAAAATTAAAAGTGGTTCTAACTTTGGAAATAAATTTATTGAAAGTAGAACAACTGCTAGTTTTAATTTAAATGGAATTGTAGAGGGTTCGACTTTATTATTTGATAATACACATATAAGAAATGTAGAACGAGTATTTTTAACAACTGGAAGTAATGTTGAATATATTGAATTAGATGAAAAATTACCAACCGGCTCATTGACTAGCAGTTTGAATAATTTTAGGTTTAAACATTTTAAACCAGCTGGAATAGGATTAAGAGGAAAACCTGTATTTCGTAACAGAGCTAATACAATTACAAAACGTGGAAGTGGGTTGATAATTAGACAAGGTGATGGTCATATTGGTATTGGAACTTCAAGACCAAAAGCAATTTTTCATATTAGTTCGAGTATTACTTCTAGTACTGGTAAACCTAATGATACTTTATTTAGAATAGATAGACCAGATGGTTCGGAGTATAAAGTTACTGATACAGAAATAAAATATCAAGATAAAATTGGTAATATATCAAGAAGAAAATTTAATTCTAAGGGACAAGAAGTATTAATTAGTGGAAGTAGTGATACAAATGAATCTGAACTAAATCAAATTATTTTTGACCAAACTGGTGAGGGTGGAGTTGTTATTTTATCAGGTTCAACTAATACAAACTCGGTTTTAACTTTTGTTGGTCCAACAGTTGTACACCAAATTAAACCACTTCGTACAGAATACACAACTTTAGGTGGTGGTACTGAACAATTTCATACAAACTTTTCCACATCTTCAGGTATTTTTAATATGGGGCCTGGCTCCATTGGTGCCGATAAAGAAACATTACAGATTAATCAAAGTGGAGATATTACTTTAAGTGGAAGTGTGATATTTGGAACAAATGTAAGTTCATCAATTATACCAAATCCAGGAAATATTTTCAATTTAGGTACTCAAGTAAATAAATGGAATAATTTGTATGTAAAAGAAATAGGAAACAATAATTCAGCTGATAAAATTTTTGTAGGAGATTTAAAACTACAATCAACTGAAATACAAAATGTAAACAATAGTAATTTATTATTAAATCCAGTAGCAGGACTTGTTGGTGTGGGTACAACTAATCCTACAAAAACATTCACGGTAAAAGGTGATATTAGTGCAAGTAGTGATTTGTTTGTGGGTGGAAATACTGTATTTAAGGGAAATATAAGTTCGTCAATTATACCAAATTCATCAAACATTTTCAATTTAGGTACTCAAGTAAATAAATGGAATAATTTGTATGTAAAAGAAATTGGTAATAACAATTCAGCTGATAAAATTTTTGTAGGAGATTTAAAACTACAATCAACTGAAATACAAAATGTAAACAATAGTAATTTATTATTAAATCCAGTCGCTGGTAGTATAGGAATTGGAACAACAAGTCCATCTGCTAAATTAGATGTTAGTGGTGATATAAATACAACTTCACATATAACTGCTAGCGGGAACATAAGTGCAAGTGGAAATGTATTTGGTACAATAGGTACATTTAATACTAGACTTATTACTTCTGATATTCGTTCATCTGGAGACTTAGTTACCGTTAATGATGATTTATTTGTTAGTGGTGATTTAAAAACAACTTCACACATAACCGCTAGTGGAGACATAAGTTCAAGTGGAACTGGTTCATTTTCTCATCTAATTGTTGATAGAGCTTTTGGTAGTTCTGATGAAGAATTTTTTCAAATTAAAAAATCAGGTACAACTAAATTTGCAGTAGATGAGGATGGTGATATTACAACATTTGGTAGAATACTAGGTGGTGATGGTAATCCAAATCAATTCGATGGTACGGTAGGTGGTTTTACAGGGTTTACAACTAATTACATAGATTTTAATAGTAATCCAATGAAATTTTATACTGGTGGTGATATAGTATTAGAAACTACTTCCACAACAGCTAAATTTAATGTTCCAATTGAAACAACTTCACACATAACTTCAAGTGGAGACATAAGTTCAAGTGGTGATATATTTGCAACTGATATATTCATAAATGGAGAAAACGCGTTAAAAGAGTCAGGTGGTAAAGGTTTTGTATTTGATGATGCTCAAATTACAGAACTTCAAATCGGAAAACAAGGTGTTGTGACTAAAACAACGATTAGTGGAGATATAGAGGCGGTTGGACACATAACCGCAAGTGGAAAAATAAGTTCAAGTTCAACAATTATAGGAAATGTAGTAAAAGGTACAAGTTTTCATTTAGGTAGTAGTCCAATTACTATGGTTGAAACTAATAAAAATCTGAAATTAGGTGGTTTAAGTTTTAGTCCGGGTTTACAAGTAACTGGACATATAACTGCAAGTGGAAACATAAGTGGTTCAGTAACTACAGATTTACATCATGGTGGTGCTACAATTCATCACATTCATACATTTGATAATGGTGATGATACGCCTGATGTAAGTGGTGGTACGGTATTTAAAACAAATGGTACTAATCCAGCTCTTGGTGGTGGTAATGCACATACAATAACAACATTTGATGGTGGAACTGCGGGACAAATAATTCATGTATTGATAGAAGACGCATTTACGACTTTTACAAATGGAACAAATTTAAAATTATTTAGAGCGACAAATGCTACCACACTTACAACGAATGATGTAATTTCATTTATATGTGAAGATGGAACTGTTTGGAGAGAAATGAACAGGCAAGATAATTCATAGGAGAATAAAATATGCCAATAACTTTTAATTCACAGGGAGGATTTTTAAACGGAACAATTAGTTCTAGTGATGGTAATTTATTTATCACTACTAATAATTCTGCTGGTCAATTAACTATAGGTAACTTGAGGTTAACTGGTTCAATAGTTGAACAATTGGATAAAGATGGAGTGGTTAGAAAAAAAGAAACATTTAATGATAATGGAACTGTTCAAATACAAGAATTTTCTCCTACTTCAAAAATACAATCAACTACAATCAAAAATCCAGCGTCAGGTTTAGAAACCATTCAAAGTGCTAGTGCTACTTCAAATCAAATTTTATTTAATCAAGGTGGGAGTAGTGCTGCTATTATTTTATCAGGTTCTGATCCAAGATTTAGTATACAAAGAACCGCAGGTGCAAATGGATGGCAAAGTTCTAGAAAAGCACAACGTAATTTTTTCTTATCAGGTAGTGTAAAATTTGCTCATGGTTTAAGTTCTGAAGGTGACTATTATTTTTCACCTGCAGACTCTGCTGCTGGAATAATTGATGCAGTTAAATTTGAAAATAATCCACCATTTTTTATGATTAGTCAATCAGGTGATGTTGTTATACGAGGTGGTAAATTAATAGCTGAATCTTATGAAGTATCATCATCAGTTACTAATATGCAAATCCAGACAAATAGTGGTTCAACAAAGTTTGGTGATACATTAGATGATACACATCAATTTACTGGTTCTGTATTTATAACTGGTTCTTCATTAGAAGTTGATGGAAATATTGCAATAGATGGTACTGAAGTGTTTTTTCCTTCTGGTATTATTAGTGCTAGTAAAATAAAAACAACTCCAACCTTTGATATTGAGGTTGATGGTTTATTAATGGCTAGATTTCAAGAGTCACCATCTGCAGATATAATTAAGATTGGACAGAGTGGTGTTGATATTGACACGTCATTTCCTACATTAAATAGTGACCATACTTTAACCATAAATGGTGGTACTGATAAAGTGGGAGTTGGATTATCTAATCCAGATTCAAAACTACAAATTGCTGGTGATTTGACAGTCGATTCACATATAACTGCAAGTGGAAATATAAGTTCAAGTGGAACAATCACAATGTTGACAGCCTCTATAGGTGGAGGAATATTCACATCTGCTTCTTTAGCTGCAGGTGGTAGTGGAGGGGGTGATGTATCTCTTGGTGATAATGTAAACTTTGGACACATAACCGCAAGTGGGAACATAAGTGCAAGTGGTGATTTATTTAAAACTAAATTTATTCAAATGACTAATTCATCATCAGTAATTGATACTTTTAACACTGGAAGTTTTCGTTCAGCTAAATACACTTTACAAGTAACAAGTGCTTCAAATTATCAAGTAAGTGAAATGTTAGTTTTACACGATGATGGTACTGTATTAAATACTGAATATGCTCAAATAAATTCAGGCTTGAACTTAATTGATTTTACGACTGATGTAAACGATTCAAATGTTAGATTAAATGCAGCTGGAAGTTTTATATCTTGTAGTGTTCGTTTAGATAGAACAATTATTCCAACGTAATTTATGACTTTATTATATTTATATATGAATAGGACTATATAATGGCAAACTCAAAAGTAAGATGGAATGGAACTACTGAAGATGGGAGAACAACTTCTGTTCAATGGGGTAATAATTCATTTACTTGGGGTGATGTATCTTTAGCAGTTGAAATTGCTGAAGTTATTGTCGATGATGGTGTTGGTTATAAAAGAAGAAAAGAACGTCTTGATGATTTATTTAAAGACGAGGATAAAAAGAAAAGATTTATTCATTTGATTTGTAGAATCAAAGGTGAAAAGGTTTATGACGATAAAGTGGAAGTAAAAGATATTGATGTCAAAGTAGAAGATGCTGAATTAGTTGTTGAAACCATTGTAAAAAAAGTCAAGTTGGAGATAAAAGAAAATGTATAAATTATACACGGATAAACAAGAAACCTTCGAATGTGATTTATTTTTAGAAGGTGCAGATTTAAAACAATCAAGTGCTAGAATTATTGTTGAGTCGAAAGACTTGACATTGATGTTTAAAGGGATAATTGATAAAACAGGAAATTGTAAAGTTCCCATTAAAAAATTAAAAGGATTAATGAGTGAAAACACTACAGGTAATATAAAACTTGAAGTTCTCGCTGAAGACACTTTGATTGAACCTTGGCAATCTGATTTCATTGTCGATACTGCTAAAAAAGTAACGGTTGAAGTAAAATCTCAAAAAACAAAACCACAAATCAAAGAATCCACGAAACCGCAAGTAAAAATTAAATCAGTTAAAAATTATGTAAATCCTATTGATGAAATGGTGAATACATTAATTGAAAACGATATAACGATAAATGAAGTGTTACAAAATAAAAAGAAAATTGCTCCAATATTAAAAAATTATGCTAACACTATTAATTATCAAGGAGGAACTCAAAAGTTCATAAAAGAAGTAATTAATAAATTAGCAAAAAATTAAAGGTTATATAAATGTCATTCGATTTAACGAATAAGAACATCCAAGATACTTTT
>Ga0098038_1000370_pt1 | contig 20323 bp, 22 predicted proteins | sample 5B_taG_FD_75051 | JGI IMG/M metagenome (GOLD analysis project Ga0098038, IMG submission 75051) | Marine viral communities from the Subarctic Pacific Ocean - 5B_ETSP_OMZ_AT15132_CsCl metaG | ecosystem: Environmental > Aquatic > Marine > Oceanic | place: Pacific Ocean | collected 2015-01-08 | reverse complement strand
TATAAAGTTCCCTAACTTGATCTTGGGTTAAGGCTGTGTTAAAGATTTTTACATTATTTATTTTACCATCTGCATATGTTGATCCAGTTCTACCAATTTCTACATTAGCACCAAGATTTTCCATAGCTACATATGTGCCACTTCCAATTAAAGTTAATGATTGAGATGAGCCATTTATATATATTTTCAATCCATTATTTGCACTTGTTCCACCAGTTCCATCGTAAGTAGCAGTTATATGAGTCCATTTGCCTTCATAGGCTGTTATAGCTGATGTGTTTGCTCCTTCAAATGTATTGCTTACGCTTTCATCGTATAAAACAATATATAGATTATCATTGCCTTGTGTCCATAAATGCCATTCAGCATCACTATTATAAACACCTTTCATTACAATAGGAAAATTAGTAGCATCATCCATATTGATCCATGCTGATATACTAAATGCTGAATCATTACTACCATCACCAAACGATAAACTATCATTATCTGCAATATCTATATAATCATTCGTACCATCAAAGCTAACTGCATTCCCACCATAGACTTCTCCATAGTTAGCTACTGTATCAGATGCTTTATCTTGGATTCTTGGTAAGAAAGGAGAACTGGCAGAATAGGCATCTGTTAAAAAGGTTGCACCATTGTTTGTACCATTGTTTGTTCCTGTACTATCATTAGCATCTGCACTTAAATTATACCAGCTAACCAGATTGGTTAATTCAGTACCTTTTAAATCTGCATATTGTCCTTTCCAGTAGATAGATTCTACTTCACTTGCAGATAAAGCACGATTCCAGATGCCGACATTGGCTATTGAGCCATGTGTTTCTTGTTGAATTGATGAATCAAATTTCGATGTTCCTATTGTTAATTCTTGTGAGCTTGTTCTGATAACAGCAGTTGCACTTGTACTCTGCACTAATTGACCATTGACATACAATTTTGCAGTAGTTTTATCATATGTTCCAACCATATGAGTCCAAGTATTTGTTACAATACTATCAGATGAAGCAATATCAAATACGCCACCAACTGCCCACCTAAATTTATCTGAATTAGAAATAGCTAATTGAAAGCATGAGTTACCTGTTCCAGTATCTGATTGAAATTGTTTTGCAACTATTCTTTGATGATCACTTGAAACAGTTGTAAGTACCCAAGCTGATACTGTGATAGCATCTGTTATATCTAATGAAGAATCATCTGCTACGGATATATATTGATCATTACCATCAAAAGAGGTAGCACCAGATAGTAATAGTTCTGGATCGTTGTCTCTAAATGGATAGTATAGTTTTAATCCATCACGAACAAACGATGCAATCGCCTTGCCTAATCGGACAAGACCTAACCCAAGACCTAATCTCATGGGTTAATATAAGAAAATTATTGCTGTAGTTCCAGTAGCAGCATCACCCGTAGTGGTTGCTCCTGTCGCCCGAATCGGAAGGATCGAGCCTGCTAATGTACCTGCAAAGGTTACATAACCTCCATTAATATAAAATTTATAGTCTCCATCAACACCGATATACACCGCGCGTGATTCATCATTCGTAGTGTTGGTATTGTTGATTAAGACAGCGGATGCTGCAGGGGTAATTGCTTTCTGTACTGAAAAATCCCTAAAAGTTCCCATATTTTCCTCGCTTGTTTAGTGTTGCAACGCTCTAAGCCTATGGTTAGGCATGAATGAGCTTTGTGTTCATTAATATTAACTATTTATTTCTTTGTTTGTTCCATGTATCGTTTTGATAACACATTAAATCTTTCTATAAAAGGCTTTGATGCAAAACCTGGTATGCGTTTCATCTCATCTATCATTGTTTTTTTCTCTTCTTTTTCGGATTTAGAATACTTTTGGAAAAAATAATCTGCTCTCTGAACCGCATTTAATTCTAAACCATCATAATAAAAACCAGGATTTCTTACATTTTTTGTCTTATATGATTGTACAAATCTCTTTAGCATTTTTTGTTTATCTGACATATCGTAATTAGATTGTTTAATAGAATCTATTACTTCTTTTTTAGTCATTTCGCTATTATTAAATTGAGTAAATAACTGTCGACTAAAATCTTTTCTTTGTTTATCTTTTGTATTCTTTTGAATGATAGTTCTTTCTAATTCTTTATCTACTTGATATGGACTAGTAAAAGAAACAAACCTTCTTGTTCCAGGAATACTATTTAACATTTCTAATGTAAAATCTTCTGTTGCTTTTTTATCTTGCCCACCAACTAAAGTCTTATACCCTCCACCCACTAAATCTGTCCAAATATTTCTGTGAGTAGTAAATTGTTCAACCATATATTCAAGTCTCTCTGGACTTCTGACAAAATCAGGAGCTTTCTCTGGTAAAGCCTGAGAAGCATCAATAAATGCTTGACCTGTTTTTCCAGGAATAAATTCTTGCGTAGGGTCTATTGGTCTACCGCGATCATCATAAATTGGCTCACCTTTAAAAAAATCATAATTAATACTTGCACCAATCAAGGCATCAAATAAAGGTGGAAGAGAAGAGGTAGTTGGTACAAAACCACCTAAATCTTTTAATCCTTCAATAACCTGATCGGAAGCATCTTTATTTTTATATGTTTTTTCTAAAAGTGCGTCTGTAGCAGAAGCAACGATTCTTTGCCCTTGATCTTTTGGAAACTTATAATACATATAACGCTTATTACCACGCTCATCCGTATAATGAAATGGAGTAGTAACAATCCAATTATCATTTCTAATCCTTTCATTTATTTGATCGTACGCTTCACCATTCACTACATTATTAGCAAACCATAGACTAGATGCTGTTCCTGAAATCCATGCAGACTTTGTTGCAAAATCTTTTGGGTTGTTTTTTGCTGCGCGAACTAATCCTCTTGTAGCTTGAACTGTAGCATTTAAGTAAGGCATCATCACATCTGCAGCTTTAATAAAACTTCCTCCTTGAGCAAAATCTAAATAATTTCTTGCTTCGTATGTTGCATTTAAAGGAGATTTTCCATTTCTTAATGCACGCTCTCTTAAAGCCAACCTAACCCATATTTCACTAGTCTCTCCTGCATAAGATGCCATACTTTTAAAAGCTTCAAATGCATTTGTGATTTTACCATATGGTTTATAAGACTTACCAAGTCCACCTTGATGTGTTAAATATTCCATACCACCACCTTCCATTACATAATCTCTATATCTACCTTTTTTAGTAAATGCATCTTTTGCAACCGATGCTAAATCTCTTGACATTTGAGCTGCAAACTTTGGAAGATGAGGGGAATATTCACTTGTAGTCAAGTAAACATATCCTATATCTCTAGGGAAGTTAACTAAAGCAAACTCTGGGTTATATCCTGTAGCCATAGATTTTAAGATTTTACTACCTGAAACCCAACTTGCTACATTTGCAAAACTGCTAGTAATCGCGGGATCAGCAACAACCCATTCATTTGCAAACTCTCTTGGCATATAAAATTCTTTTTTCTTACCTTTTTCAAAATAAGAAACTGCTTCATATCCAGCGGGGGGTTTTTGACCTTTTTTAACTTCAATAGCTATTTTATTTTTTGGATTTTCTTTAATCATGTCACGCATAATTAAATTCGATTTGTTTTTTGCGATACGAGATTGAACTAAATTAATATTTCTAAACAGTTTACTTGATTGATCCAAATTAACTTCTGCTTCTGAACCTTCTTTTAATGATTTTAAACCACTACTATTAACAGTAATTTTTCTACCATTAGATATATAACTAATTTCTGGATCATAATCTTTAACAAATTCTTTAATAGTATAATCTTTATCTTTTAATAAGTCATACGCTTTATCATTAATTAATCCATTATCATATAATTCTTTTAAATTCATATTCATTTCACTAAAAAATTCATCCGCTCTAGAATTTAATTTTTTATATAATCTAGGGTCTGTTTTTTTAATTTCATTTAAATACGCGATATTACCTTGATAACCACCAGGTATTTTATAGTCATTTCGATACTCTTTAATCGTAATGTTTCTACGGGTTTCAATTATAGTATCAAGAAGTTTTCTTTCATTTTTAGGCAAGTCATTAAATATTTTTTTAGCGGCATCTTCAAAAATCATTACAGATTTTGCGCTTGAACCTAAAGCAAGATCGTGCATAATAGCTGCCTGTTGACCTAAAACTCCTTCTTCTCGCAATGCTTTTTTGACATTACCTGAAATATCTACTGTGCTAGTAACTAATTTATTTTTTACATCTTGCCAGTTTTGCTTACCTCGCCCTTCCATAGCCTTAAATGATTTTTCATAAAAATCTTTTACAGGCTCATGTAATCCTTTTGACTCTGGTAATAAAATAATTTCATTACTAGCATCAAGATATAGTTTATCAAGTTCCTGTTTTTTTAATACTTTGCCTTGCTCTCTAGTATTAAAATACTCAACGGTTTCTCCTGGCTTCACATCCATTTCTGCTTTATATCCTAATTGATGTCCTTGCGATCTTGTTTCTTCTATTAACTCCTCTACACGACTCATTGATTTATTAATCTGCTGTCTTTGTGTTTGTGTTAAATTAGGATTTTCTAATTGAAACTTTTGACTTTTTAATGTTTCTTGTAAATTTGCTAACTCACGATTTAATTTAAGAATTTTTGGAGAGGTCGTAGCTGGTAAAAGTTTTATATCTTTAGTGGCTTGTTTTGAACGAAAATTATCCCTTGCTAATTGAGTAAACTCAAGATTTTTAACACGATCACGAGCAATAGATTGTAATGTCTCTGCTAATTCAGGCTTTTCTTTTAATACATTTTCAGCAGCAACTTGAAACTCTTTAATGTCTTTTTCAATTCCTTTCATAACTTCGTCTTGAGAAATAACACCAAACGGTCTATCATCATCAGTATCTATCTTCGCTTTCTTTTTTAATGCACGAACACTAGCTAAAAAAGAAACATGAGATAAAGGATATTTTTTAATTTCAGACCACCCTTCTGATCTTTTATCAGGGTCAACTAATTTTACCCAATCTGTTGCCATATCGCCTACTACTTGAGCCATTTGAAACGCACTTCCAATGGGGTTTTCTACAATAGTCATTGCTCCTACTGGTGCTAAAGCTGACAACATTACTAGCTCTTTAGTTACGCGTCTTGTAATTGAATCTTCTTCTTTTGACTCTAAATAGGATAATAATGGCGCAAATTGATATGCAGTAGCTTGTCCTTTTATCTCTTTAGCTCTTTCTGGATTTTCTTTAAAAAATTGTACTCGACTTTGAGTCTGACTCCAAGCATTTCTTAATCCAGGAAGAAAATCATCTTCTTTCTTTTCAGGTTCATTTCCTGCAGCTGTAAAATAATATTGAGGTTGTTTTACTCCAGGCATTTTATTAGCAATACTTTTTCCAAGAGATTCCAATTGCTGTATCTCTGTTGATGAAGGGTTACTTTTAAACGACTTAATTACTGCATCTTCTTGCTTTGGAAATAAATCAGGTCTTGATTTTTTTAATAAACCACCTAATTGCTCATCACTTACATTTACTAAATCAGGTCTTTTTGCTCTAAAAAGCTGAATTAATTTTTGCGTATTATCAGCCATCAATCTAGAACTATATCATAGTTGTCTGGATTAGATTGATCTCCACCTTTAAAAACCATTTTACCAAAGGTTTCATCGGAAATAGAATCTCCTACTGATAGTTGAAACTTACCACTCAAGGCATCTGAAAAATTTCTTTCTTGAATTACTTGATTGGTTACTCCTATAGTACCTTCTGGAATATCCTCAAATAAGCTAATAAAAGAAGGTTGATTGATGTAAGGAACTAAATTCCCGCCTGATTTTTGTATTTCTTCTTCTGTTACAAATTGAGGTTTACCTGTTCTAAGATTTTTAGCTTTTTTTGTTTTTATTGACTTAGGTGTTCCAAAAGCTTTATTGGGATCACTTTCTACTTCTCTTTCAGTAGCCATAATAATTTCACCAGTATCACGTTTGAAAGCTTGATATTTTTTAAGAGGTGTTGGTTTATCTGGTGTACCAAACGCTAAATCAGGATTACTCTCAACTTCATCTTCAGTAGATTGTAAAACCTCATTTGTTTTTACATTATATGAAACATATTTTTTAGCTTCTTTTGCAGCTGGTGGAGTACCAAATTGTAAATTCTTATCTCCTTCTACTTCTCCTTCAGTTGCTTTTAATGTTTCTCCCGTTGCAATGTTATAAGCTGGATATTTTTGTTCTATTGTTGGCTCTGCTTCTTTAATACGTTGCTCTACTACTGACTCAGGTGGTTTAGGCGAGATCACTTCTCTTTCTCCTGTTATCGGATTCACCCTAGATTGCATAGTTTTTATCTCTTCTGCTACTATTTCAGGGTCTTCTGATAGTGTTGCAAATGAAGTACGCTCTTTTTCTTTCACTTTTTCTGCTGACTCACCTAATTTAACTGCTTTTGCAAAAGCATCTTCTTTTTCTTTTTCAGTTTGATAGTCAAGATCACTTATATTTATTGCTTCAAATGTTTCTAAAGCTGGAGAACCTTTCATTACAGCAAGTCTTCCATTGATTATTGCCTGTCTATTCTTTGGGGTTTGAACTAATCCAGCAGCTAAATTATTAAATGTATTTAACTCTTTCGTAGATTGTTGTTTTAAGTCCTCTCTATCTTTTATCATCTTTTGTAACGCAGCTTGACCGCCTTGAACCGCACCTTGTGTAAATGCACCTGCTACTGCTTGTGCTAGATTTGGTCTTTTCTTTACTTTAAACTTAAATGCCATTATTTTACCGCCTTTGTGTAGTAAACGTGTTTTATGCCATCTATTTCTTTTACCGCATCTTTGTTTACCTTTTCCACATCTTGTGCCATTAAACCGATTTGAGGTGTGTTATTTCCTTTATAGTTAAAGAGATATACAGGTAATCCATTGTCTAATATACCTACTTGTGATATATTTTCTTTTACATTTATATCTGACAAAGAAGCTAAATAAGGAATAGCTTTCGTAGCTAAAGCTGTACCCGCTGCTGTACCCGCTGCACTACCTGCACTACCTATAATAGATTCCCACCATTCAGGTTGCTGATCTAATCCTGCTTGTATCTGCGCTCTTCGAGTTTCTTCACCCATTGTAAATCTTCTCATTGCATCTTCTAAATTAGCAAGATTATACTCTGCCCCTATTTCTGTAGGTATAAATTGTGCTAAATCCTGTTGTGTTCTTGCCTGGCTTTGAGCTATGTAATCTTGTAGGCTTCTTTGCCCTGCTTCTTGGACTTGCGGAGTTAGTGCCGATATTTGAGAAATATCGCCACCAGTACCCAAAATAGAGCGTTGTAGTTGACTTAAGAGTTGTCCTTGTTGTCTTGCTTGAATGTTTTCTGCAAGGTCTTCACGAATCCTGCCTGCTTCTGTAATTCTTTCTTCAAACTTTTCGACATCTTCTTCTAAACCAGCTTGTCTTTCTTCTTCTCTTGTAACAACAGATTCATTTAATCTTGCTAGTTCAGCTTCCGCTTCTCTATTCATCTCTCCTACTCTTTGCTTTCTTGATCCATCGTAACTATCTACATTTCTAGTGAAGACTGTCTGCCCTGTTTCGCTATCAATAATTCTAACTTTAACAGTATTGCCCCATCTATTTTTTTCTTTTCTAATCGAATATCTCATATGAGACTCCTATAAGTGTTGTGATTGTTTTAATTCTGAAAAATACCAATGTTCATTTAATTTTATAGATATATAAACTTTACCACCTTGTTGACATAAACCCATATCTCCTGGACTTCCTTCTGCGTCTGTAAAAAAACCTTGCTTTGTATTTAACATAACATCTTGTTTTTTATCAAGTTCCGTAAATAATATATCTTCGTTAATTTCTTCTATCATGGATTACTCCCTAGTAAGGAATAATCAATATCTATAGAATCTATTTCTAGGTCACTTGCAGAACAAGTAAATTGTATTATCCCTGTTTTTCCTACTGCTGAAAATTTCTTCGATACTGTTCCAATATAACTTTTAGAAGGAAAGGTTAAGGTAGCATCCGCAGAACCACCTGAAATAAAATTAGTATCTAAGTAGAATTTAAATGTCAAATCAGACGAAGCTTTATACACAACAGTAATCTTTGTAAATCTTTTTTGTACATCAGGTGAGTTAAAGTCAAAACGCTTTGTTTGTACAGTAGCTGCACTAGAATCTGCCGATCCAGTATTAATTTCTTTTACCTTAATAACTAATATTGACATTACTCACCATGTGTGTATTGAGCGCGTAAATCGCTACTGATTACAAAATTACTTCTATTTGTAGAACTACTTATTGTCCTTAAAATCCAACTACCATTATCCATATTCATCACATACATTGCAGAACCATCATTATCAGGTACAAAAATTAATTCATTATCAATTCCATCATATCCTAATGCTGGTCTATCAAAGGCTAATGCTTGATATGTATCTTTAATATTAAATGCTAACTCACGAACTGAAGTATTGTTCACCACATGAATGGATTGTTTATTAGCACAAACTAGCCCCATTGGAGTTTCACATACTGAATTTTTATGTATTGCACCTACTCCAGTAAAAACTCTTTCTATTTGATGCTTTGCATTTAAAACATAAGTATTTCTTGTTTTAAATACAAAAATCTTATTTCGATATGCAGTAATTTTTATAATCTCATCTCCATCATTTCTACCTACATCAAAATAATGAGTAGGCATAATTTCATCTAACTTATAAGGATCAGTATAATAAATTTGATTTCTTTCACGAGCGGTTTGCCCGTTTTCATCTGTAGTATCGATGTTAGCATAGTATGCTTTATTGTTTAGTATAGTTGAAGTATTCCATTTGATACCATTTAGTGTAGTGCTTGATGCTCTTCCTGTTAATGAACTATATGTTGCTAATTTTAATCCATCATAAGGAATCCACCAAGTAGCTACTTTTGTAGTAGAGGTGCTTGCTACATATGCTCTTGAAGTACCAATATTAAATGCTCCTGATGCTTCATTTCTAGTGTTAACCATAGTGATTGCAGTAGTGTCTCCTGTAGTAATTGTAGTGCTAAGAATAAGTTTAATATTACCAATTCTCAAACAAGTATCACTCATAATTGGATAAACTTGACCTATAGTAGATAAACTATGAGTAGGATAGATAAACATCATTTTATCTGCTGCAAAATTTGTAGGCATAGATGATAATACAATTTCAGATTCTGAAGTATCTTCAGAAGATACATTAGAAAAACTATTTTGAGCCACATAAGGTTCTGGACAAGGTATCCATCTACCATTATTTGGGTCTTCTGCTGTAGTATCAGCATTAGATAACTCTGATAAAGGACTATCTTTAAACCCATTATCTATATCTAATGTGTCTACAAGATACCAATCTACATCATCTTCGGGATTCCAATAAATGTTAATTCCAGTAATTCTTGGATTTAAATCTGCTAATGATGATCCTGTATGCAATACTACTTGTATACCAGGACAAGTTTTACCTGAATTTTGTACTGCTTTTCTTGATTCAATTCCAATGTTTCCATTACTATCTCTTGCTAGTGCAGATTCTTGCACATAATCATAAATAAAAGTAACAGTATATCTATCATGTGTTTTAAATGTAACATCTGCTAAATCAGGAATTAAAAGATCATCTTGACTAGGTGTACCATCAGGGAACGTAATATATAAACCTACTTCATTGACAGCATTAATATCATCATCTTGATCCCAACTATATCCCATTCTAACAACAGTAGGAGGAGTTAATTGCGTGTCTGTGATTTTCCAATCATTTATTAATGCCTGCATAGGCGGTTTCTTAAATGCATATCCAGTTGTATAAGAAGATTCATCGGTTTTTCCAAATACATTTCTTTTTATATGTCCATACCATTTTGTATCATTAGAAAAACTACCATCTGAAATTCTTAATACTTGATTATGCACTAAAAAATCATAAATAGGAGAAGAAGACCAACCTGTAGTAATACTACTAAATGATCCACCTGTTCCTGTAGAAGTATCTTGTCTTTTTAAAATTGTACGATTACCATAGACCCACCATGTAGTAGAAACATCTGCGTTGCTACCATCTTTTTCAGTTCTATAAAGAATTAATTCTGTTTGAAAATCTGTTCCAGAGCCTGATGCACTTACAATTTGTTCGCCATTTGGTCTTTCTAGTCTTCCAGGCTTTTTATTAAGAACGTTTCTAAACTTTGTATACTGACTTTCTGTTATGTCAAAATCAGATTGATTTGTTACTAACCCACCTGAAAAGTTTCTTATTTGTAAACGAGGCATTAAAAGTCCTTGTAATTAATATTAAACTTTGGTTCACCAGCTCTACGCTGACGATCTAACACTACTTTCTCCTTCCACTCTAGCCATTCATTTTTAAAATAAGAAATCATATTCATATCTCTTAATCGTTCTGCTACCTTCCACGATCCATAATAAATTAAACACTCGTGGTAGCGAGTGTCAATCATAGGCACATCGCTATCTCCTGATAAAACAGTAGGTAAATGATAGTAATAAACTCTTATTTCTTTAACAACTTGAGGTGTAGGAAAAATACCTATATATATATCATCAATATAGTATCCATATGCAGTAGGCATCGTTAAAGAAGCATTGTCACTAGAAATATTGTGAATTTGATCCATACCAATACGAGTTGTTTTTTCACCTTCAAAGTCAACTCGATAAATACGAATCATATTTGCTAAACTTTGACTACTACTCCCTGCTGTATTTTCTACGATTGTCCATGCGGTTACAGATAAACCATTTCCATTAAGAATTTGATATTTACTTGTACCTGCAACGCTATTTCTTTTAGCATGACCATAAAAAAGATTGGCTTCATCTGCTAATATATTCTGACCTTTATTAATCAAATCTGTTAATACGGAATCTGCAACAACAGAAGTATCATCTACTCCTGTGATATTTCTAATTTCTGTTCTTATTTCTGTTAAAGTCATAATGTCCTAAAGCGGGGCGAGCCGAAACCCGCCCCTTAGTTAGTTACTGATTAAATATCAGTTCTTGCTGTTAGATACTGAATACTTCCGTAATCTTTACTGTTAAAAACAGCTCTAGACACTCCGTATATTTGACCTGCAGCAATACCTAGCTTGTTGCCATAGTCAAAGGTTTTTTCAACCCAGTTCATTTCACCAATTCCAGCACAAAGACCAGCACCTGCACCTAAAAATAGGTTTCTTGCACCTTTTATATCGTTACCAGAACCCATATTATCAGCAGTAGTAATCCCTTCATGCTCATGGATTACAACTCCATCATACATTCCCAATGCTCCAGCAAATAACGGGTTATCGTCACCGCGTACATTTGCTTCGCGCTGTATCTGTTGAAAACCATCAAGCTGAAATAAGTCATAAGAGACTTCGGGATGCACTAATAAGACATAGTAATCCTTGCCTTCCACTTTGATAGGTCTCATTTTCCAAGTACCAGAACCACCCAACATAGCAATACGTTTTAGTTTGGAAATATCTTCTAAAGCAATCTTACCAGTAGCTGCAAGACTAGCTTCACCATCTGAGTTTCCATAAGTAGAACCAGCTGCAACAGCTTTGAGCTGACCAAAATTACCACTTGTTGCTGTTAAAGCACTAAAGATTTGTGCATCGTGATCTTCTGCGTATGATCTTTTTAACTCAGAAAGAGCTTCTGTACGAAAATCGTACAAAACCTTACTATCTGCAAAATTACCATCACTAATCACAGCAAATCTTCTGTGTGCTGTTGATACTGTTTGACTATTAGAAGAAAGGCTAGCTTCATTACCTTCGATTGCAGTATCACCAGTATAAAAACCACCACTGTTATTATCAGCTGCTGGTGTTAATCCTGCAAGACCAAAAGTAATATCTTTACCTTTACCTTCATCCATTTGTTTTTTAACTATCATAGAATCAAAAGATTCACCCATGAACTTTGAGAAATAAATCTCTTTACCTACTTCATAAGCAAGTTGTTTCGCCCAACGTGAAACCTGTAATCCTGTTGACCAATTTGCCATTTTACTATCCTTTTATTTAATTATCCGCCAGAAGAAGCATCCATTAATGCTTGCCTACGCACATCTTCAGGTAACTTATTCCAATCTGATTGCATAATAGCATCAAAGTCAATAGCAGTTTTATTCCCACCAGTAGCGTTTGATAGTGTTGTTGGCACTTCATCTGCTTTAGTAAGTTTTTCTGTTACTTCCTTCACACCTTCTTTCTTAGCGTTATTTTTTTCTTGATTAATTGTCATTAGCGTGTACGCATCATCTATTAGTGCAATACCGCGCTCATCTCCGAACTTTGCAATAGCGGTTAGTTCTTCGTTATTGAGATTAGGGTGTTTCTTAATAAAACTATCAATCATTTCCTGTTGAGCATTTTTCGTTTTTCTTGCAGCCATCTCCATTTCTTGTACTTTTCGCTCTTCTGCGAATTTCTGTTCTATTTGTTTTGAGATATGTGGTAAGACCGAATTAATGTCATAGGGATCATACTCTGGTAGTTCTACTTCTGGCTCTTTTGGAGCTACGTTCACCTTAATTTCATCAAGGGACTTTCTCAACTCACCAAGTTCATTGGTTTGTCTTCCATTGAGTTCACGAAGATTTCTATAGGACTTGTCTGTTGTAGAAGCATACTCAACCAATTCATCCACCGAAGTAAATTCCTTATCTCCGACTTTAAATGATTGTGGCTCTACAGCAGGTGTCTCTGCTTTTTGCTCACTTACATTTGCTTCAGGGGAAACTTCGTCACTTGCTGTGCCTGCAATTTCCTTTTCTGGGTCTATGTAGTTTGTCTGTTCTTCCATTTTACCTTATCCTTTATTTAGGGGGTTGTTATTATGAGTTACGATTTGCCCGCGTTATTAGGCATTTGCCTTTGCTGCGCTTGCATTTGTGCGGATCGCTCCTCTTCAAATTTTTCAAGTATTTCTCTACCTGCTTCCATATCTGAAAGCTCAACATATAGAGGAAATAAACTTGCAAACCCATTTCGCACTAACTCTCCTACTTGCTGTGCTTTCGCTGCACGCATGGTCGCTGAATTTTCACCTTTGTCTAATACAATGTCAAATTCAAACTTTTCAAAGTTTGTTAGAAAACGATTAATGGTTTCGTCTATTGCTTGTGCTTCTTCAGGGGACTCAGCCTTTTCTGTTTCTGCACCAATAATTCTTTTAATTTTGTCTGCGGTATAAAACTGTTGCATATTTTTAATTGCCTGCATCAATACAGTTGACTTGGTAAAGTCCAAGTTCTCCATCTGCTCTTGCAATGTCATCATACCTTGTCTAATTCTTGTTTGTGCTGCAATACCACTTTCTTTTGTAGAAGTAGCAATACCCATCATCGGATCAGTAGCACCGCTAATCTCTTTCGCATCCATCTCTGCCTTCTGCTCCATAGCTGCAATGCTACTGACCAAAGATAAATGTGAGTTTGACCATTGTTGCATAAAGTCACTTACTCTACCCTTAAACCCTGGTATCCCAATCCAACGCCCTGTAGTAGAAGCCTCATTCATTTCTTCTTGAGACACTTTATTTCCCGCAAAAATACCACCACCTCTAGGAGAACGATTAATAATATCTAACATCTGTGACCTTCTCTTATCTTTCTCTCTTTGTGGGTCTTTCATATTTTCGACTAAACCAAATGTCTCTACATAATCACCCATATCTTCAAAATGATAAAAGTAAGGTACGATTGGAAACTGATTATGCATATAAGGGTTTGCTTTCTTTTCTTGCAACGTATGCATCCCAGCAGTAATGGTTAAATATGTCTTTGGAACTACGCGACTAATTACGCCAAATTCTGTTTTCACTTGAACTTGCGCTGCATCTTCCATAGCTTGTAATTCTCTAATTTGTTCTCCAGCAGAGTTTTTAGTTTGAAACCCATTCTGTGATATACGTCCAGTATTTTTATTAATAATGAAATGTTCACGTTCATACTCCCTATTCCACATTTCTACAACACGAATTTTTTGATGTAATTCATCTAAATGATATGCTGGACTTATCTCTTCTGCACTTCGATAATAAGACCCTACTTCCTGTGTAACACTTTGAGGCATACGCAAATAATCATCTACAGAGCTAATGTCTTTTGATGCATCAGGAAACATTTGCTTCATTTGATTAAACGTAAGGTATTTACTACGAGCTAAATAATTCCAATCTTTTGTATCTTGAGTTTTACATTCAGGATCAATATGTACATTTGCCCATGATTCACGTTTAATACTAATTTCTCCATCATAAAACTGCCCAGGCTCTACACAAACATCAATCCAACCTCTACCTGTAATAACTCCATCTTTAAAAACACGACTAAATAGATTTTGTAACTTCCTGTTACGATCTAAATGATACAATAAAGCGGTAGAAAGCATTGCTTCATTTTCATCATCAGACTCTACAGGTCTTGCTTTCCATGAAGAACGCCCTTGCCTTTCTACTCCTGTAACTAAATTAACTTTTGGTAAAATAATATTTAATTGTAGTGGAGGTCTTCCCTCTGCGTGTAACGTTTGGAGGTCTTCTGTCTCCCATTGACCTGTACCAAATCCTCCTGTATAAAATCGCATAGACTCTTCTGCAGCACTAAACCAATCAGAGTCATTTTGCACCATAGCATCAAAAACTTCATGTAATTCTTTTATATTCATGCACTCATCCAACTATTCTTTTTAGATTTTCCAAACATACCCCATAGACCATAATCATCACTTTGTTCTGTAGGAGAATCACTATCTTCTACATAATGAACTAAATATCTTAAACAATCCATTGCGTGATCATTCTTTTTAACTGGTTCTTCAGGTAAATTACGATTTTCAAAGCCATGTTTTAACTCCCTCCACTTATAGTCAACGATTTCTTCGACCAAAGGTTTCATATTTAATTTTTTAAAAAACAATAACTTAGAACGTTCATTACTATCAAGCCTTAAATATGCAGAGACTCGCTCAAACCCAGCGCGCTTATCATTCTTTGCTTTTTCCCACTCAATTCCGTACTCATACCACTCATCCGCTACACTATTTCCATCTCTTTCCGTTCTAACAATAGATGGATCAGCCAGGAATGTATAATTAACTCCACGTTTTAATCTACGCTCTACTTTTGGAACTAACATTTCTATGGTATGCTCGCTAACATAAATTAAATCATATACATAGATCGTCCCTTCATCATCAGAAGCAGCAAATAAAATGGAAGTAGGATTTCTATATCCATAGTCATATACTACATAATGATTCCACCAATTCGGAATATCGAATGGCTTTACTAAATGTGTTTCTTCTTTAAATTCTGGGTATACAAGTCCTGCAAAATCGTCCCAACTGCAATATACATAGCGGTTGACCCATTGTTCAGGCATAGAAAGTAAATGTTTAATATAATCCGCAGGTAAATGAGGATTGTCTGAATATAGCTTTACTTCTTCGTCTTTTTCAGGCGCAGCAACTCCAGGTTGCCATGTCATAGTCTCAATTAAACGATACCCACCTTTTTTCTTGTTTTGTTTTTCCTTATCTTTCTTCCATCTTTTCCATACCCAATCGTGACCTGCTGGATTAGAGGTGTGAAAACTACATCTCATCGCATTTTTTCTACGCATTTGTCCCGCGGCAGCTATAAATGTAGCCTCGGTCATTTCTTCAATCTGGTCAAACGCAAACCACCCTAAATTCATAGATTTTATACGCTGAATAGAGTCGCGAGAGTCATCTAACGCCATATATACTATTTTAGAGCGATTTTTGAAGATAATTTCTCTATCTTGGGCGCGATGCTTTTGAATAAAGCCTTGACCAAGATCGAGCAACTGAATTAAGGTAGATTTCTTGAACGAATCCAATACTTTTCTACCCATTAAACCTAAATTCCCTTGAAATGCAGCACTTTGATGGATTGCCTCCATACACATCGCCTCAGTTTTACCTGTACCAAGTGATCCTGCCAATACCTGATGTTTACTCCATCCCGTAAATAAATGAAATTCTTCTTGATGATCTAATGGGGCAGTTATGTTTCCTTCCCCATCTCGATAAGATATGTTTACATCCATTATGCTTGTGACCTATAAAATAGTTCCCAATCTAATGGAAGTTTACCATTTTTATCTAATTCAAACAAATCTAAAGCAAAATTAGTTGCCTCTTCTGCGGTTTTAGGTGATAAACCGAAAGATGTACGCAAAAACATACAATATATGTCTCTAGGAGTCATAAAAATACTATCTTTTATAGATTCACGATCTTCGTGATTTAGTTCACTTTCATCTTTTTTAATACTGCTGCTCTATCCTTTGGTGATGTTCCCGATACGACAACATTCACTTGTGTATTTTGTTGGTTGACTCGATCTCGATATTTTGCAGGGTCGTGCGCCTTTAACTGGAAGATACGTTCTGTAACATTCCCAGGTTTGGCTGCTTGTTCAAAAGAAGTTTTTTCGAGTCCGTCCAATCGTTCAGCTACAAATCCTTCTCTTATAGATTGAACCGCTTGCTGAAATGCAGGGTCACCTTTCATTGCGAATCGTACTGAAGCTGGAAAGAACCCCATTTCTTTTGCTGCATGAGATATAAATCCATTGTTAGCAACCAAGTAAGATAAAAACTCATCTTTCTTTGCTGTAAAACGTGTCTGTAAGCCAGTTTCCTCTTGGTATTCTTTAAGAAAGTCTTTTAGGTACGGATTGTCTTGAACATCCTTTGTCGCTTTCTTAATTACTTGAGTTTTTGTTTTCTTTGGCATATAACTATAACGAAAACATACACTTATAGTTCCATTATTAGCAAGTAAAAAAAAAGCCTTTTAGGTCATAAAAAATATCTGGAGAGTATAATACATACCCTACCGATGTCGCCGAGCGGTTATGGGGGGGGGTGGTTAACCTATGTAATTTGCCCGCAGATTTTACTCCTTATAATATACACGCCCGCCGATCTTATTATACTTTAGCTGCATAAGTCGTTGTTTTTATTATACTTATAGTTAATTACCAGGTGGTGCGCCCGTCTTACTGTACTATTTATTTATAGTTATTACTATTTATTACTAGGAATGACCTATTATAATTAGTAAGCTTAGCCATCAATTAATTAACGAACATGGAGTAATAAATGAAAATAGACAGCAAAACACAAAAAACATTAAAGATATTAACAGAAGCTCAATCGATGTTATTACGATTAAACGGAAGACTTGAAGATGAAGATTTGAAATTTTGGGTAAGAAATGCGGGGGAAGGGCTTTCGTTTATACTTCATCAATTAACAAAAGATATATTAAAGAAATAAAATATATAAACCCTTTTATATAGGGAAAGTTAGGGCGGTTTGTAGTAATTCAGCTTTAAACCGCCCTTAATTAAACATTTAAAAAACAAAAGGAGCAAAATAACATGAATAAACATTATAAAGGTATTTTATTAAGTCCACCAAATACCAATTTAAAAGCACAGAAAAACTTAGGTTTAAAAGTCCATACCTATTTTTTAAGCTTAGCACCAAGTGATATAAGCGGTTATAATGTTTGCCCAATTGCAAACAAGATAAGCATAAAAGAAGACCATAAACAAAAAAGTAGTTGTTCTTCTGTGTGTGTCGCATTTAATGGTAACGGGAACTATCCTAACGTCATTAAATCTAGAATCAATAAAACTAAAAGATTCTTTGAAGATCGCAACAATTTTTTAAATGATCTAATTCTAGATATATTTAAAGCCGTGGAATATTCTCAATTTTACGGTTTTGAACCTACGTTTAGGCTCAATTCATATTCCGATATAAAATGGGAAAATATCAAGCTTAAAAGCTTTGGAGGTTCGACAATTTTTGAATTGTTTCCCGATGTTACATTTTATGACTACACCAAGCACACCAACAGAAAAACGCCTTCAAACTATCATTTGACTTATTCACATTGGGGTAAATGGGAAACTACAAAAAAACAAATGAAAAAAGGCTTAAATGTGGCTATGGTATTTAATACAAAAAAAGCCGACAAATTTAATAAAATGTTTATGGGTCTACATGTAGTTGATGGAGATAAAACCGATTTAAGAACCGCTCAAAATGATGGGATCAATACTATTGTAGGACTTAGAGCCAAAATGAGCAAAGCAAACATTAAAAACGAACTACAAAAAGAGATATCATTTGTAGTCAATCAAGTTTAATATTGCTCCATGGGAGGGTGGATTAAAAGAACTCCGCAAAAGTTACCGCCCTCCCTTTTTAAAATTAGATTCAAGGAATAAAGAAAAATGAAAAAATTAAACACCGTAAAAAAAGGATTTATAGATTTTGAAAAAGATATAAAATGGATTAATCTTAAAGTAAAAATGGGAATTGAATTAACAGAAAAAGAAAATAACGAATTAAAGAAAATAAACAAGGAGCTGTAAACTATGGAAACAACAATATCAATAGTAATAATAATCTTTATATTTTACATAATGAAAGCGCAAAGCGATCTAAATCGGGAGCGAATAAACTGTGATAGGTGGAGAGATACCGCCCTAATGCTTACAAAAGAACTTCAAAGGAGGAAGTAAGATGAAAGCAACAATAAAAACTACTAGAAGTAAATTTGAAAACTTAATAAGCAAAAAATTAAACTTAAAAGTAATTGAATATAGACCCTATTACTACTTTGATTATGAAAAAGTCGATAAATACGGGCAACCTAAAAAGAAAAAAATGACTTTATATTATAAAAATGATAAGCATATAGGTTCTTGGGATAGCGGTAACGGGTGGTATTTAATGGAGGTACGATAAAATGAAGTTAGATAGATTAATTAAGAACTTAACAGACTATAAAAAGAAATACGGAAACCTAGACCTAGTCTACGCTAGCGATGATGAATGTAATAGGGTTGAAAGCGTTAAATTTGACCCTACACCGATGAAAAAAGGTAAAGACGGGTATTATGATACTGAAACCAAAAAGCCTACGCATATCTGCGTTAATTAAGATGAAATATTATACATCGCATAAAACAATGAAGAACCTAATTGAGTTCTTACGATGGTTAACCTTAAACATACATAAAGGTTTACTATTAATGGACATCAAAGATTGGGAAATTAAAAAACGAGATAAACATTATGATTTATATTTAGATTATGATGTAAAGGAGGTGAAATAGTGGTTATTTATAAATTAACATATTATGCTGATAGCACTGATAGAAAAACGATTGAATACAGCACTTCAGTTAAGGCACTTCGTCAAAAAATAGAGGAATGGGAAATGAATGGATTGAACACCAATTATGATGTGATTGAAACAATAAAATTTAATCAATTATCAGAACTATGTGACATTTTAAATAAGGAGGTGAAATAGTGAAAATATTAATAGCTTGTGAAGAAAGCCAAACCATAACCAAAGCATTTAGAAAAAAAGGTCATAACGCATATAGTTGTGACCTCCAAGCGGAAAGCGGAGGGCATCCCGAATGGCATATAAAAGGAGATGCATTAAAAGAAGCATATAGCGGTAAATATGATTTAATGATAGCGCACCCGCCTTGTACATACTTAGCGGTAAGCGGTGCTAGATGGATGTATAATAAAGATGGTTCACGGAATGAGGAAAGATGGAATAACCAATTAGATGCATTAGAATTTGTACAGAAATTAATGGATGCGCCTATTGATAAAATAGCGGTAGAAAATCCCGTATCCGTTATATCAAGTCAAATTAGAAAACCCGATCAAATCATACAACCATATCATTTTGGAGATGAGGCGACTAAGACCACTTGTTTATGGTTAAAAGGTTTACCATTGTTGACTCATACCAATGTAGTGGGTAAGGGTGAAAAAGTAACATTTAAAAGTGGTAAGTCTCACCCTAAATGGTATGCAGATGCATTAAGCAAAGCAAAGACCAAAGCAGAAAGGCAGAAATTGAGAAGTAAAACATTTAAAGGTATAGCAAATGCTATCGTAGATCAATGGGGTTCAGTATGAAGGTATTAATAGCTTGTGAAATGAGTGGTATTATTAGAGAAGCCTTTAAAAAGAAAGGACATGAGGCTTGGTCATGTGATCTAATGGATACAGAAATACCAAGCAAATACCATATAAAAGATGATGTAATGAATCATCTTGATCAAGGTTGGGATTTAATGATTGCTCACCCCGTTTGTACATTTATATGTAGGAATAGAGCAAGATTAAATAAGATACAGAAAAAAGAAATAGACACTAGTTTATTTATGGGTTTACT
>Ga0098038_1000368_pt1 | contig 20421 bp, 31 predicted proteins | sample 5B_taG_FD_75051 | JGI IMG/M metagenome (GOLD analysis project Ga0098038, IMG submission 75051) | Marine viral communities from the Subarctic Pacific Ocean - 5B_ETSP_OMZ_AT15132_CsCl metaG | ecosystem: Environmental > Aquatic > Marine > Oceanic | place: Pacific Ocean | collected 2015-01-08 | reverse complement strand
TACAAACACAGGTTTACCACCGGCTATCAATATAGCGTTTGTAGTGGCTATAAAGGTCATAGGAGTCGTTATAACTTCGTCCCCGGGTCTCAAGTCCATTGACCATAGCGGAGCGATTATGGCACTGGTTCCGTTGTTTACAGCAATACATTCTAGCAGATCAAATCTTTCCTTGACATAGTTTTCAAATATCTCTCTGACTACTTGTGGCATATTAATAACTCCAGCAATGCTTATTTATCATTCTTATTGATTCTTGCGCTTGTTTATCTTTGATATCTCGTGTTAACCCATTGTCTCCCTCAAACTCTCTGTGGTGGTACATCATGGCGTTTGGGTTAAATTGATACTTGTATCCTAAGTATGCTAATCGAGCAATAAATTCTTGTCCGCAACCACCATATCCTACGAATCTTTCCGAGAACATTCCGCATCCGATCCAGTCTTTCCTCAACATACAACAGTTGTTTTCTACAATTCTTTCGGTTATTGGATTTTCTTTATTGACTCCATATTTTAATAGTGTCTTTTTCATCTTTGGGTGAAGCGAATCTTTTCTGTCGTGTGAGTTTCTATACCCACCAACAAGAACTCCTTTTTTAACTGTGGATTTATGCGCCTCGATAAAACCGGGCACCGGGAAACTGTCATCGTCCAAGATTACAACTGCTTGACCAGAAGTCTCAACTATACCCATGTTTCTTGCTTTGGCCAAACAATAATTGTCCGTCTCTAAGGTATCGACCCATTTAAGTGTAAAAGGTGCTTCATAACTTTTAAGCATTTCCACTGTGTCGTCTGTTGAGCCATCAATGGCAACGATGATTTCAAAATCCAAGTCAGTCTGTTGTTTAAAGCAATCTAGATTTTGTTTTAATACAGAACTTCTATTGTAAGTGGTAATAACAACAGACATTAGCATTATAGATATCTCCTCGTATATGGTAGCGCATGTGGTAATTGAAGACGTGCTTCAATGGTTTTTGCGTAGTAATCAGACTTTAAGTGATAAATCAATGAGTCCTCATCTGGGAATACCGCTGATACAATCTGCTCTGGTATTTCTTGGAGTTTAAAATCGTTTTCTTGTATTGTCTTGGACAGTGCCGGACTTTCACAATGTTTCAAGTTTGAGTTTTTTTGTAAGAACTCTAAGTTGGCAATCCATTTTTCAATAAATTCAATTGATCGTTCAATATTGATTGCCCCAAAGAAAGAACCTATATGTTTGGAGAACCCTTCCCTATCTCTATTACAGGCAACTATATCCGCTTCCCAATCTATTAAGTGATCGAAATTACCAACAAATATACTGTCTGAATCTATCATGAAACAAGGTGTTGGATATTGTTTTATCGTATCTAATAGAAACCTTGTTTTTGAGTAAGTGCTTGATCTCCACCCTTCATCATGAATCTCGGATGATTTTGATACGACTTCTGTTTCCTTTATTGTAACCTTTGGAAACCTACACAGGTAATCTATTGTTTCTTTAGACAGACCTGTGTCGAATATGAAGATGTTATCAACATTTATCAAGTCATAATTTTCAAATAAAGAATTAACAAACACTTTCACAAATTCCTTGTAATCTTCGTTCGCTACGGCTAATATATTACAATTCATTAATCCAACCTTCAATCTTAACCAGAGCCTCATCTCTCATCTTACGAACTTCAGAAATCATATTGATACCTGATAGCCCAAAATATTCCTCATGAGCAACTCCGATAAGTTTTTTCTGAGATATGAATTTACAATTCAACATCTTTGCTTCGATAGCAACTCGAGGGGTTGGCTCGGGGTGACCGGTCATGAAAACTAGTCCCGTGTATCTTGAGAGTATACGCATAAATTCTCTATAGTTTTTGGATGATATTAGTTCAAAATCCAAACCTTTTGCTTTACAAAACTGTACAGATTCTCTGGTTTTTTTAATTTTGTTGCCGCTCTGTATTACTGCGTACTTATTGTTTTTGACAGTGTTGCTAAGTTCTGTTATTAATTCTAGATCTTCATCGGACCACATACTACAATTGATATTTGTGATGTTTGACATATTTAAATTCTTATCGAAAATTTCCCTATGCATTTTGCTCAAACATATAGTTTTGTACGCTGCCCTATAAAAATTAATGTTAACTTTGTTTTTGTCGGGTATTATGAAATCATTAAAACTAATAGGGTTGCGAACGTCTATAAATTTATAATCATGTTCATATATCAGATATTTACATTCTTTGGCTAAAAACGCTTTTATATTATTTTTTAGCCCAACAAAATTTGATATGAACCAAACTTTATCTTTATTTTTTTTTACATATTCAAGTGTTACCTCAAATGTCCTTTTTTTGTCAAAAAGTAATTTTCTTTTTATAAAATATTCTAGTACCACCTGATCGTGGAGTTCTGCTCCTCCTAGGTTGTGTTCAACAAAAAAATCTTGTAAAAAAATAACTTTATTCATACAAACGGCCCCTCAATCAATACCATTCCAAACCCCAATGGAGTTTCTTTGTATTGTTTTTGGAGATAACCGCCGCCCCAATCTTTATCTAAAGAAGAAGCAGTTGCTCCTCCATATTTTTCTTTATTTATTTTAAGCATATGTTGATCTATTTGTTCTCTCCAAGGAGAGAAGTAATTATCTTGTTCATCAGTAAACAAAGCATCAGGAAAATCTTTTCTGTATAAGGATGACACTTTACTATTACACTTAACATCATGTACTGCTATCAAAACTATACGGTCAGAGTAATTCTTTATAATTTCTCGCATCATTTTATAGGCGTCGCCGCCTTTTGGACCGTCGATGAATATCGCTATTTTATTTTTTTTTATCTTATTGAGTATCATAGGAATCAAGTTCCAAGAATCGCCGTTCAACATTTTAACATGTTCGTATTTTGACAAACGATTTCTTGAATATTCCTTTGAGTCATACTCGGCATGAGTATCTATTGTGACCATGGGTATATCACATAAAATTGCTAACATTTCGGCTGATCCTCCGTAGGCAGTTCCTGATTCGATTATGAAATCGGCACCTAATTCTTTAATGGCAGAGGATAAAGCAAATCCCTCGCTAAAAAATATCCCCCTTGGTGTCAACCAAGAATCTGTCATTTTTTCTTTGAACGACTCAATATAGTTAGAAAAACTTATCACTATAGGTCGCCCATCTCTTCTAGTTTAGTAAGCCACTCTTCTAATTCTGGATCTGGTTTGTAGATTTGTTCGCAAAAGTTTTTGTACAATTTGTCTTCGGAGAAGTTTTCTTCTATTAGAGATTTTAATTCCACTGCTCTTTCTAACATATTAGAGTGGTTTTTGTAAACTTTTCGAAGAGCCATCTTGTAAGAACCTTGATCAGCAAACGCCCAACTTGAATCTTTATCAATGACCCCATCCCAAATTGCTTTCTTTTGTACCTTTCCTAAAGAAAACTCAACATTTTCAAAATATTTCTTATTGTTGTATTCCAAAAAGTCTAACTGGCCTGACCATCCTATTGTTATTATCGGCAGCCCTTCTCTGGCTGCTTCAAACAATGGCAGCCCAAAACCTTCACCATGAGCGATATTTACCAACGCTTTCATTTTAGGATGATTATACAGGCTGATCATCTGTCCATCTGTAAAGTCACCGTGAATCAAATACACAGAACATTTTCTATCCGGATATTTGGCTGCTATGTTCTTTAGGGCAGTTTGTGTTTTTTCTCTATCGATAATAGAATTGCCGGCCAAATTTGTTTTCACCACTAATCCAACTTCTTGATCGATAAATTCTTCTATAAACCAAGTTATTGTTGACTCCATATTCTTTCGGGCTCCCATCTGAGAGACTACCAAAAAATTAAAATCTGTCTTTATGTTCAGATCAGGTAATGGCTCAGGGGCTGCTCTTTCGGTAGATTCCCAAACAACTTCAACTGGGGTCTTTAGTTTATAGTCAACTGTTTTCTTGGTTCTGTTATCCACCGCCTGAGCAACCGTGTTGGTGTAAGTCTGTTTCGCGTGTTCTGATACAACTAATATCTTGTCTACTTCTTCGTTCCCTTTCTGAAGCCAGACTGGTGCTACATGACTAGTTTCTATGCCGGCGGTATAACCTATATTAATCGGACATATTTTTTGAAATTCATTTGGGATTGTAATCTGTAAACTAATGTCAGGGTCTAATTTCTTCTGCTGTAATAACACTTGAGTCTCGGTTATACGCTCATCCATCCATTTTCGGAATTCTGTCTCTTCCCAAATCCATCCTGTGTGACCCCAATTAATAGGTTGGATATAGACCTCAAAATTATTCTCTTGCGACTTTAATGCTCGTAAGGCGAATCGTGATTGTTCTCCATAACCTGACCTGCTTAGACAAGGTGCTTTAACAAAAATTTTCTTTTTCATTTTATCTCCGTACAAATGATATTACTATATCCGGACCTACTGGACCAAGAGCCATATTCCTTGTTGACCTTTAACATCAAATCAACCCATCTCTTTCCAAACTCTGGGAAAGAAAAGTTCTTCATTGCATGTTTGTGTCCCGCTAGTCCCATTTTTCTTCTCTCTTCTTGTCCCATATCGTACAAATTACTTAGAGCGGACATAAAATGGTTCTTGTTCAATCTGTCTTCGTATATATAAGGCACCTGTTGTGATCCAATGATCGCTTTGGACGATGGGAATAATGGCACCCCGAATGGACCATCGTCACCGATAATCTGATCTTGTAAGCCTCCGGTCATATTCACCACAATCGGAACACCGCAATATAACGACTCCAACGTAGACAACCCAAACCCTTCAGCGTCGGAAATATTAACAGTAACATCTGCTAAGTTATACAGTGCTTTCATGTTTTCTAAATCCAATTTGTTGGTAGAAAACATGACCTGTCTTTTACTCGTGAGTTCTAATTCATCAGCAATATGTATCAAGTCTTGACCATGGCCATCTTTGGGATCAGTATGCATTAATAATTGTGCTTTATCGTGTAGGTCACGCTCGTCGAGCCATTCCTTAAACCACCATATCAATGTCCCTGATTGTTTTCTTCTAGCATTTCTATTGTTCCAAAATACAATAAATTTATCAACATCGTCTGGGTGGAGATTTTGAGTTCTTAAACTTTTCCTGTCCTTGTCGGAATATGGATAAAAATGTTTCTCATCTACCGCGTGAGGAATATAGGTAGTCGGTACAGTAGGTGACACAGTTTTGACAATATCATCTGTCAATCTAGAAATTGTCGCTATATGATCATTAGAATCATAAAATTTCTTATTAAATTTTGGATAAGGATAATTATCCCAAACGTGATAATATACGATCGGACACAATGGTCGGATTTCATTTTCAATCTGCCAGAGCCACTCATAAAATCTAGGGTCTGTCATTACCCAAACGATATCAGGTCTTTCGTTTCTCAACAAGGACCGAATCATTTCCGGATTTCCATAACCGTCTACCGGTAAGATTCTCCAATCGTCTCCCCAATGATCTACAGATGATAAACGATAGTCATGGTGTTTGATTGCTCCACCTAAAGAGAATACACTAAACTTACCGCTTTCCAGCAATGCTTGGCAAACATATTTTGATTGAGTACCCACACCAGAAGGGCTTAGTGGGTGGTCACCTATTGTTAGGACTTTTATTTTTTTAGACATACGTATCCTTAATAATATCTTTTAATTTTAATATAACATAATACAAATGCTTTGTCAAGCAAAAAAATTAAAAATTTTATTTTTTTAATAACCCCATTACAAACGGTAGTTTCCTGTTGTGTTGTCAAGTCCTAATGTTTTTATAAATTTAAGAACAGTGTTCCGATTTGTTAAATTCGCATTTAGAGCACGAATTTCTATTCTTGACGTGATTTTTCGCTTTAATGGTTCGGCATCCATCTGTTAATAATTTTGTGGCACTTGTTGTTTTACGTTTACCAGATGTAACACGAAAGATCTCCACCTTATTATCTTTAGCAGTTCTCTTGAGTAATCCAAAATGAGTCTCAACCAATTCAGGGTCAATACTGTGTTTCTTACAGAAAAACTTCTTATAAAGAGTCAATTGATACGTCACTAATTTTTCAGATCTTCTTTTGGCGGCCCATCCCCAACTACATGACTTCCAGTCAAGAATGTGGTACTTCCCGTCACTTGTTTTTATAACAAGATCAATGAACCCTTTAAGGTGCCATTTATAAGTTAATTCTTCAATAGTTTCATACAACATCTCTTCCGTTGAAAACACTTCATAGTTCCCAAAGTGCTGCTTTAGTTGCGGAAAGACAGAAGGAGAAATCTCCCTTCCCTGCTGTCTCATATCGGTTATCATTTTGCTTTCCGGCTTTTCTTCCAGTTTCTTTAACTCGCACAAGAATGCTAAATCAAAATGTTCATCATAATCGATCGGGTCTAATTCACCTTTCGCTATGAACTCGCAAACACTGTGTATTGCGGTTCCAAATGCGGTAAAGGCATTACCAGTAAATCCGTTAATGCCTTCAATATATTTGAGTTTATGTTTGTAAGGGCACTCAGCCCACGTTTTCAATTCCGAAAACGAAATGTGTTGTTTAGTCATTAGTCCTCCAAGTAAACAAGTTCATCAATTTTTTTATAAAGCACAGGGCACGTTCTCTTTAATGCCGCTTTGTCTCCAATAAAATATTCTTCAAATCCTCTAGCAAAATATTCATTCACAGAAGTTGCCGCATAGGCTGATGGAAATATATTAACCACCAACTGGTTTAGTACATCGTATCCCACTTCTTTATACAAAAAATCATCAATATCACTGTCCCATTCAATATTAAATTCGAAATCATTTGGGACATCTGTTATTTCTTTTAATCTAACTGTTAGTCTCTTTCTTTTTGCTGTGAATTCTTTTTGTATAGAGCCAGATCCATAAATTAATTCATCATGATGTTGCTCTACGGCATGCGCAATTTCATGAATAATATCATCAATCATATCCATATCTCCATCTTGCTGATTGGTGATGTATATAGCACCATCTTGATAATAAGCATTTGTTTCTCTTTCTTCCATTTCCGGAAAATATCCTATGTATATTATATCGACACTACTGGCTAGGTGAAATGGTATTCTAGCAGAAATATAATTGAAAATAAAATCCGGATCTATGTCTTCCGGAAGACGATCCTTGATATATACATCAACCCCGTTAAGATTGTACATGTCTTTTAATCTCCTGCCTTTTTTGACTGATTCTTTTATCCACATAATTTTCACCGTTAATTATTATTAATATAACACAAAGGAAAGAGTTTGTCAAATTATTTATTTGTCTTCATAATCCAATCGGCTAATGGCAGGACGACATTCCAGTTTGAATTTGGATTTTTCATATGATGATCCCAATGCCAAGGTTGATATCTCTTTGCCCATCTAGGATACCTGTGTCCGTAATTGTGTAATACAAAGAATGCTACAGCATAGACAACTGTAGCGAAATAAAACATACAACTAATATAAAAAATAGGCAAATGGACAGCAGCGAGGAATAATAAACCAAACGTCTCGATGAAAGACATTCTAATATCCGTGAAATTATTTCTTTTAGCAACGACATGGTGATCCCTCAGATGATAAGCAAAGAGGCTATCTTTTTTTTTACCTCTTACATGAAATAGATACTTGTGTACCCACCATTCTAAAAAACTCGCATAAATCGTTCCTAAAATAAACCCTATCACCCTATAGATTTCTCCCTGCCATTTTTGAGATGTCACTAAACATTTGATATAGTTTCTTTTGGATCGCAGCACCGTCGTCCCCTACTATGGCTTTGTGAGGAAACATTGGATAATTTTCATTTTTAGGAAACCAGTCATCTGCGTTATTACCCGGATCAATCCAAATCATACCTTTTTTATCGTCTGAATTTATTGTTATTGAATAAAGAGATCCATCTCCTAATTCTATAGAAACTCTCCATCGACCAGTTTCAATTTCTCCGGTAGTTTTGTGAACAGGACCACTATAGGTTTTTTTATCGAGTCTCAATTCCGGAAAATGTTTTGTTAGTTCGCGAACTCTTTTCATAACCAAATTTTTTGCATTACGACTAGATTCGTTCATGACTTGTGTCAATTCTTCTTTGATAATTTTTTTTAATTGTTCTTTTGTAATTTTCATAATAATTTTGCGGCTGCTGTTGCGAGTTTACTCCGCTCTCCTTTTCTAAATGTAATATGTCCGGCAAGTTCGCTCTCTTTGAACTTCTCCACAGCATATGTTAATCCATTACTTGTTTCATTGGTATAAACATTGTCGATTTGTTCAATGTCACCCGTTAAAACAATTTTTGTGTTTTCGCCAATGCGAGTGATAATCGTTTTGACTTCATGCGCTGTGAGGTTTTGGGCCTCGTCTATAATTACAAACGCGTTAGAAATTGACCGGCCCCTTATGTAAGTTAGTGCTTCAACTTCGATTTTTCCTTTCTCCACGTAGGCTTCGAGCATAGTTCTATCATCACCCATAAGGTGACGAATGTTATCCTGTATCGGCTTGAGCCAAGGAAGCATTTTCTCTTCCATCGTACCCGGTAGGAATCCAATGTCCTTTCCTAGAGGCTGTACAGGGCGTGATATGATGATCCTACGGTATTGATCGTGCTTGCCCCCTAGTCCTTGCTCTAAACCTGCTGCTATGGCCATTAAGGTCTTCCCAGAACCTGCTTTACCTATAAGAGATACTAGAGGTATGTCATCATCAAAAAGAAGATCAAAAGCAAATGATTGTTCTTTGTTTCTAGGGAGAATTCCCCACATCAATTCGTTTTTGAGGTCGCGAATGTGTTTTAAAGGCTTTGAATACTCAGTAAATCTGGCTAATCCTGTTTTCTTTTCGTTACTTGAAGCAACAAGCATTACAAATTCGTTTGGATACAGTTTTATATTTTGTTCTAAACATAGTTCTTCTTCTAAATATACACTATCTCCCAGATAGAACTGATTTACGAGTTCCTCATCAACAAGAAGTTTTGTAAATCCTTCGTATATTTTATCAGTATCATCAACAACTTTAGAATTAGTATAATCTTGAGTCAACAAGCCCAACGAATCTGCTATCACTCTCATATTGATGTCTCGTGATATAACAATAGTCTTTCTTTTTGGTTGATCTTTTTTGACTGTCAGAGCGGTTGCTAAAATGAGATGATCTGACATCTGATGGGTGAGGTCCCTAGGGAGTTCGTTAAGGCATATTTCAGACGCTTTAATCACTCGAAGCACCCCTAACCCTTTGGCAATACGTACACCCTTAGAAAGGCTACCTGCGGCCCTTAGAGAGTCAAAGTTTCTTATGGCTTGTCTGGCATGATGCCCAACAGTGTCTTGCCTCTTTTTATGCTTATCTATTTCCTCTAAAACTTTCAAAGGTACAAAGATATCATTGTTTTCTAATTTAAAGATACAATTTGAATCAGATAAGAAAACACTCGTGTCGATAATGAAATTTTTTTTTGCCACTTACTTAATCTCTCTAATAGAATCTGACATCTCAGGGTTAAAATCTGTGCGGAGTTTTATAAGTGGATTGAAAGATGCTCTCTTTCTGTCCAACAACAACGCTCCTTGAGGTTTTACGAGTTCACCGGATACGTCAACACCTTCAAAGTCAATCTCGGTTTTCTTGCTGTATTGTACAGCGCGGTCTTCTTGGGCAAATGCCAAACTAATAAGTATAAAATAAATCATATTATCTCCTCTTATATTAAATAGGTATGTATTGATTATTGGTCTTTATTTAGACCCATTTGATTAATAGTCATCAAATGTTTCATTAATTCTTTTAGTTTTGGGTCTTGACCGATGGTCCAACCAACAGTTCCGGCAGCGGCGACTTGTTCTAGAGGTATTCCTCTTTCAGAAGCACACTGACAATAATACACTATTCCTTTTAATATTTCCATTAACACGGGATCTTCTTCTGCTAATTTTAGAAACTCTTCTAAATTTTTATTTTTTATTTCCATTTAATTGCTCCATTGCTTTATTTACTAACCATGATGAAGATTGTGGCTTGTCTTTTCCACCGATACCCCATAACATCTGAATACCAAGTTCATCGCATACTTCCATCTCCGGAGTGTTTTCTTTTTTACGATCACCTCCGTTTGCGAAAGCATCTGGTTGATGATATCCTAGGGCCATACAGACTGTCCCATCAGTATCATCTACTCCGGTAACTTCCAATACTCCTTCGATACCTCTTATTATTTCAGCGCGTTCTTTCCAAGGCATAAAAACATACCCCTTTTTTCTTAGGAGCCAATCGTCAGAGTTTATAACCACAATAACATCGCCCCATTCTGCTGCTTCTCTTATCATTCTTATGTGCCCTACGTGAATTGGATCGAAACCGCCGCTCACCATTATTGTCTTTTTCTTCATTATTACCTCACTATAAAATTTAACCAGTTCTCAGGTACATCAATATGATGATAGAAATCTACAATACTGACATTTGGCTTGAATGGCTCTCTAATTAGTCGCATAGAGGCCTCAAAAGGCGTTTTGTTACCCTTCTTTTGATTACAAACATGACAACAGGTAACTAAATTAAGCCATCCTCGACCACCGCCTCTAGATTTTGGAACAACATGATCAAGGGATAATTCTTTATATTTAAACTTATCAGCACAATACTGACAGGTGTATTTATCTCTCCAATAAATATTTTTTCTAGTTGGACTCATAGATATTCTTTTTTTCTGAATATAATTTTTTAATACTATAACTGATGGAAACAAAAAACGGGCACATGGCCCGTGAGAATAATTCTCAACAGGTTGTGCCCGGCCGCTGTATACCATAGAGAAACCTTTCTCTGCTGGTATTATTTCTATAGGTCGCCACGATGCGTCCAATTTTAGTGTCATTAATTTCCCCACATATTAATTAGGCTTTAGTCATTAGTTTTGACGCTGGACCATCGGGAGTTAATTTAGAATTCATGGCTTCTGCCATACTGAAATTGTCTACGAAGGATCTTAATTCTCCAAACGCTTTCTTATAATCAGGCTCCATTACAACCTCGGTTTTACCGCCGTGGCCGTGAATAGCATGAACTTCTCCGATTGAATCATACACAGTGACACTAGGGTGTTCAGAAAGCCAAGTCACGGCAACCTTTCCATTGTCGAAAACAAATCCTTGAGCAACTCTTCCGGTGCCACTTATTCCACTTTCATCTTCTGTTCTGTTTAAATAAAATATTTTCATAGTATTAGTTCTCCTAGATCCATTCATAATCATCATCACTACTTGATTCTTCTTCGATCTCTTCTTGTTCTTCTGTTTCTTCATTTAATTTATTAATATCCTTTGGGCTTTGAATCGTATCCGAGACAGGATACCTAAGTTCCCCTATTATTCTTTTGTGCTCTTTTGCTATAAACCCTAACACCAATGTTACGACTTCAAAAAAATCTTCGGAATATGGTAACATTAACAGTGTTGAATTTTTTATTATTACCTCGGATATAACGTTGTCTCTGTTCCTTTCCACTTCAAAACTTCCTTCACCACTTAAATAGGCTCTAAATTCCGTTTCAGTATTGAAAAATTCGCACATCTGGGTAATGTAGTACATCTCCTCTTCTTCTGATTCTAACTTTAGGTCAATTCCATAATCTATAATTCCTCCCAAAATAGAGGAGCCTGTTTTGTCGCTCATTTGTTACCTCTTAAATTGTCTATTATACACTGTATAATCTCCTCGGTTTTGGCGGGACCATCGGTAACATATGATTGACCAAGGCAGGCTTCATAAATTTCGAGATCATTGCCATTTTCTCCGCAACGGTCTCCAACGAACCAAACGTCCCATCCTTGAAAGTGTTTCAGACCATACGTCTTATCCCACCCTTTAGGGTATATATCAAATGAAGTATCACCCCCAAGTTTTATTGTAATTTTATCATCAAGTTTTTTCAACTTTAACATTTCACGAAGTTCTTGTAAAACCCTAATTCTTACATATTTTGACTTGTCTATTTTTATGAATTCTTCTCTCTGGGCTTGCGAAGCATTTCTACCAATCGGGCTCCAATTGATCATAGAACCTCTACAATTAATAAAGTGGCCGGTCATTGGTGCGCCAATATGACATATGTCGACTTGAGAATAGACTAATTCACATATCAATTCTCGATATTTCTTAGGTCCTAAAGTTTGTTCCATTGACACTTCGTGAACCAACTTAAAAGCCTCAGTGGCGAATTCTGGTGGCTTTAGATACTTAGTACCATTACAGGGTAAAAGATGAGTTTTGTATCTAATATTTGACTGATCTAAGAAACTACCCATCTGTTCTCTAAGGTAGTCTTCATCAGAACCTGTTATAATTCCAATATGTGCTCCGACGTTAGTTAATTGATAGAGAGCATCGCCTAATATACTTTTATCAAATGACTCTCGAGGTTCTGTTAAAGTACCATCCATATCAAACAATATAATCGTGTTCATTTTTGTTTACCTTTTTTTGTTGTGTTGTATATAAGATAACCGATTTATCCTTATTTGTCAAGCCTTTTTTCAACTTCTTCTTTAACTTCTTTTATAAGATCGAGAGCATCGTAGATTTTTTTCTGAAATGGTTCTGCTGTTGATAAATATGCGGCCCTTCTTATCTGGTGTTCTATCTTATCGAGAGATAAAAAAATTTTAATATCAAGATCCTTGCTCATTTTTAACAACCTCCAAGTAAATTTCTGGTAGTGTTTCTTCTCTACCATTTGACCAAATCACTGTTATATCACCTCTGTTTCTTCCATCATACGAAAAGGTGGTCTTGTCATGTACAACTGTTATAACCCCTAACATACCCATATTTAAAGAACTTCTTATGAATTCTGATATATAGACCCCTTCCACTCTTTGTTTTACTAAATCACCCACTTCCATCACTAATCAACTCCAATTCATCTTTGGTATATCTCCAACCGATTTCATCAATTAAAACGAAATAACAAGTCCCAATCCAATTGTATTCAGTTATTTCAACGATAATACCTATCCTACCCTTATCTGGTCTAAACCTGTATGGTTCGTTTGTCTTTGTAACTCGTACTAGATCACCTACTTTCATTATAACCTATTTCTGGATCATTGTCAAATAATTTCTCTGTTTTATATTTTCTTAATATTTCATTGAATTTATTGATTGGTATACCTAAGAATCTTGCCATATCTCTTTTAGACTGGCATGATGAATAGGCATATCTCAACAAAGCATCCCTTGTTATATTGGGAAAACAACTCCACAATGGAAAATTGTACAATTTATGGTTTAAAGATTTTACTGATATTTCTAACTTAATAGCAATAATCTCTTCTAAAGATAAACTAGATAACATACTTAATAAGTTTTCATTTATTCTTCTTTCTTTTTTTAATATATTTATAAATGAATAATTTAACTTCTTTTTATTTGACATATTATTATATACATGTTATATTATATATATACATTAAGAATTGATAGAATCATATTGTTGTGTTGATGGTTCTGTTACTTCTTTTTGTATTTCTTGTTCGAATTTATCAAAATATAACTTCATGTTCGTGATCAAGTAATCTACAAAGATTTTCTTATCTTCTGTATTTGCTAACATATCATAAGCATCAAGAATATATTGGGAGACTTTTTTAAATGTTGTGAATGCCATATTTCTACCAGTTTCATCTAGACCATCCAGTTCTGATCCGAAATCTTGTTTTTCATCAGGCTGGTCATCCGCCTCAACAGGGATTTTTTTATCCTCATCTTCAATTTCGATATCTATCTCATTAAGGGTAGCGTCCAAATCATCCATAGGTTGTTCCATTTCTTGAGAAGAATCTGTAAATGAAGGTGGAGGCTCAGACATTAGAGGGGAATCTGGGTCTTGTAAATAAGTGTCATTAACCAATGACGGTGCTAAAGAACCTTTAACTGCCGATATCATATGGGCACGAAAAGAATCTCTTTGTTGTTTACTAGTTGTCATACGTTTATAATCAGTACGAAGAGTAGTTATCATCTTTTTGAGAACATCTTCCAAAACATTAATACCAGTAGATCGGTGAGGGTGCATATCGGATATATCACCTTCTTTAAGCAGTTCACGAATAATTTTTCGTAGTCGCTGTTCTTCTTTGAGTACTTGTTTGTGGTTTTCTTTTTGTTCTTTGATAGTTTGACCGATTTTCATTCGCACATATTCACGAATAATTTTTTCTTCTTTATTATTCATCTATTTGTCCTTAAGTTTTTTCATAATTTTTTTATTATTTTTCAAAACTTTTTCTATAAGTTGTTTTAAATTGACTTTGCTTTCATTACGATGTTTTAATTTATTATCATCACGTTTTCCGTCTGGGATTGTTATGGAAGTTAACTCATTAAGATCTTCATCATCACGCTTTTTAGCAAAATCACTAGTAAACTCTTTGATAGTTTTGTCTTCATCATCACGCTTTTTAGCAAAATCACTAGTAAACTCTTTGATAGTTTTGTCTTCATCATCGCGTTTTTGACTGCCGCCAAAATCAACAACCTCTTCAAGATCTTCATCATCGCGTTTTTCCATCGGAGAACCATCACCAGCCTTAGCACCGCCGTCAAAACTGTATTCTTCAAGTTCTTCATCACGCTTTGACCTATGTCCACCCGGATTGCTTACAGCCAAATATTCATCGAGTTCATCTTCACAAGGTACATGGTCACATTTTTCATCTTTACCATCGCCATCATCGTATTTACCCTTTTCTTCTTCAAGTTCTTCATCGTCTCGTTTTTTATATGGCCTAATCTCTTCAAGTTCTTGTTTGTTTTCTTTGAGAATACCAAATTTCTTAAGAAGAAGTTTGTTTAACTCGTTGTTTTTCCATTCTTTTAATGACATTTGATTATTCTCCTTTTTAATCGTGTCTTCATATTCTCGCATAACAGCATTGCCTTCAAGCATTGCTTCGTGCTCTAATTTTTGTAATTCTTTGTTTTCTAAATAGTATCCTTCACCATGATAACCCCCAACGTTCAATCTGCCCTCTAAATTCTGTCTGTGATGGATTAGTTCATGCGCAATTGACCTCAGCATGTCTTTCGGGTGCCTACCATCTGTGTATATATGTATTTCCATGGAATCGGGATCATAATATGCTGTCTTTCCAAGCACATTTGCTTTATTCTGAGGATCTGAGTCGAAAACCATCACTGGTGGCTTTTTAAAAGTAAATTTTTGATCAAAATGATCGTACATTCCTTGAATATGAGGTTCTAAGGGTGCTAAATCAATATTTGCGGGGTTCTTTATGTTACAGGGCATACACTAATTAGTCCTCTAAATCCGATTTTTTCACTAAAATAAGGCTTATTTTGATGGGATTTTTAGTCCCAAAAGGTAGTATTTCGGCTATTTTTATGTCTCTTTTGTCCAAAATGCCGGTATAAATGGACAATAAAACGCCATATTTGTAGGTTCTTGTGACGTTTTCTATACCATGATGCCAACCGGGCCACCTAACTATCTCTCCAACCTCGAATTTATCCGTTTGAGAGTCCCCCAAGACCTTATTCTTGAGTTTATCGAGCATTTCTTTGCTCAATTTAAGGATTCTCGCTTGAATTGGGTCCATAATAGATGAATTCCAAACAGTTTCCATAAGGATCCAGCAAATAGCACCCAATAGAACCGTCTCGATGGTGAATAATGTGTCCATTTTCCGGAAAATCCTCTTTTTTGTCCACATAAATGCCAATATGTGAGTGTTTATAGCGGTTTTCATCAATAATTGCTAAAATAGCGTTATCTAAACTTATTTGTTTATAAGAATCAGTCTCATATACCACTTTTGACCCTAATTTTTGGCAATACCAGTCACTTGCGGCATTAATATCAGGTACTTTTATGGCAATATGGTCAATTTTCACGAATTACTCAATTTTTCAAGCATTTTTACAACCATATCATTGTCCATGTCGGCCCCAACAGGATCAATAGGCTCCATTTCGGGCATTACTTGGTCATAAGCACCTTCTTCCATGCCATATTCGACATAATGTTTAACAGTTTTAAGGTAATCTGCCGCTTTTGTGAGTTTTGCTTGTACCCAAGACTCTAATTGAGTGGTATCATGAAGCATTTGACTTAATTCTTTAGCATATTTTTCCATATCATGAAGTTGACGCTTCGCCATGCGCCCTTCTTTATCAATATCTTGGTGTATTTGGTCGTGTTCCATACCAGCACACTCTTCTTCAATGATCTCAACAAGTCTTTTTTTACTAATTTTCATTTTTTATCCCTTCATAAACGCAATATAGAACAAAAGTAGCACAATTGTGAACAATTCTTCAAACATGGCTACCGATAACATGGTAATTAGCAAAAAAAATGTTATTTTTGCGGCTTTTGTTATTTTTTCTTCTGGGAACATTAGTTAAACCCGATATATTGTATCTCTTTTTTAGGGACTTTTAGTATTATACCTGTTAACCACCTATAATGATTGTAGATATAACACACATCTGGGTCTTCATCATCCCAAGGTAACAAATAATACTCGGAATTTCTTGGCATAGCAATATGCTTCTTATCATTGTAAGAATAATAATAGCCTACGCCTTCACCTTTTAATCTGACAGGCTCTAATAACGTTCCATCATCATTTTGTAAGAACTTTTGTAGTTTTAGTGCTAATTTGACAGGATTTTTGTACAAATACTCGCGAAGTTTCTTTTTGTTTTTTATTTCGCTATTATCTGTTGCCACCATCACCGCCTCCATTTATTTTTAAGATTATTTTTTTTGTTTTTTTGGTCTTTTCTTCTTCTAAAGATGCTCCCCATCCACCACCCGGTGATCCCGGAGGTGCTGATTTGGATCTAGAGTGATTTTTGACTCTCTTAATACCTTTGGCTGGTACAAAACTGTTACCACCAAGTCCTACAAGCCGTCTTTTCTTCTTTGAGTGATTTTTTGAGTGAGGATATGCTCTCTCAAGCATTAAATCTTGATATTTTAAGAATTGTATAGTATTGACCAAGTTTTGAGTAGCCTCAGTTCCCATTTTCTCTTCAATTTCCTCTAAATCACCACAAAAATAATCAGCAATTTCCCATTGTAATTGTACTGTTCCCTCTAATTCTTCTGAGGAGTAAGGAATCTGGCCTATAAAATAGTGAGCCAATGTGTCTTTTTTGTTCCAAGTGGTGTTTTTGGTGCCCAAGTAGATAATTTTTTTACTTTTTAATGACAATTCTTCTAAAATTTCTCTGTAAAAAGTAAAATTAGCCTCTTCACCTTCCATCATGTGTCCACCCGGAGCATCCCACTCGAGAGAATCAGATCTTTGGGCGATAATGTACTTACCGTCTGTAGTCATAATAAGGCCTTTTGCTATTTTATTGATGTCTTTTAATAGTTTATCAGGGTCTTTGACCACTATATCGCTTGGGTGAAGTTTTTTGTAAGCCTCAATTGCCTCTCTTTCGGTCGGATCATCATCATAATGAAGAGAAGACCCTAATTCATGAAGTTTTTGGGCTTTTTTATCTCCATTGGTGTAAAAAATACCGTCTACTTTAATTTTCAACTTATCCAACATGTTACGAACAGAACTTTCTGATACTTCTAATGCTTGTGTTCTAGATGTAACAACTAAAACAGTGGTACCAGATTGTTTAAATTTTTTAATTCTTGCTATTATTTGAGGGTTTGTTCCACCATATCGATAAATTGTCTCGTTCCCATCGTTAGATTCTTCATAAGACTTAACTATAGTGTTATCAAAATCAAAAGTGACAACTTTAGCGTTCTTATTCTCATTTAGTAATTTCATTTTGTCTAAAAACTTTTTCATATCTTGTCCTTTTTATTATATTATAACACATTTTTCATAAATTGTCAACGTTTTATTCTTATTCTTATCCGATTTTCTCGGAGTTTTACTTCATTAAATCTCTTTTTTAACATCTGTTGTATTTCTTTATCTGTTTTAAACATACCAACATCAACTATGACCAAATCCCCGCCGGGTCTTCTCATAATATTTAAATCGTGAAGATCTCGAGCAAACAAGCCAGTCTCTTCACTTAGTTTTTTGATTGCTCCGACAATACTTCTTACTTCTTTAGGAATTCTTTTATCACCGCCTAAAGAAATCTTAGGGAAATCAGCAGGCTTATAGCCGCTTTTGACCGGTGATGACTGCCTGTAAGTATCTTGAAAATCTGATAGGACTTGAGTTAATACTTTTCCAACAATCGAAGGGTCTTTTATGTTTTTTGTAATAGTTTCAGTTGTTTTTTTTGATATATAAGCAACAAAAAACGTAGCAAACGGTGATTTTTTCATATCATCCATGGTCGCCACATACGATTTTGAAGCATCACCGATAAATTTAATAATGTATTTTTCTACACTATCAACATATTTCCTAACAGACGAAACATCCGCCCGTTCCCAGTTTCTAACGGCTCCAGAATTAATATTTTTATCAATTTCTGCTCTTAGAGAATCGGATAAGTTAACATTGTTGTCATCTAGAGACATCAATATTGATCTCTTCATATTACGTAATAATTTGGTTAATTGTTTCTCATTCCTTAAGGATGTCACCACTCTTTTGGATACATCTTTGCTTTTGTCGAATGAACTGATTGCTTTCTCTGAAGCCCATTGGTTGTAAAAATTTTTAATAAGAGCCTCTTGTCCTCTCAATAGCGACTTGAGTTCATCATGTAAGGGAACCAAAACTTCCATAACTATAAATGTTAAGCCTTGATCGACAAATATTTCTTCAACTTCCGGAAAGTGCTCGGCTATTAAAGGATCTTTAGACCTAGCCTTTGAGATCTCAGAATAATTCCTTACTTCTCTGTCCATCGCAGCAGAGGAATGTTCTCCACTTTTTAAAATTTTAATTGCGTAATTTAATTTATTTTTATTTTCTCCATCACCCTGTGCTAACATAACAACCCCATATTGTCCTTCGCCTAGTTTTTTCTTTGCGATATAACCATTATTTCCTAGGGCTGCGGTAATTGGGTCTTTCTCTACAGGTATCGTTGGGGCATCTTCAATTGGTTTAGTGCTATCAACAGTTGTATCGTCATCTGCTTCCATCATAACATTTCTCAGATTTTGATGCTGCGATCTCTCAACATGACCACCATGCTCTTTCTCGGCCGAGACAATACTGATTCTAATTCCACCAGTCTGCGTTGAAGATGAAAACATCTCAACCATTCTATTTCCTTTTAGTTCTGATTCTTTTTTTTGTTTGTCATTAAAATCTTCGTTATCTTCTTTAGATCCCAAAGGAGAACCAGCATATCCCGCCATCCCGCCTCCCACAGAAGAAACCTCGTCTAATTCCTTAGCCATATTGGTAGCGGTAGCATACATAATATCGTCAGCATCATCACCGTACCTATCATTAAAATCATCTTTGTTTTTTTTCATACCTTTGACAAATTTTTCTTTTTGATCTTTGTCTTTCTTGGTAAGTTTCTTTTCAGAAATAATTTTTATTTTCATATTACACACCTCACAATAAATAGTTCGAGGCAAATGTTAATCTGGTATCCAAAATTTTTCTCCACCCTGTTCATGTATCGGGTGCATAATGTGACCAACTTCTTCTACGTGTCGCATGCCAAAAGCATGACCTAGTTCATGTTCAAGCAGTCTTGGTCTATATTTTTGCTCATTGGGGATAGTAATAACAGCGGAGACCATTTTATTTAATATTGTAAGACGAGATGTTATAGCATAAGTATCAGGTAATAATTCTCCTTCTGCTCGGATAAAAATTATACCTTCTGTCCACCTGCCTCTGCTACAGACTTTATTTTCTTCATCCCAATGAACATATTCTATATTATATCCTCGAATGGCCCACCATTCCACGGCACTATATACTCTATGTTTTGTTAGGTGACTGTCCGGGCAGACAACCAGTATTGGATCTTTATCCCACTCGGCTAGAATAAAACTACTCTCCTCCCAAGCAATCTTTAAGGTAACCCCTAGGGCAAAACCTACAACACCAGATAAAAGAAGCCACCAATAATAATAACGCTTTAACATCCCCAGATACCATACTCTATCGTAATGGTTTGGCTCGCCTCCGGAATAGAGTCTTCATCGAACACAACAGAGTTAGAAGTCGAATCATAACTCCAACCATAAGTGGTTTGTCCATTAATACTTACTAGTATAGAAGATTCAATTGGATCCGGTTGATCTAAAGGAAAAGTGCTTCGAATTGATACGGTGTTTGCAAGATCTTGCATTTGATTTCCCCAATCTGGCGCACAAATAGAATACCAATCACCATTGTATCTTTGAGTCATGTCCCAATACCCCATTCCATACTGAACGC
>Ga0098038_1000367_pt1 | contig 20427 bp, 32 predicted proteins | sample 5B_taG_FD_75051 | JGI IMG/M metagenome (GOLD analysis project Ga0098038, IMG submission 75051) | Marine viral communities from the Subarctic Pacific Ocean - 5B_ETSP_OMZ_AT15132_CsCl metaG | ecosystem: Environmental > Aquatic > Marine > Oceanic | place: Pacific Ocean | collected 2015-01-08 | reverse complement strand
CACTGCGTGAAGATACGCACAGACGTGAATGTGAGTATGTGGCTGAGGGAGCAAGAACCAGTGCTCAAGTCAGCGGCGAGTCAGGAACTACTGTACACGCCGTTCACTATCTATGAGTACGACAACCAAGTTTGTCAGATGTTCATACCCGGCTCGCCATGCAACAGTTCAGGTGGCGCTGTGTTGGACATGCACCCGCTGTCAAGCGGTGTGTCGTCCCTGCTCAAGTGGGCAAGGGCATCCAACTTGATTGAGAAGAAAGAGGGTGCGCCCTTTGCCAGTCAGGAGGAAGAGGAATGAACGAGCATACGATAGCGATGAAGACCGGTAGCGGACTCACAGTCATTGACAGACGAGAGATAGTAGCCATGACAAGAGTAGAGGGTGATGAAACCTATGACACCTTGGAGATACACATGCGCTCTGGTACAATCTTCTGCACGAAGACAACGAGTGCAATGGACTCACTATGGTACGAGGGTGAGTGGGGCATCGACCACCAAGAGGAGGAAGAGTGAATGTGGATTTGTGATAACGAGGGATTCCTGAGCATCGTGGAGAACAGGAACGATGAAGAAACCTTGCTGGTAAGAGCGAGAACAGAGAAACATCTATTGAGTGTCTTCCCCGACTGCGAACTTTTCACTGACGCCAGTGCGGACTATCCGTATCGGGCTTACATCAAGAGACAGACAGTTGCCGACACGATAGCAATCAGGTTGCTACTGACAGACTATGACAACTTCAAGTCTTCAGTGGATGAGGTGAGATTGCACGATGCGTACAATGACATGTGGCGTGTGCTGTGGGATGAGTTCTACCCAGAGAGGGAGTTGGCACAATGAGTATGAGGAACGGAAGATATCAGAGGCACGAAGGCACAGTCGAGAGGAAACTGGATAGGATAATCGAGTTGCTTGAGAAACAGAATAAATTATTGGAGGAGGAAGAAGAATGAAAAAACACATAGACGCACACGAACAAGAATACATTGAAGAGACATCAGAAGATGGGTACGGGTATAGAAATCTGAAATTGTACCGTAAGGAAGGCAAAGACAAGTTCAATGACCTTTACATACACATATGCAGGACTGGGAAACTAGAACAGTACTACACACAGTACAACGAGGGGATAGTCTATCACTCAGGTGGTATGAATCACTTCCAGTACTTCGTCAAGAACGTCGCTAAGAAAGCAGATGACGCTACTGAGAAGGCATTCGCCACTGCTCATGAGGCTATGCAGACTGGCCTTTGGCACTCAGTGCATGTGGAGCATCATGAAGAGCCTAGACCGCTCTTTCAGAGATACAATACTTTCGGTGTAGACATGAATCTATCGAACAACAAGAAGACGTGGTATGGGAACATCCCTAGAGAGAGCGAGTTTTGGGATGCTTGGAAGTCTGACAAGTCCGCCATCAAAGAGAAGGGATACTGGGTCAAGAAGATGAATTACGAATGGTTGCTCTTCAGGAAGGCCGTCATCGTCAAGAGCATGAAAGATATACTGGAGTTGGCATGATGGATAACTACGGATTCGCTACTGGGAGAACCGACGGCACTGGTGCTGTGGACATGGGCGATGGTCTGTATGTACCGACCAAGGACTTCAAGACGATACGACTACCTGATGAGCATGGTGGTCAATGGGCAACCGTGCTAGGCAGGGGAGATACGACAATCAACGGCATGTATGGTACGCTGTACCTGCTGACTGGAAAGGTATCGGTCTTCTCTACACAAGGCATGCAACTGTGGATTCCCACGCATCAGATAGAGCACTACTTCACGGAGGATGAAGAATGATTGATAAGAAGCACTTTGATAATTTGAAACTACTTGAGACTGAATTGCAGGTAGCAATTTGGAAACATGAAAAGAACGATGCTCCGGTAGTTATAATCAATGAGATGAAAGAAGCATTGAAACATACTTCGAAAGCGATAGACATATTGGAATGGGATGATGAATGAGAAACAATCTACTATGCAGATGGTGCAAGGCCACTATCCATTGGAGTCATGATAGGAGATGCAAGTGCCCTAGTTGCAAAGGGGTGAGTCAATGAAGCATCAGTTCTCAGCGGATGAGATGGACGAGAACGGATACGTCCCACTGGGAGGTGGGAAGGCAGCAGACATAATTGGCGCTACTATCAAGTTTCATTTTACCGATGGTAATCTTGAGTGCAAGATTCTATATGCGTCATTCGATGCGAGGGGTAGATACTGCCCCCGTGACAGTACGACAGAATGCGATGGTTGTGCATGTTTGATGACTGACAATGGTGAGATAATGATGTGCAAGAGCACAAACACATTCCTGAGAAGGATACAACAAGGAGATGAACAGAATGAATGAAGAAGAATGGAAACCGGATGAAGGACTAAGAAGATGGATGAGCGAGCACTTCGCTACTATGGTAAAGGGTGCTATATGGATGCCTGAGAATACAGGTGTCACCTATCAGAAAGGCGAGGGTAACACATTATCACTCGTACGAATGGTAGATACCGAGGGGTGCAGAAGCAACCATGACAGGATGAAGACACTGGCATGGGACTTGGGCTACACCATCACAGAGGATGAAGTGGAGATTGTACCTGAGCCGAGAAACCAAATTGAAGCACAGATGCAAGAACTAGACATGAAGCGTAGAATCGCTCAGGGATGGGCTGACAAAGACGGTACGCTACTGGTAGATATGAACATAGAAGCGGTGTATCCAAAGTTCTCTGAGAACACAGAGATACTACTGGACAATGGTGAGACGACCACAGTAGAGGTCTGGGCGTATCCCCTCCTGAACCCAAACACAGGAGAGGTGCTATCGATAGACCCTGATGACTTCCATCTATTGATGGGTGATGACAGGTTCATGGAATATGTAAATGAGAAAGGAGAGTTGTACAAGGCGATGGACAGGGGCGAGATGATACGAGCAATCGATGAAGGTATCGATGCTAGGCTCGTAGGCACTACTGACCCAGTGACTGGTGAGAAAGTCCCTCCTTGGATGTATGGAACTTACTGCAAGGTCGAGTCCATACTAGGTGAAGAGGAGTAGGTTCGATGGATGACATCGTGGCATGGCGCTCGCCTTGCTTGGAGCACAACTGGAGAGACGGTAAAGGGATGGTCTTTCTAAGAGGCATAGAGTATTACAAGCGTCATTGGGTTGACATCAGGATACTCAACCAAGAGAAGATACCGGGTACATGGACAAAGCACGGGCTTAGGCTGACCGTAGAGCAAGCAAGGGAGTTGCTCCCAGCCTTACAACAACTGATAGAGGAGATGCAAGATGAAGAAGAACGGAAACAAAGAAGAGAGAGCAGCGAGCGTGACACACGTTGAGTATGAGATACTCAATCACATTGTGACTGAGATAGACCTTATCAGGTTACAGTCACGTATGTGTGATGACAAGGTGTCGAAGGACAGGTTCAACAAAGCAGGTGCTAATGTCCTTGAGTTGATTGAGAACATGATGGGAAGGCGCAGACATAAGTTACCCAAGTCACATGCAGAGTACAAGGAGAAGGGGACATGAGTTTCATAGCAGTATGCACCAAGTGTGGAAGTAACTTCCGCAAACCATCGATGAGAGTCTCGATGAATGTATGCTACGAGTGTAGGGGCATGGTAGGTGGAGTAGGTAGTAAAGCCTCAAGGTATCATCAAGGTAGGGGTAGGAATATCTACACCACTCCTATGAAGACTAAGTTGACTGAAGAGCAAGAGAGAATCCTTCAGTTAGAGAAGCAAGTCGAGGAGTTGACATCATCTCTTTCTATCGTGGGTAAGATACCCACTGAGACTATTACGGAAACTATCAAGTTGGTTAGAGATAATATGAAAGAGGACATTGATGAGATAGCGGAAGCACTGGTATCTGAGAAACTGAAGAAGTTCACTGAGCAGATATTCACTTTGAATACACGTATGATAAGACTGGAGAATCACGTCACTGAAATGTTCGACGAGATTATGAAAGGCAAGAGTGGAAGAAGGAAGGGATTGAAGTGATTCACTTTCGTATATTGGAAGAGACCCTATGCGGTGCTGAGTACACCGAGCCTAGCAAGAAGGCTGCTAAGGACGGTAGGATATGTAACGACTGCGTACAAGTCATGTGGCAGGAGCAGTACAGACGAAACACACTGCTGAAAGTGAAAGTGGACAAGAGTGAGGTCACGCAAGAGCGTGATGATAGTGAAGAGAGGGAGGCAGGATTGTTTTTGATTGATTTCAAGCAATCTTGACTATAAAAAGGAATAGAAGGAGAGAGAACAATGAAAATGGAAGAAATGGATTGGACCGATGGGAGCGGAACAGCATTGAAGAAAGCAGGTATGATACTATCCAAGATAGAGAAGAATGCACACACACCTGATGAGGACTACTATGCTGACCCGCAGTTGCTAGTGATTGATATGAGGACAGGCTCTTCATTGACAATTGGCACTGAGGTCAAGGAAACAGGAAAGACGAATGGACGTGGGTACAGGAGATGCAAGCAGGTCAGGCAGAGAGTCGCTGCTAAATTACCAACGAAGAAAGTTCTGAGTAGATTGCTCAAGATAGCAATCAGGAACTTCGTACCCAAGGATGCACCAGATGATGAGTACAGCATCGTCGTGAAGAAAGCAATAGATGATATCGCTAGGGAGATGGCTGATGAGACCATGTGGGAATCAGGAGATGACAAGTATGCAGCAGCCATCACAGCGGCTTTGGGTGATATACTCGGTGAGACATGGTCAATGAGAGCAGGTGATACTTGCACATCATTCACCATAGAGCCAGCGGGAACGACAGAGTTGGACTTCACCAAGATGCAACAGGAAGAGGTGAGTGACATTGTCGTCGGGGATTTCTGAAGAAGATTTGATAGCCGGATTTCTTGGCAACAAGATTTCAGTGGTAGAAGAACCAGTAGTGCCTGAAGTGCCTAAGCCTGAGACAGCAACGACGTGTTGCATGTATTGCGAGAAGGACTTCGTCTTTGAAATCAAGCGTGGTAGCAAACCGAAGTTATGCTCTGATGAGTGTAAGGCCGCTAACAGGAAGTCGAAGAAGAAGCCGAAGGAGAAGATTGTCAGGATGCATAAGTGTGCCTCATGTACTAGGCAGATAGTGCAGAGAGGCAAGGGCGGTACAAGAGTATACTGCGGTGTATGTAGAGAAGAGAGAAGGAAGGCCGCTTACAAGAAGTACAGGCAGAAGAACAAGGTCGTTGTCGAGAGAGAACAGGGGAACTGTCAAATGTGCGGATGCTCGCTCGGAGTATTGAAGGGTAGGGGACGAGTCCGCAAGTATTGTCCTGACTGTTATCGAAAGAAGCGCAATCAAAAATCCAGAGAATATGAGAAGAGGAAGTATCAACCAATAGTGAGGAGTTATCAATGCGAGAAATGCAATCAAACCTTCGAGCAAGCAGGGAAGGGGAAGTTGCGAAAGCACTGCGAGGGTTGCTCATGAGAGAAAGACCTGACCCTCCCTTGGAGGCTTGGACCTTCCTCAAGCAGGAAGTAAGACTCAGAGGCTCGACAGGGGCTGCATTGAGAACACTACCAGACGGTAGGAAAGTAGTCGTGAAGAGAGGTGGTGCTGCTGGTGGAAACAGAGCAGCACATATCAGGAACGAGTTCGATATGAACAGATACCTGAATGAACTGGGTCTAGCAGTGCCTGATGCACGAATGACAACAGAGCAGGGTATGCCTACTATGATAACAGAGTTCGAACAGGGGGCGAAACCGATAGATGAGAGAGACTATCCTCAACTGAGAAGAGACATAGCCCCACATGCGCTAATCTCTAACTGGGATGTAGTTGGCATGGATTATGACAATGTTCTCAGAAGACCCGATGGTAGTCTAACCTACGTCGATGTGGGTGGTGCTGGCCCGTATAGGGCTCAAGGTGCACCGAAAGGAGCAGCCTTCGGTCCTACAGTCAATGAGTTCGCATCCTTTGAAGACCACATGCCTGAGATATATCACAACATGAGCGATGAGGAGATAGGACAATCATACGACCGATATGGTGGTGTTGATGCCATGACTGATGCAACCAGTGCGATACAGAATCCACAGGTGGCTGACATGATGAGACTAAGAGCACAGGATATTGCAAGAAGGGTAGCATGAAAGCCCTTAATGCAAGATACCTGACCCCATAAGTGATGCAATACGCCGAGTTCGCTCTTGCTTGGGAGAGTAGAAGGCTCGGTGATAAGCGAGCGATGCATCGAATTAAGTTTGGAATGGAGGATGCCTTGTCGGCATATTCCATTCTTTTTCCCGATAAGGTAGATACAATCACAGAGACTAATGCTGTGCTTAGGGTAGCGCAGGAACTAGAAACTCCAGTACAGATATTGAGAGAACTAATCACAGACTCAGTATCACAGTTGTTGTCTTCAGAGAGTAGTGAAACAAATCAATCAAACTTCTCTCTCGATGAAGTCTTGCGTTTAAGAAAAGCCACATTAGAAAACTTCGCATTCATATCCTTGACCAAGCAGTTGAGTGAACCAGAGGCCAAACTCTTCTGGTCTACGTTAGTGAGAGAGCGCTCAATCATTACTAGAGGCGGCTTCCTCTCACTTGTAGGAGCGCAGTTAGATATCAAAGCAGAGGTGGTTAGAGGAAGTCGCTCATATCTATCTGATGAGGATTTGATTGCATCAATGTATGAAGAGCCTGATAGATTATTCAATCCTTCCGAATGGTACTCCAGTCCAAGAGTCGCGTTAAGAAAGAGGCCGCTGTACCCGTGGAACAAACAAAGAATCACTGGTCTTGATGAATACAACAATGCTCTCTATCAAGAGATACCACTCAGTGGTATGACTGAAATCTTGATGCTTGAAGATAAACACGTTATCATTGAACGAACTAAGAATGGTACAATCGTTGACGCAATCTTTCCAGATGAACCAGAACTAAACCTACAAGATAGATTGGCAAAGTATCAGAGCGCTAATGATGTAGAGATAGCATGGCCTGTACCCATTCCATCTTGGCATGCACTGATGAGAATAGATGAGAATCATAGCGTCAGGTTTCCTAATATCAAACCATTCGACCCAGTGGAAGAAGCGGGATACATGTTAATTAGAAGTCAGCACATACACAATCTCAGACTTGATTCCTACAAATTAGAGTCAGGGGTAATGACATTGAGACTACAAGCCTTAGATGGTCTTGATGATTATGTCGATACATGTGTATGTCCTGTCTATGAGCCGAGTGAGCAGACAAGTATCACGTTCCTATTAGAGAGACTAATGGAAGATAAAGGTAGCAAGGAGACAAAATGGATAAACATACCACTCGAACATTGTGTTGTCGTATCAGTGTCGTCTCCTTTCATAGATAGGGAAACCAACATGTTGACATCCCCATCTTATATGGGATTGAGAGATGGTATGGGTATCAATGATGTTACTCAGTACGTGGATTTGTTAGGTGGTTAAATGGATAAGGATGCAGTAGGACTAGGAATAGCCCTAACAGAAGTGAGATTCAGTTCATGGTTTGAGAACAGGGGAGATAATACATCCAGTGTCAGACTACAGAGGAGGATACGATGGAGGTCACTCTACAGTTCAGGTACTGAGGAACAGAAGAATTGCGTAGAGGCTTTTCTCGGTAACTACGGTATTAAACTACAGAAGTCCTATCATCGTGTGGATGATGTTAAGCAGTTTCTTCTATTGTTTGAGAAGGTACAGCAGGTTTACTCGTTAACACCTAGTGATTGTAAAGGACTCATGGTGATGAGATGGTTATTCGATAATCCTCCACCTAGTAACTTTGAGAAGTTCGTAGATTGGGCTGCTAAATATGATGAAATGTATGAAAAATTGCCTTGACTATAAAAAGGAATAGTTGCGCTATAGGATATGCGTCTAGTAGAACGAGCATTGCCGGAACGGCTAGAAGACTTAGTGAGCCTTGATAGGTTGACTAATGACTTCAAGACTTGGAAAAGCAACGGGTCATATCCCCAAGCCATGATATTTCACGGTCCTCCCGGTACGGGAAAAACAAGTACATCATATGTAGTGGCAAGAGAGATGCTCGGTGAGCACTTCAACAGCATGAACTTCATAGAAACAAATGCAAGCGATGACAGAGGTATAGACTTCATCAGAAACGAATTGAAGTTCGCAATGAGGGCTAAGTCAATTGGTGCTGATAGAAAGGTGGTCTTACTCGATGAGGCGGATGGACTCACACCAACAGCGCAAGATGCGATGAGGCAAATCATAGAGAAGTATAGCAAGAATGCCATGCTTATTCTTACGTGTAATGACTTGGAGAAACTCAGACCAGCAATCAAATCAAGATGCAAGATATATGCATTCGGTCCTGTCAAGGCAGAGGATGGGGCTAAGAGACTCTCAAACATATTAGACACAACATGGAGGGGTAGATGGTTTGAACTTGAGCAGATGCTCACCAAACTGGTATCTCTGATGAATGGTGACATGAGGTCTTGCATCATGTTCCTCGATGGAACAGACCCAGCAGACTTCGAAAACAAACTACAGATGCTAGAGGCTATGACTTCAGAGGATTCAACAGCACTAGCATTCGATAGCGAATGGGAACAATTGAGACATAACCTTCATGCACTTCTTGACGCTGGGACTCCCCTGCACCATGTGTTGTCAGGGTTCTACAGAAACATGAGAAGGCATTTCGATAAAGAAACGCATCCCTTTCTCTGGCCTATGATGGCTGTGTATGGGGACGTGATGGTGCACAAGCACACATGGAGCGGAGATGATTATTCCTATTTGGACTACATGGTAGCAAAAATGAAGATGGAAAGTGAAAAGATATGAGCGAAATAAGAGCGATAGACATAGAAGAAGCAGCGTCCACTATTAAGAGTGGGCTCGTAGGTGTTGAGGTACAGATTGCCAACCTTAACAGCACGATGAAAGAATTAACGGCAGTCATCAAGAATATACTTGAGGAGGAAGCAATATGACAGAAGAAAATAACCCATTTAAGAAAGAAAGAAAGACAGAAGATTGGCCCGCTGAGGTTATAGAAAGACTCAGCATGCAGGCAGAGAGGACAGGAGAATCCCTTGAGAAGGTACAAGAGGCCTTCATCAAGCATCTCGCTGACACACATGCCTGTGATGATTGGGGCGCAGAGGATGAAGACCTGCTGATTGATTGGGCAGAGTCGTTCATTATCATGGACAGGAGAAGCAGCGTCAGTGGTGGCGGTGCAGACACAACCACATTCGTTGGTACGTTCGTCGGTGTAGATGCTAAGTCATCTGACAGAAGAGCAAACATCGTAAGACGCAGAGCGCAGATGTGGACTCAAAACTCAAACGAAGCCATGTCAGGTGGCATGGTTGGACATTACATGAAGGAAGGAGACTCATGGGTAATTAACACAGCCAATGGTGTTATCGAGACCAACGAGTCTGTAGAGAACATACCGTCGATGGGCTTCAAAGCAGGAGACGATTACATATGTCTACTAAGCAAAGCAGGTAGACCATACCCACACAAGAGCGTAGGTAGACACTACTACTTCCTTGGTAATGAGCAGAGCATATTCGTGAACGACGGCTCTGTGCAATTATGGAGAGTGGATTGTACCGATGACAACAAGGACCACGAAGTCAAAGTTGGAGTACCTTGTAGGATTCAAGTCAGACTACCAACTACGACCTTGGATGCATTCAAGGATATTCTCAATACCAACATGAACTTCTGGAATAGTGTTGAGTACACAGATGAGTTCGTCGATGAGGGAGTTAAGAAGTTCCTGAATCCATTCTTGTTCTGGACTAACGATGAGTTCGTAGGTGATACGTTTGTTGACCTTGAGAATCTCTCTGAGGCTTATTCAGCAGGAGTAAGAACATTCGAAGGCTCTGACGGTAGGCAAGGTAGAGTCGGACCAATCATCTTCACCAAAGGTATCGTCAACAGGATGAGTACAGAGGGAAGAGAAAGCGAATACGATGAGAGTGGTATGTCTTACTCTTTGTCATTGACGACAGCGAAACTACAGAACATACACGGCACAGGTATGGGCAGCGATGTCACTGTGTGGGTTTCAGGCGCATGCAACAATCTTGCACACCCGTTCTCCTTCGAGGATGATGACGGGGAGAGATGGCCGTATGCAGAGAAGACTCCGGTACTCGTCTGTGGTAGACTAGCGATGTCCATGAGAGACGGACAAGAAGTTCCAAACATCAAAGGTATGGGTATTTTCACAAGCAAGAAGAGAGCCCGAAGAGGCGAGCGCGGTGGTAACACTGGCTCAAATCAATTTATGTGAGGTGAGAAGATATGACAGAGAAGAAAACCAAGAAACAAGTTGAAGAAGAATTAGAGAACGTGACTGCTGAGAGAGATAATCTCGTTAATTCATACAATGAGTTGATGACTCAAGCACAGGCCGTGCAGAAGGTATCCAATGACAGGCTGATGTCAATCAGGCTGCTTGAAACCTTCACTAACACAGTGCTTGCTGCCGGGCAACAACTCAGAAGGGACATGACGGAACTCAATCTCGTTCAGCAACAGAGCCAAGAAGAGCAGGCTAAGACTGAAGGGGATGGAAACTGATGGCTGGATTCGGACAAGCAAAGAAGTTGCAGGAAGCAGCAGAAGAGCAACAGTCTCTTGATGAGACTCCCGTAGCGAAGAGGACAGACTCGGGCGCATTTGCTGCGCTCAAGGCTGAGTTCGAGCAATTGAATGCCGGTGGACCGAAGACACATATCTTCATGGGAATCATCGGGCATGAGAACACAGGAAAGTCAGGCATAGTGCTGGACTTCTTCCAGAAGTACTGCGATGAGACAGAAGAGCCGAAGTATCTAGCGATACTAGATTTCGATGGTGGAGGCGCTGCTACCAAGTCAGCGTTCTATCCTGACAACAAGCACATCAGGTGCTGGGATGCGTGGGTCATGCAGACTGGTGACAGGACTGCTTATGACTACCCAGCCACACACGACAGGGTCATGTCAATCCTACAATACACTATGAGTGAGCACGACCAGTACTGGGGTGTTCTAGTCACTGGTGTAGATTTGTGGGATTCTGTAGCGACCAACTGTATGAGAATAGCGGATTTGGGCTTGGCTAAGGATGGTATCGATGCCGCTGACAACAGAGGCGCTGGTACAGGCAGGAGAGTCGAGTATCAGTGGGACTGGGCTATCAGAACCACACGTTTCCATCAGATGACTGCACTATGCAGGGGTCTGGTCAAGAGAGGCGTGAGAGTGTTCTGGGAGACTCATCTCAAGATGACAAACTACAGCAGCAACAACGAGCAGAATGCCCAATGGCGACCTGCTTGGGAGAAGGCTACTAACAACTACCTGTATCAAATCATAAAATGTGAGAGGAACGATACGTACGATGATGATGGTAATCTAGCGCTCTGTGAGTATACTGCCACATTTGAGAAGAGCAAGACCGATGCTGCCCTACAGGGACAGAAGAACGTCATACTGAGGACAGAGCAAGGTAAGAGACCCACATGGTATGGTCTGCCTGAATTGCAGAATCTCTAGGTGATTGATATGAGTAGTAACTATCCACCGGGTATGACAGCAGCGGACCATGCTTATCTTGATGGTTACGATGGTTGTGAGCACGAACATGCTTATGTTCAGGATATCAGATGTAGTGTATATATCAAGGACGGTAACTGGGCTGACCAAGATATAGTCAAGGGTAAAACAGGTACGACCTATACTTCTGACTCTTTCACTTTACAGTTAGAACACTACTGCCCTAAGTGCGGTAAGACTGCTTATTCAGAGCATGAGATAGAAGATGACTCTAAGTTACTCACTGATAGTCAAGAAGTCTTGTTGGGTGATTGATGATGGCTACACTCGAGATTGATAGGGATGAGATGTTATCTCACATCTCACAGTTCTCACAGAACGTGAACGACCTCAAGATTACCTTGAGCGAGGACACCCAATTGATGACTTACTCCATAGGATATCAGACTCACTTCCTAAGAGTAAAGAAGACACTCACAACAGGGATTGACAAAGGTGGCTCTCTCATTATATCAGACTTGGCTAAGTTGACCACGTTCGTCAAGAAATGCAAAGGTCAGGTGAAGTTGAAGCAGATTGCCAATGGCAAGACTCTCTATGTCTCCTCTGGTAATTTGAAGATGAATCTACCAGTGACTGATTGCAAGAGCACACAGATGGTAGCCAACTACGAAAAACTGGTGAAAGATGCTGAGAATAACAACTGGACAAAGTTCGGCATGGATGAGTTCTCGGTACATGGTAACGCCAATCTCAAAGACTTCAGGAATATATCATCCTTGAAGAGCCTGATAGCAAATAACTCAGACTTCAAGGTCACTGCAAACGCTGATGCTGGTGAGATATCAGTCGCAGTGGGGAAGGAGCATGATGTACGCATCTTCGCCAGTACCAATCTCGATGATAGTGAAGGACCAGCACACTCAGTGTACTCAAACTTCGGACCATGGTTGATGCCATGTCTAAGTCTCGTATCACCCTCAACTGCCAATGTCCATTTCGGACAGGCATGTGGTCTCGTTGTAGAACAGGCCAAGGCTAACGAGGAGAGAGTGCTAATCATCATTGACCAACAGGAGTGATTAGATGATTGTAGATTACTTCTATCCAGACGGTTGGGATGGTTTCAGCAGACCCCATCTCTATGTAAGAACTCGTAACAATGTAGATGGTCTTACCGTAAAGGTATTAGACCCCGAGCATCCTGAGTACTGCGCACCGCATTGCTGGATACCTCAGTCTGTCTCAGAGAGGATGTTAGCAAGGATAGCAGGACGGTATCCGGGTGTTGTGTACAAGCGCAATGAGACCTCAATGGGGAACGATGGCATACCGTTGTTCAAGATGGAAGTAAGCAACCCTCAGCACTTGTGGGAAATAAAAGACGAGTTGCGAACCTACGAGGCTGACATATCCTATCCCGACCAGTGGCTGAAGCACAGGTATCCAGACAGCAGGGACTATCCGTTGCTAGAGCCGAGGATATGGTACTTCGATATGGAGTGGCAACCCAATGAACCATGCGAAGGTGCTACCACGATGATTGCCATTGATGATACTCATGCAGAGTATCCCGTCATATTCGCATGGAAAAGTAACGGACATCATCTACAGGGCGATGCATATGTGAAATATGTGCGTAACAATCCTATGAATGAGACACCTTCAATAGATTTCATCGACAGAGAGGGAGGGTACATGCTATACATGTTCGATAACGAAGATGACATGCATGAGGCTTTCCTCAATCATTTGGAGGAATGTGACCCTGATATGCTTGTAGCACATGCAATCATGTGGGCTGATTTACCACAATTGTGTCGCAGACTTGGCTCTAAGACAGACAGATTGAGTCCCATAGGGGAAGTTATCCGACCAAGAAAGGATGGATACAAAGAGACAGCACAGCCCATTCTGGGTAGATTGTGCTTTGATACTGCTGCTAGGTGGGGGACAGGGACTGGACTTGAGTCTCTGTGGCAGAAGAGTGGTAATGGTCAGTTCAAGAGTCGTAAACTCGCTGACATTGCCACAGACCTCAAACTATCAGATGAGTTTGGGGAGCAAGGGGAGAAGATGGATGCGGACGTCCGTACATGGTGGGTCGATAACTTCGATGAGTTTGTCGATTACTGTGTGCGTGACACCACTCTCCTGAGAAGATGCACGGAGAAGGTGAGTGCAATACCATTCTTCACTACTATGCAGAAGTTCTGCGGTGTGAGATTCCAATCCACACACAACGTATCCAATTACATTCGAGGGCTAATAGGCAGGAGAACTGACCTGAAAGGCCCATCACTATTCAACAGGAAGAGAGAGGAGATGACAGCAGCCTACGTACCATCACCCAAGCCGGGTAGATGGCCGGGTGTGGCCTGTATCGACTTCGCTGCCATGTATCCACAGATTATTGTGGATGCTAATCTGTGCATCACCACCAAAGAGAGAAGAGCAGGGGAGGGCATTAGAACCATAGAGAACAACACTCACTGGAATCAGAATAAGGTAGGAGTCCTACCTTCCCTCATCAGCGAGATGATGGAACTCAGAAAGAAGTACAAGCGTAAGATGAACGATGCCGAGGATGAGGATACAAAGTTCAAGTACAATATGCTTCAACTGGCTGTGAAGGTCAACAGTAATGCTTGCTATGGGTACGTCTCACAGAAGGCTGTTGGTGGTGGGTGGATAGACCCAGACATCGGTGCTACAATCACCTACTATGGTAGAAAGTGCATCAACATGCTACTATCAGAGAGCGAGATTCTAGGCTACAAGGCTCTCGCTGGGCACACTGATTCTGGATATGTACAATGTCCATTTGACGAGGTCGATAACCTTGTGGACAAACTAAACGACAAGATTCAAACATCACTTGACCTACCGGGTATGAACATAGAGTTCGAGGCTTACTTCGATTACTGGATTACGGCCAGAGTCAAAAATAGGAACTTCGGCATCATCACTTGGCCTGAGAGTAAGAAGGGAACGATGAAAGTAACAGGATTCGCTTACAAGGCATCGAGTGTATCTCCGCTAACCAAACAAGTATCAGAAGTCCTGTTCAGAAAAGTCGGTACAGGAGCAGAGGAGAGAGAAGTGACAGACGCAATCAGAGACGTTTCAATGTCAGTTCTGAATGGCGATTGGAATATGGAAAAACTCGCTCCTTATGGAAGAATAGGCAAGGAGAAATATAAGAACACACCACCACTCTCAGTTAGAGCAGCAAGGTACTACAACAGTAACATGAGCCCTATAGACCCTGTAAGGGTAGGAGACAGCATCAGATGGTTGTATGTATCTAAAGTACCAGAGAACATGCCTCACACAGTAGTAACAGCATTTAGGAATCCAGTCGAGTTAGAGGGCTTCTCAGTTGATTACGGATTGATAGTTGATAAGTTTGTCAAGGCTAAGATAAAGAGAGTATACGATACTCTCGGCTGGGAGTCTCTTGATGAGGCGTGTGGGGCTAAAATGCCCAAGAATCATTGGTGATAATATGAGTAGGATAGAAGATGAAGTGTGTAAGAGGATACAACAGAGAGCGGAAGTAGGCAAAGGTAAGTATGGTGTCACGATGGAGACCGCTCCTCTCTCGCAACTAGAGTGGTTGATTCATGCTCAAGAGGAGGCGATGGACCTTGCGGTCTATCTGCAAAAATTAATCGAGGCTGAACAAGATAGGTTGGAGATGAAGAATATCAGGAAAGACTTTCTCAGAGCCAAGTTGAAAGAAATGGAGGAAAACGAATGATATCAAAATGCAATTGTGGCTGGCAAGGACTTACTACTACACATATGGTAAATGGAACTCCTATGTGTCCTAATTGCCAAAGACCTTTCTCACAATTCAGATGCGAGGGGTGTGGCGAATGAAGTTCAATCCTAATGACACTGCCTTCTTTGAGAACAAGGACTATCACGATGATGACCTATTGAAGTCATACGAGAATAGTACTTATGCTTGGAATCCATCGATGACTGATAAGATTCTCAGAGTGAGCAAGTCATCTCTGGGTACACATGGATTCTGTCAGTATCAATATAAATTACAATACATACATCAAATGCCCATTGATGAAAACTACACCATGATTCGTGGTACGAATGTACACGCTATAGTGGAATACTTCTGGGACAATGTGGATGATGTGCTTCCAGAAGTCATAGAACACATAAACAACGATAGAGAATATGCAGCGAGAGAACTACTCAGCAGCGTAATACCCAAGCCTCCAGAGCCATATGCGTATGGAGAGGAGGCGGTCATAGAGAAATGGCTGGAATGGCAGTTCAAGAGACTATTACTATTAGATGATGGAAAAGACTGGAAGCCTGTTGGTAATGAGGTATCCTTCCATGCAAAGAAGAGTGTAGAGATAGATGGGGTCATGCATCCCATTCACATGAGGGGATTCATCGATACCATCTTCTCAGATGGTGAAGGTGGATTCGTCCTGATGGAATTAAAGACAGGTAAGTGGAATCTCAAGAAGGCCAAGAGCATGAGGGAGGAGATGCAATTCTACAGACTCGCTCTTGAACAAGGACAATTCACAAAGTTCCTACCTGTGACACACTGGGCTTGGGAGTTCCCCAACGGCCATGACAACGGTGGAGTTAAGGATGAATGGGAGATAGAAGAAATCGGTACGAGGAAGACGAGTTACGCACCGAAGACCGTAGAAAACAAACTAAAGAAACTCGTCAAAGCACACGTAAGCAACACATTCCCACCTGAACCACATGCACGAAAGTGTGAGTGGTGTGATTACATGGATATGTGTCCAGCGTGGAATGATAATATTGTGGAGGAATAAATATGAATGAAAACTTAGAAGTAACGAGAATCCTACTAGAGGATTACATAGAGAGCGCGACAGATGAAATAATAGAAGTGAGGGTAATACCCGGTAACTTAGGTGTAAATAAAGCATTCAAGGGCACACTGAGCAGACAGATGACTTTGGATGACTATATGGAGAAGAGTGACAAAAGTCTCCCTTCGTTCCTAGTGTACGAGGTATTCGTTAACCCCCGCTTCTTCATGAAGTGGTCACCTAGAAAGATGGCAATGGAAATCAGGCAGGATTTCATCTCTAAAATAAAAGAGGATTAGCATGCCTTTTATCGACTTGGACTTCCCTCGTGAAGTTCTCGAGATAGGTCACAACGGTAGAAACGGTGGCCGGTATCTAGTGAAGAACTGGGACGAGTTGGAAAGATACTGGAAGGGAAAGAACGGTAGAGGCAATGCATACTTCACCGCATATGGGTATAGAAGAACTACCCCACCCAAGCATCATAGAGTAGAGTACAACAGTGCTATCGTCAGACACTTCGTCATGGATTTTGATTGCAAAGACTTCAAGAATCGTGGACAGAAAGTCGACTTCTCATTTATGCAAGAGCAGGTAAGAAGGCTACACAACCACTTTCTTGATAATGATTTCAGACACTTTGTATGGTTTAGTGGTGGTGGGTATCATATTTACGTACCTATATCTGAGACTCTCACACCTACAGATGGTTTGGAAGTTACTAGAATAAAACAAGGCGGTAGAAACTTACTCAGGAAATGGGATAAGAAACTAGACTTATCCTGTAATGACCCCACAGTTGCTTTCGACCTTGCAGGTATGATACGATTGCCTAACTCATACAACATGAGGAGAGGCTGTTGGACAATACCCTTGAGCAGTCATGAAGTAATGAATCTATCACATGAGGAACTTGTAGAAATAGCACAAGAGCCGAGAGAGGGCTATATCGAAATCGGCAGAAAGGACATTGAACTGAGACTACCAGAAAAGCGAGAGTCTAGGTTCAAGTCAAGAAGGAGTGAACTAAAAGACCTTCCCAATATATCTCTTAATAACATCAAGGTTCTACCGTGTCTGGCTCAAGCAGCATTAGGTGAGGGTAACCCAATACATAGAGCAAGATTTCATCTAGCATCATACTTAGCAGACAGGTTAAGATGGTTCTTCCCACCGGAGAGTATTCCCTCTAAGAAAAAGGAAGAACATGTAAAACAGATTGTTGATATCTTAAGTCAACAAGGATGGGTTGATTGGAATGAAGATGTTACTACAACTCAAGTATCTAGTATAGTGATGGGTAGTAACGGTCATAGCGGATACAAGCATGCGAACTGTCTAACGCTCATGCAAGAAGGCCTCTGTGTCGGTAAGTGTGAGTTCTATGATGGGACTGCTGAGGTGATTATTTGAACAGATGTACTAGGTGTAACAGTAAACTAAGTTCAAGAAATAAAAATAAAAGAAAAGGGAACTTCACACAGTTATGTGCCAAGTGCTGGGTGAATCCCAGTAATGAGGAAAGATGTATCTACACCAAAAAAGATGGTAATAGATGCAAGATGAGAAAATCCAACAAGTCAGATAAATACTGTGGCATGCATGCGAGGAAGATAAATGGTTGATTTAGTTATAGACAGCAATGAGAGGGGGTCTCTACATGACTCTGTCATAAGAAAAGCAGAGAGTCAAGGCTTGCATGTAGAAAAGAAAGCACTAGTAGTCGGTGATTATCTTCTAGGTAGTGCATGTGTAGAGGCTAAGTCGATTAGTGATTTGTTCCAATCAAGTCACAGCGGCCATCTTTGGAGACAGTTGGATAACATGGATGCTAACTATGAGCGCTTCTTCTTATTGATTCATGGTGGTATTGACAAGTATGTAGCCATGAGTAAGAAGAACGGTAAGAAACTCACATACACTAGGGTACAAAATGAATTGATAGGTACTATAGCACGTATCATGAGTGACTTCGACTGTCAAGTTTTCTTTACACCTAACTTAAGTGAAGCAGCACTCTTTATCATTAAACTACACAACAAGTTGCTTAAACCAGCATCAGCACATGGTGCAAGAGCAATTAGAAGGGTAAGCACTAATGATGTAAGGAAGGACATGTTGCTTACCATACCCGGCATAGGGGCACAGATGGCAGACAAATTGCTTAACGAGTGTGGCTCGATAGAAGAGATGTGCTTTCCCGAATCTCTCAAACTAGTCAAGGGACTCGGGGCTAAGACGAGGGAGAGGGTTATCCAAGTTCTCACCAGCGAAGACCCTGTTCATATCGAATCAAACAGGTTAAAACGTATAGATTAATGTTTAGAATATTAGGAATTATAATATACTGACCAGTAATCGGGTCAGATATGAAGAGAGTGGACCAGTATGCAATTGTTAAGAAGAATCCTATATTCAGGGGATACCTAGAGCACTTTGGTAATACATCAATAGACAACGATATACCCGGTATGTTATCTTTCTTTTTCATTCAAGGTCAACTAGCAGTTCCTTACATCAGGATACCTTGGGGTGCATCTCATTTAGACCCGAGAGTACACACTTTCTGGATTCAGTCAAGTAGAACTGGTAAATCGATTGCTTGGGAGTTCATCGGTGATATACTGAAAGACATCGATATTCCTACTGACCTTTACACAACGGGTACTGATGCTGGTTTGATAGGTGGTTTTGAAGAGATGAAGGATGGAGATGGTAACATAGAGGTAATCGAGAAGCAAGGTTTCCTGAATGGTCGTAAGGCATTGAACTTCGATGAGGGCTCAATTATCCTCAATCCAAACAAGCACAGTCAAGAGACTGTTCTGTATCTACAATCAGCCTGTAATCCTGTAGGAAGTAACAACAACGTACTTGTCAAGCATACCAAAGCGGGAAGAATAGAGACTGAATCTCTAGTGTCACTGTGGATTACAACATACCCACCTTCAGGTGTGAAGGAGTATGTTTTGACTAAGGGTATCTTCCAGAGAGTTCTACTATACTGGTCCAACTGGGGCATGGATAGGAGAATGAATGTCAGTATGAGAAGAGCAGACTCAGCATTCAAAAAGATTCCAAAGACGAATATCAGTTACGAAGACATAACAACCTACTTCAGAGACCTTGAGAAGAGGCTGAGGAACAAAGTCCTCGAAGTCACAGAGACGAAGTTCGTCGAATGGGACAACATGAACAGAGAGGAGCAGGAAGAACTGCTTCAAGAATCAATGACGGATGTCCTAAGTGCAGACGAGTCCTTCTATCCCGCTATGTACACAGCGATAGAAGATTACTATGCCTTACTCACAGGTCTAGGACCGGGTATAGGTGATGTGGTTGCATCGTTCATACCAGCAATGGAGAACTACACAGTGATTCTCTCAACACACATAGCGCTCATGGAAGACACATGGGTAGTCAACGACGAGCATGTAGACATGGCTAAAGAGATACTATACGACTTGTTCAACAACCTGATTGAATGGCTTGAGGGAGAAGTCGAAATCGGTGCTAAGGTTGCAGAGAAGGCTAATCAGAAATCACGATGGCTTGCTGCTCATGATGCTTGCAACCCATTCGACTTAGGTAGTAGAGGTGACAACTGGAGAAAACGCTCAGACGTCATGGCTGCATATATGAATCAAAATCAAGTGACTAGAGGTACGGCATACAATCATTTCAACAAGTGGGCTACTAAGATGTTTGACCAAGGCAAGGATGGTAAGATTGTATTCCTCAGACTAAGGGATGACGCATGATGGAAGAAGATGGAAGCACATTCGACACATGCTCTGTATGTGGGTCTGATACTGATTTTGATGGTAGAGGTGGTATCGCTGGATATTGGGGTATTATGCCGGTGGCCTTTTGCGAGTGGTGTCTTTCGTCCATGTTGGACATGGCAAGCCAACTACTGGGGGTCGAAGAAGAATGAGTGATATTTTAGCACTAGACATAGAGACTAGCAACTACTCATGGGAGATAGGTGGATGGGGTAACAAGGCTCT
>Ga0098038_1000360_pt1 | contig 20666 bp, 17 predicted proteins | sample 5B_taG_FD_75051 | JGI IMG/M metagenome (GOLD analysis project Ga0098038, IMG submission 75051) | Marine viral communities from the Subarctic Pacific Ocean - 5B_ETSP_OMZ_AT15132_CsCl metaG | ecosystem: Environmental > Aquatic > Marine > Oceanic | place: Pacific Ocean | collected 2015-01-08 | reverse complement strand
TCTCACGCTTTCCAAGGTCCGGGCGGTTGGTTCATCGAGAACTCTCGCACCACCTTTGGTGAGAAAGACCCTGTTTCCGAATACAACTCTCGTCTTTGGAACAGCGGCATCCAAGCCAACAAGGATATGGTTTCACAAAAGACAAAGCGTAAGAAGAACTTTGTCTCCAACATCCTTGTGATTTCTGATCCTGCTGCACCTGAAAATGAAGGTAAGGTTTTCTTGTTCCGTTATGGAATGAAGATTCATCAGAAGTTGGTGGATGCCATGAAGCCAGAGTTTGCGGATGAAGATCCAATCATCCCATTCGACTTCTGGCAAGGTGCAAACTTCCGATTGCGTCAACGCAAGGTCGCTGGTTATCCTAACTACGACAAGTCGGAGTTTGATTCTGTCTCTGCTCTGTATGAGGGAGATGAAGAAAAGTTGAAGGAAGTTTGGGCTACCCAATATCCTCTCAGCGAGTTTGTTGATCCGACAAACTACAAATCCTATGATGAGTTGAAGACTCGTCTGGAAACCGTCCTCGGTGGTTCGCAGCCGACCAATACAGCAGAGAATACCTCTGTGGATGAAACGGTTACGACAGAAACCGTTAGTGAATCGGTTCCACAACCAGTGGAACCCGACAGCGAAGAGTCCGCTCTTGACTACTTCTCTCGGCTCGCCAGTGAGGACTAAACATCACGGGTGTGATGTGTGCAAAGACCCCCGGCTTCGGCTGGGGGTTTTTTGTTTAGTTTCTTGGTCCACCCGGAGTATCGCGTCCGCCTGCCCTATTGTAAGGGTCAACTGTCGGAGCGGGAGTTGGGACATCTCTACCACCGCCTCTACTACCGCTCACTACTCCCTGAGTGGCAAGAGCCTGAGCATTTGCCGCAACTGAATTTGCGATCAAACCATTTGTTTGCGCACTATTCTCAAGCATCGTATCTCTTAGCCCGGTGTTTGAATTTGAAATCAAACTCAAAACTTCATCAAGTTCTTTACTCAAGGTTGCAAAAATATCAGTTGACTCAAGTTCTTGCTCGGATGCCTCTTTGATTGTTTCTCTAGTCGCCTTGCCCTCTCTCAAGGCAAGTCGATCTGCTCTTTTTCTCTCTCGTTCCTCTTTCCTGATTTGGAACTCTCTTTCAAGTTCTGTTGCCCGCGTAAAATCAAAAAGTAAATAATTTACTGCCTTCCGCACGCTTGTCGCAATCAAATCAAAGAAACCAAAAATTCTTTCAATGTCTAAAAGACCAAAAGTAAAAGATTCTAAAAGACCTCCAACAACCGATGTGAGAAGTCCTCCGATTCCTGCCTGTCCACCAGCCCTAAAGTAGTCAGACAATCCTTGGATGATGCCAAGCACTACTGTGATAGGTATGAAAATTTTTCCCAAGATTCCTGACACTACTTTAAAGAAGGGCATGATTGTTTTAAAGATACCGCCCGCAAAACCAAGAAACTTGAGAACTGGTGTGACAATTTTTTGAAGTAAAGACCCCGTGCTGATAGCAAAATTTTTCACGGCAATAAACGAATTAACGAGTATTTCGACACCACGAAGAATTCTTGGAGATTCTGCAAAAAATAATGTTGCTGCTTGAACTGCTTTAACAATACTCGGTCCTATCGAGGCAAGTTTTGTCCCGGTAAAGAAGGCTTGGGTGCTTCGAGCCAAACCAGTCAAAATTTTTGGAATCGTAAAAACACTTTGAAACAAACCTCTATTAATAGCAAATAATGTTGTTCCGATGGCTGCAATCTCTTTATCAATTTTGAATCCTCTTATTAATATGGCAGGAATAGCAGCCAAGCCAAGCACAGATAACACATCAGCCATTCTGTTTGCAAAGGCAATACTAAGAGGACTGGGAATGGTGTTTCTTACGAGGTCAATCGCACCCGTAATCCTATCACCAAGTTTATCAAACAAAGTTTTTTCAACGTCTTTTACCTCTTCGGCACGCTCCTCTTCTGCTTCCAGCAAGTCGCGTGATGAAGTTTTATTTAAAGATACAAGTTCATTTAAATCTGGAACAATGTCAGTAGTAACATTATCTCTAATCTGTAGGATGTTTTCTTCTTGTGACTGTTCAGCCTGCAAAGCCTCAACAATCTCACGGAATGGGACATCAGCACCACCAGTCGGAACTGGTGATGGACCTGCTATTGGTCTTGGTCCGATGAAACTGTTATCACTAGGATCTGCCACTTCGCTTAAAACCTTCCTGTTCTTGTTTTAGTTGCTCCATAATCATGTAGAAGTAAGTTGTTTTCTCCCAAGGGAGTAAATCTTCAATATCACCCAAACTCATATTCATTCTTGTGCAAAGTATGTAGTTTGAACGCATGTGTCCCTCAAGGTTATCATGACACATGCTTACATAAAAAAATTCTCCAGTCCTTTGACAAGTTGATTATTCTTCGCACCACAACTTGCACAGGTATAGTTTACCTCACAAGAGGCAGTTGGTAATTTTTCAGCATACTGTGTGATTTCAGTGATGTGCTTCATACTCAAAGAATCAACAAAAGCCTTTTGCTCGGAGAATGGCATCTCAGAAAAAGTATAAATTTGATCTTTCGTAAAAACTTTATCAATAAAAAATGCCACTGAGTTTACATTGTCTTTCTCTGTGAGCGAGGCAGCCTGTCCCATTCTTGACATCTTGATCGGTGTGCAAGTAACACCAACCTCTTCGTTCAGCATAATCCTTGCCTCACCGATATCTGACTTTTTAGTGGTTTCGCAAACATCATCAAGATTAATTGACACGGGCGATTGCTTTCCACAAGATTTACATTTAAGCGAAAGATCAACAGACTCACCCATCGATCTAACTCTCATGCTCAAAAATAGAATTTCAAAATCGTTGTAACTAATATCATCAATCTTGGGACCATCAATAATACATTGCTCAACAATCTTTTTTAAGTTATTTACGAGAAGGTTCTGATCCTTTGCCTCTTTGAGCATCATGAACATTTTTTCTTCTTTGACTAAGAAGGGTCTATAAGTTACTTTTTGTTTTGAGATTGGTAATTCAATCACATATTCAGGAGTCTTAATTTTTGGTAATTGCATGATAACCTTTCATATTAAATGTTTGATCTAAAAATAGTCGCTGCTTCCACTGAGTTTAATCTATCCATGCTTCTTGGATTCAAAACAACATCGAACGACATAAGCCCTGCACCCTCATCTGAGTCAGCGAAACTTCCATTTGACACCGAACTTAGGATAGCGTTTCTTACCATGAATCCGTGTCTCGCCCTTTCTTGATCATCTAAGCCAATAATCGCCAAGTCACATTCAAGGGTATCACGATATGGAATCTGTCCTGCACTCACCGTACCTGTGGTAAGTTCAAGCCAATCTTGGAACACTGAATAGAAACGATTGGATGCATCTGAGAGAAGCCTGAGACTCAAAGAGTCACTGATATTAAAACCATAGACATGTTTATACGCATGCGCACTTTGATCTGAGATATCGGAGGTTAGAGTTGCTAAGGACGGTACTTCAACTGACTGCACCCGAGAGTTGAATTCCCTGTTAAAGTCTCTTCGCAAAAATCCATTGTTTCTAATCGCAGAGGAAAATGTCATAGGGATAGTTTGAAAGGTAACAAAATACTTGTTGCCTCGTTGGTATCCTCGCTTGCTCAACGAAGAGAGAAAATTAGTGATTGATAATCCTTCTGCCATATCTTTATTTAGTAGTTTCTAAGAAACTTTACTCGGTAATCTTTGTAAACTTCTGAAACACTTGCCCCTCTAAACAATTTGTTCATCTTTGCTGATGTCTGACCAAGATACATGTCTATCCAAAGACGGGGAGAAAGTCTTACAACCCGTGAACTAATCCTCGATTTGATATACCTTTTAATCGCAGGCTTCATTGCCTCTCCAAGAGCGGTATCTTTTATTTTTTGATAAATTACAACAGTTCTGTCATTAGCATCAATATTTTTATTTGTTGTCAAATTATTCAAGAAAAAGTCTATAACTTTGACTCTGACTCTGGGTGGTATGTAATACGGATTGATACCGATCATGTCTCCACCCTCCTCTCCAATCATGATTGATGCAGGAAAAATATGATGATACTTTAGTCTGCCACCTTTTTCATAACCTTTTGGATTGCTATATCCAAAAACATAACACCTACCAAGTTGTGAAGGCATCTGTGCTGTTGTTTCAAGAATCAATTGATTTTTGAGATCTTTAATTGATGGAATTTGATTTGAAAACATTGGAACCAAATCTTTGAAAAAATCAACGGTGAGCGATAGTTCTGGATTACTTGCCATAGATTTCTTTCTCCGTCATGATTCTGAATGTCCAGCCTTTACGATCACATAGGGCTTGAGCAGCAGCCCACTTTGCCTGATTGATGGCGTATGTTTTTGCCTCGTTGAGATAAGTCACTGATTTTCTTTTTCTAGGCTTTGGTGGCTCCGTTTGTTTTTTTGGTTTTACTTCAATCATGATTGTTTCAACTTTGCCTTCTTTGTTCTTAAGTTCAACCATAAAGTCTGGATAATATCTGTGACGCTTTCTATCAACGGGTGATAAATACGGTATGGCGATCTCTTCTGATGCCCATTTGATTATGTTTGGATTATCATCAAACGTGAGCATACACTTTCTTTCCCATAAGGATCGGTAATTTATTTTTGTTGGATCACCAACATATTTGTTTGGATTCTTGGGTTTGTATTTACCACGGTAAGCCATACATATATTTAGGAGAAAAAAATGGCATTTTTGAATGAGGAAACACGCACACTCACTATCGATGGCACAGTCTATGACATTTCAGCCTTTTCGCAAGCGCAGATTCAGCAAGCGATTAATAGTGGGAACATACAGGGTTTCATAGCAGAGACAGGATTATCTCCAATCAATCCTCCAGCGGCAAATATATCTCTTGCGGGACCGGCATCAAACGCATTCTTGCAAGAGTATTTCCAAAGATTTAATAATCCAAATCAGAGTGCAGAATTGCCAGTTCCTAATATTGGTACACCGCTACAACAAGGTGATGTTCCAGATTCAACTTCGGCTAGTAGTAATCGCTTTGCCGGTCAAGATACCATGGCACAGGCAGAGGCAAAAGCAGATGCCGAGGGTAAAGCACGCGCACGCGCACTCGCTAGAGAGGGTTCTGGAGTCCAGACGGAGGTTGGAGAAAAATTAGGCAGTTTCTTAAATGAGGCTGGGAGGCTTGCACTTGAGGCTTCAACTGAGATGGGGTCTGCCAAGTTTAGTGATCGTGGTGAAATTTTAGGAGAGGAGAATATTGAGAGAGATATGAGATATCCTCTTGATGCTCTTGAAGGTGATTTGTCAAAGATTCCCTCTGTTGTTTCTTTTGAATTTTTTAAGAAAGATTTCGAAAACTTACTTGAAAACAACATTATTAATAAAGATAACTTTTTACCTCTTGCCGTTTCAGGAGTTGCTGGTATTGCTAACGCTTTCTCAGTTGATGCAAGTGAGATGTCGCAAGTTAAATTTAGAAATCAAAGCCTTGTTGAAAATAATTATGCGTATGGTCCCTTGTCTGAAACAGAAAAAGTTTACACTGTCACACCGGGAGTGGCGGGAGTTGATCCGTATGAAGTCACACCAGATGTGTTTGAAAAATACAAAAGTAATTTTTACTCAACAGAGGGCTTGCCCGGTGGTAATGCTAATTTATTCGTTGATCCAGTCACGGGTGATGAAGTTGTTGTAAGTCAAAGACAAGTGGACTTAGACACACTTTCAAGATACAAAGACGTTAGAATTAGTAGAGCCTCTGAGTCAACAAAAGACAGAGTTTTCATGTACGTTCCAACGCAGTTGTCTTTCTCCGACAACATCTCATACGAGGATGAAAGTCAAAACTTTTTAAGAAACGCATATGAGGCAGCCGCAGGAAATGTGACAGCAGTGGCACAGGGAATCAAGCAAGGATTTCTTAGTGTGGCATCTGACAAAATTGGCAGGGCAGTAGAAGACAGAACTGGTATCAACCTAGATTTGTATAATGGTTTGCGAGGACAGTTTGGTGTAGTTTCCAATCCAAAAAATGAATCAATGTTCTCAGGTATGAATCGTAAAACTTTCACAATGAACTTTACTTTTGCTCCGACCAGCAAGAGAGAGGCTGTGATGATGCAAAATATTATTCAATCATTTAGATTTCACTCTGTTCCACAACTTGCACCTAGCACACTAAACTATCTTGCACCCCATGAAGTTGAAATCAAATTTTATCGAACGACTTTACTTGGTGATGTCACGGCTAAAGATACCTTTGGTAGAGATGGATCAAGTGAGTTCAAAGATGTGACAACTCTCGATAACAGGGATGAGGTTTTAGATAACTTTAATCTTGGTCAGTTCAAAGGATTCGCTAAAGATATTCCCGATGAACTACTTGATCTGATCCCTGATGTTGCAAAAGACTTGGTTGGTTTAAAAGATGAGGTAACCTTAGTAGAGAACACAGAGTTGCCAAAACTCGGTAGGTGTTTCGTCACAGCGATTGACACAAACTACTCACCAAACCCCAAGTCTGCATTCTTTGTCGATGGCACTCCTGTTCAAGTTAATATGAATGTTTCATTCACACAAGCAATCATGATCAACAAGCAATTCGTCATGCAAGGATTCTAAAATGTATTTTAAAAATTTTCCTAATACTGAAACTTTAGTTAAAGATAATATTGTCAACGTAAAAAACATTTTGCGTCAAGCAGTCTTCACAAATGAGTCTATTGAACAAGATCGTGCGTACACGACATATAAAATGAAAGACTCAGATACCCTTGAGTCAATCGCTCTAGATTTGTATGGACGAGAAGATTTAAGTTGGTTGCTCATGATGTTTAATGAAATGATTGACCCGATGTATGATTCATCACTCAATACAATTTCAATGGACAACTTCATCAATAAAAAATATGATGGACAATCAATTTTTATTACGGAGAGAGGTTTTTCTTTTCCATTTAGTGTGACTAATGATGAAATCAAGTCCGGTGATCTTGTGATGCGTAGAGAGGGAGACACAGGCAATGTTTCATATGATGAAAACAACTATGCTTTTGTCAAGCATTATGATAAAAATCTTTCAAAAATACAACTCTATGAACAAGTCGGAACTTTTAAGAAGAGTGATGACATTGCAATAATTCGAACCGACACCGAAATCTTAAATGCTAACATCGCTAGGGTTGATGAAAATGGTCGATCATCATTGCACCACTTTGGATTGGGAGTGACTACACCTCACTTAGACCCTCTTGGTACAATTCCTGATACGAACGGCACTCAATTATCTCTTGGTGTTACAAGTTCGACAACTGATGGTCTTGAAAATACAACTTTGTTTAGCGACACGCTTCTTCACAAATATCTCTATGAATCAACAGAGAAAGTGCTTGGTGCAAATGCTTTGTCTGCGTCAACAGGCGATAACAATTCTTGCTCTTTTGATTTCACAGACTTCTTTGGCGGTGTCTCATCACTAAAGGTCGGAAACACATCAGCGAGTTACACCTTCACTGGTTTAGGGGCAACACAAGGCAGCATAATTTTTAAATTTAAGCCACTGGAAAATTTTGAGGTTGGTGGGTCAGTCACATACGATGGTTTTCCAAGTGATGGTGTGATTACTAGAAGAGATGAGTACCATACATCAAACATGAGAAGAGTGCTTTCAACTAAAGATTGGGGGATGTATTCAAATGGCACAAAACTTATGATTGCATCAACTCCTGATAAAGATACATTCCCCTCAATCGGTAATACGAAGATTCAAGGAAATGGTTATCTTTTTGGTCCCACCAGCACAACAGGATCACAAGGCACAGTGACGGATGACACATACGTTTATGATTTGCAAGATGGAATTTTTTCGACAATCGTGATATCATATGATCAAAATAGTAACATATTGTTTTCTGTTGATGCTAGAAGTCCGGTAGGAGTGACCGCACTTTATCATGCATCTATTTCAGGAGAATTTATTCGTGATGGAGAAATGGTTTTTGGCAAAAATGCAAACGGAAAAAGTTTAATTGTTTCCGGTACAATGGAAAATGGTGCTGGCGAGACAATGAATGTTCCTCAATATTCAAGTGGTGTTACTGATGAAAGTTTGCTCTTTTTGGTTGACTCTTTGGGATTCTCAAGTGGCACGCTAGATTTGTCTAGTTATGACGCAAGATCAAAACTTTTTGAAAAGTATAGAACAATTGAAATTGGAGACACCGAAGCAGAAGCATCAAACACTCAATTGTTCGAATACGCTGAACCAACGTCTTTGATTACGGCTAATACCTCAGTTAATCAATATCGTGTTCTAAATTCTGATTATGAAATTATTAAAAACATGACCAGTGGCACACTGAAACTGCCCAACCCTTCAATCGTTTCACAGGTCGAACTTGAAATGAGGAAACTGTTGAGCGATGTCTGATACTTCAAACTTGAATCGTAAATCTTATGAGAAGAAAGATGATGTTGTAATCAACTCAATTTATCTTTACACACCAGACACTCTTATTGAACTGGATAGTGGCGACTTCGTAAAAGAATTAATCATTTATGAAAATATGATTGACTGTTTTCAAACTGGTCTTTTAGTTTTGACAGACAATAATAGACTCTCTGAGATAATTGATTTTACGGAAGCCTGCTATGTGGTTGTAAGTTATAGAACACCCTTGCCAAGACGAATGCAAAATGGTATGGGCGGCTTTGTTGATGAAAAACTTATCGAGACACCAGCCACCGTAGTGTTCAAGGTATACGAAACTGTATCAAAAACAAGAGGAACAAAACAAACGGCACAGTTTGAGGCACTACACCTTGTAAGTCCATCTTTATTTTTAAATGACATCAGTGTAAAGAGTCAGTCGGTTCGTGGAAATGCAATTGATATTATTAAAAATCTTGCGAGCAATTATTTTTATGACAGGAGTGGAGGAGACTCAACATCTGGAAAGGCTATGGTCACGACAAGTCTGCCAAACTTTAAGGAAATTTCTCTAGAGAGACTGCCAGCAGACAAAGCGTTGACAATGATTGATGATAATTATGACTTCCTAAAGGTCACGGGCAAAACAACTGAAGAGTTAAAAATTGCATTTCCGTTTTCTAGGGCTTTGTATAAAATTAAAGAGATCACACATGATCTTGAAACAAGCAATGGAAAACAAGGCTATGTGTTTTGGGAAACACACACAGGTTTCAAATTAGCCCCCAGACAATATTTGTATGAGCAAAAACCATTGATGCTTTTAACAAAAAGTCAAGTCGATGCACAATACAATTCGCAATACAACCCCGGACCAATTATGAACATTTACGACATGGATGATTTCGAAATTGGTGGCTCACATAAAAGATCGATGCAAATCCGAGATGGTGCTTTTCAGTCAACAATGTACGTTTATGATATTACAAATAAGACTTACTATAAAAGTAACTTTTCATACAATAGGGGATATGTGGGAAATATCAGCGGTAGATACCCTGTCATCAATCCTAACAAAATTTCTCCAAGATTCACTGAGGTAAGTGATGGGGTGCATAAAGTTTTTACAAAAGACATAGCCTCGGGTAGATTTAATAAGTCAAGGTTTAGTGGAGAAATTGATGAACGGAACTTCGGACACGCGGATGTTCAACAACTGGTTCATAGTGAGAAGGCATTATCCATGGATACTTACATGGAAGTAAACACTTCTGGTATGCATTTTATTGAAGCCGGTAATACTGTGCAAATTCTTATACCACCTGCGACTGCCTCTCAAGATAATTCTTCCGACAAGCAGTTATCAACCACATACTTGGTTGACTCGGTTACACATGTGATTGACTTTATTACAAAAAGTCATAGAATGAAACTTGGTTTAAGTAAAAATTTCAAAACAACTGAATCTTCAACAGTTCAGTTACAACCAAGTGAGGGAGTGGGTGCTTAATGTTAAATGAATTTCATTGGTGGCAAGGTGTGGTAGAAGATAGGAACGACCCTAAACAATTGGGTAGAGTACGAGTTCGTTGTCTTGGATATCATACAGAAAATAAAGTTGATCTTCCAACACAAGACTTACCTTGGGCGCATCCAGTTCAGCCAATTACATCGGCAGCGATGAATGGTATCGGCACGACACCTCTTGGGCTTGTTGAAGGCACATGGGTTTTTGGATTTTTCAGAGATGGTGAGAACGCACAACTGCCAGTAATTTTAGGATCAATTGGTGGTGAGAGTGTTCCTCTGAATGATGATGATAGTGGTTTTAGAGATCCAACCGGAAAGTATCCTTTGAAAGAGGGTCCAAACGTTTTCTCTGATACAAACACTTTAGCGTCAGGTGATAGTGGTTTGCCAATTATCAACAGACAACAAAATCTTGATGAGATGGCTCAACATCTTGGGTCGATGTTTACATTTGCATCAATCTCTGAGCCTGCACCAAGATATGACGCTGAGTATCCATTTAATCATGTAAGGTTCACGGAAAGTGGTCACGTTCAAGAGTTTGATGACACTCCCGGTGCGGAAAGAATACACACTCAACACAGAAGCGGAACTTTTGAGGAGTTTGGACCTGATGGCGAAAGAGTATTAAAAGTTGTAAATAGAAACTATACAGCGATTCTTGGTGATGACGATGTTCACATCAAGGGTAATGCAAACGTACAAGTTGATGGTGACACAAGTTTAATTTTAAACGGTAACGTTCGACTAACTGCATCAGATGATTTGTCCATTTCTGTGCTGGGTGATTTTGATTTGAATGCTTTGGGTAAAATAAATATTACTGGACTAAGCACTTCGATTCGTGGTTTTCCGATCAAGTTGAATAGTGATTAAGGAGTTTTTGTATGCCTACTTTTCAAAATGTGGTTGATCTTACAGCGAACGGTGAACGCTCCATCAAAATAATTTTAGCGAAAGGCTTTGATTTTTTTGAATTCAAAGATGAGCCTGAATATTCTGTTTACACATCCTTTCCAAATAAAACCGCAAGATATCACTTTATCGAAATGATCACACAAGGTGGTCATGGTATCAATAGACCGATGACAAACGCAGAAATCAACAAAGTTCATCCTGACTTAACAAATGATGAAATAGAAAATCTTCGCTCCTTTTATGAAAGTAACAAAGAAAGAAGACCCTTCAAATTTAATCTTGAGTCCACCAGACCACTAACAGATCAAAGTGTTTTGGACGAAGCAAATAATATCGAAAATGATTTTGTAAAGTATTTCAAAACAACTCGACCAATCATCGAGCCAAGCGGCATTACTTTTGAAAACTCAATCAATTCAGGAACAGCGATAACCACTGATAATATTTTAAGTGGTATCCGTGGATCAAATCAAACAGACGCAAAATTTGTTGGCAACTTCGTGCCTCCGGTTGCAAACATCGGACAATATTGGTTGAACACTGGCTCGGGAAGATTGTTTGTTTATCTTTCTGACGGAAGCACAAGCGGAGTGACATCCGCATGGGTGGAAATCTGATGGCTTTATTTGCTGCTACGGTTGATACTAATGTAATCGGCAAGGAGGGCATTGGTAAAATATTTACTGGTGAACTCTCAGTTTTGATTGAGGGCAAGCCAGCCTCAAGACTTAGTTCAATGGTTTCACCATATCCACCCGAAAAAGTTATTAGTGAAATAATCACGGGATCACAATCAGTCTTAGTTGGAGGATTAAATATGACAAGAGGTACAGATATTAATAATTTACTCGATAAGGTGGATAACACCACATGTGCTACTTCGGTTGTGGTGGGACCATGAGTGCTTTTCCAGAGGGTATCAATATTGCTCCACTCATCAATCAGGATTTTATAGATCTTTCAGGTTGTGATATTCCGGCACTTCCTATTTCAGACGAGGCTCTTGATATTATCAATAAAGCAATCTCTGGAGAACTTTTTATTAATCCAGTGCAAAATGCTTTGAATGCTGTTGGTGCTGAGGTTGGAAAAATCATCACAGAAGTTGATAATGCAGTTGGATCAGTTTTTATGACACTGGATGGAACTCAACTCGGAACTCCGATCCCCGGTGTGGATTTATCTTTATTTGGTGGTGAGAATCCAACAGCAGCACAATTTATCACAAGTCTATCAGATCGTGTGACTAATACGGCAAACTTCATGCAAGAGCAGAGTGACATTCTTAGTGGTGTTTCTTTAACAAAAGATGGGTTTGACCAAAACGGTGGTGTCTCTGATATGCCCGGCATCTCTGCCATCCAATCTTTGGCTGCTGGTTTCAATAATACTGTAAATTCATTGTCAAACACTGATGAATTGCTTGACAATTATAGCCAATTTTTTGGTAGTGTCTTGGGTCCGGGTACAGATCTTACAAATGGTATCAACGCTGCACTTGAGGGTGATTTTAGAACCGCACTTAATCTTCTACCTAGAGACTCTAATGGAAATATTAGTTTTCTAAACGCCTCGACCCAAAATTTGCAAGATCTGGTTGATGCATATGATAATGTCATGGTGGCAAAAACCGCAGTGGAAGAACTGATCAATAATGAAAGAGCATTGGTATTGGCTGCGACAGAATATCTTGTCAAAGCAACTTTTGGGTTTTCAATTTTAGCGATGCTTGCCGATCCTTGTTTTGGAAAAATAGTCGCTGACAAGGTGTTCAATATCTGATACATACAAATATGAGTAGGTTTACAGATTTAGACATGGAGTTTGTTCGTAATCCCATAACGGGAGATGTGTCGGTAAAAACTGACGCGCAGGCTGTGATTAGATCCATCAAAAATATTCTTCTTACCTCTTCAGGTGAGAAAAAATTCAATCCAGATTTTGGCGGATCAATTCGTTCTTTACTATTTGATCAAGTTGATCCGATCACAACTGTAAAAATTACCGACTCGATTCGCAGGTCAATCAATTTGTATGAAAATAGAGCAGTTATTCTTGATCTACTGGCCTATCCTGATGAAGCAAACAGTCGCTATGGAGTTAAGTTGACATTTAGATTAAAAAATGATCCACGACCAATTACCACCAGTTTCAAATTAGAGAGGCTTAGATAATGCCAGCAAAAAACCTTAGCGTCAACTCAGTAGATTTTGATGTTGTCAGACAAAACATCAAAACATATCTTTCAAATTCAGATACGTTCACAGACTACGATTTTGAAGGATCAGCGATGTCAACTCTGATTGACACTTTGGCATACATCACATATTATCAAGGCATCTACAATAACTTTGCAGCAAACGAAATGTTTCTTGACACTGCGAAAAAAAGAGCGTCCGTGGTTTCTCATGCAAAGGCACTTGGTTACACTCCTAGATCCTACTCAGCACCTACAGCGTCCGTAAATGTGATTCTTGGATCGACTGCTGGTTACTCAAGCGTTCTTCCTGTTGGTAATATTTTTTCAACAACTGTAAATGGTAGAAATTACAATTTTGTAAACTTAGAAAGTGCAACTATTTCTCTCACTGCTGATAGTGGAGGAACCACACCTCACATTTCGAATCTCTCCGTAAAAGAGGGTGCGTTAAAAAGTAAAACTATTGTTGTGCCAAACAATGAAAATTATCAAAAAGTTGAGATTGATGATAAGTTTGTTGACACCACCACCATCAAAGTGACCGTTCAGGAGTCTGCAACAGATACAAGTGGTATCACAAATTCTTGGGTGAAGGGTAATGATGCTATCTCTCTGACTGCCGGGAGTCGAGCATATTTTGTCGAGGAGGACTACAACGGAAACTACTCTGTAAACTTTGGTGACGGAGTTGTTGGTGTCACTCTTGCAGCAGGGAATGTTGTCACAGTTAGTTATCTTAGCACCAGCGGTCCTCTTGCAAATAACGTTGGCATTTTTGATTCTGATCTTGGAGTCAACTCTTTCAGATTTGCCAACGGTAATACGGTGGATGTCGTAAGTCATGCATCAGGTGGTGCTTTACCACAAGGAATTGATAGCATTAGAAGATTAGCACCAAGGTCTTACTCCATGCAAAATAGGGCTGTGACAAGAGAAGATTTTAAAACTTTGATTGAGTCAAACTTTTCTGGGTTCTCTTCTGTTTTTGTCTACGGTGGTGAAGATGCCTCTCCCCCTCAGTATGGAAGTGTCATCATCTCTTTCAAGCCAGTGGCAAACACGATTACAACAACTGATTTCAAAAATAATGTTGTGTCATTCCTCAAAGATAGATGTCCTGTGACGATCAATCCAGTTGTGATTGATCCTGAAATTACATACGCTAGATTTAACACTCGCGTGGTTTACGATGTAAACAAAACTACACTTACCTCAAATTCTTTGTCTACTTTAGTGCGAAACACTTTATCTGTTTATGTTTTAGATAACACAGATGACTATGATACTTTCCTTGCGTCATCTGCAATAGAAAAAGATTTATCAGATAACATTGAATCAATAATCTCAGTAAATACCAACATTGAAATGGAGCGAAGAATAACTCCTGTTTCTGATGTAGCACTAGACTACTCAATTGATTTTGCAAATCCAATCTTCCATCCCCATGATGGTCATGAAATTGTAGTTAGTAGTGAAGATTTTTTATATCTTGATGGAAGTGAATTCAAAACTGTTAGAATCAGAGATGATGGTTTTGGTAATATTAATCTTTTTGAAACTTCAGATTCATCTGATAATTTGGTAACTAATTTTGGAACAGTTGACTACTCAACTGGGGTAATTAGTCTTAACGTTGCACGACTCAACACAGTTGGTGCTTTAGGCACTATCAAAATTAGGGCTAAGTTTGGCGGAGATGTTTTGACCTCTGTTAGAGATAAAGTTATTGTTTATGATAATACGGATGCATTGGCAAACGCTGTTAGCGTTCAGACACTTTCACAGGCTACATCTTACACACCAAGTCAAGTAAGTTCCTCATCGGGAACTAGCACAAGCACATCTTCAACGTCAACCTCATCAGCAAGCACATCATCATCCACAACTTCTAGTGGTGGTGGCGGAGGCGGTGGCGGTTATGGAGGTTATTGATGTCTAGTGGATTGAGTCTTGAAAATGCAGGCATTCTTTTAGGTCTTGTTCAACCACCACCACTACAAGGTGTGGTTGAGGGTGACGGCATCACTCTCTCAGTGGACGAGAGAGTTTCGGTGTTGATGAATGATGTGTTGCCAAGTTACATTAGTGAAGAATATCCGCTTTTTATTGAATTTTTAAAGACTTATTTTGAATGGGCTGAGGAGTTTGGAAATCCAAGAGCCGAGGCTGTTCGGATGGCGACATACATCGACATCGATCAAACTCTTTCAAACTTTCTAGACTTTTTCAAAAGCGAGTATCTTTACGGTTTCAATGAAGTAACATCTGGGATGTCCACTGAGAAGTTGGTGAAAATTGCAAAGGATTTGTATGGAAGAAAAGGTGACAGTGAGTCGATCAACTTTCTTTTCAAACTTGTCTTTGGTGTTGAGGCATCGGTATCGTATCCAAAAGATTTACTGTTAACACTTTCAGACTCCAATATTGATATTGAGAGAATACTGAAAACAACCAGAGTGAGTTTACCCGCAGACTTTGAAGGAGTTATTGGTGGTCGAGTAAGTCAAAAAATTACATCAAGATTTTCTGGAGAGATTTGCTCTGCCTTTATTGATGATTTTGATTTAAGTCAAAATAATGGTTTGAAAACTTGCACTATTAAACTTAAAGATATTAGCGGAACGTTCATTCCTAATAAAGAAATAGAATTCTCAAAAGGCTCCACCACATTTTATGAAACTTGTTTGCCATTAATTTCATCTGTGGATGTTGGACTGTCTGGATCTGGACACGCGATCAATGATACCATCTCGATCACAGATTCATCAGGCAATTTAGTCGCAACTACTTTTGTCTCCGCAGTCGGACGAAGCGGTGATATTGAAAGCGTTGCTCCGATTGACTCAAGATCTATTTTTCTGGAAAGAGAAACTTACACTGCGACTATTAATACAAATGGCACTGGCTCCTCACTCGATGTGATTGGTAATAAAGCAGTCTCGCAAGATCGAAAGAAATTTTTAAGTGATAAGTCTTTGCTATCTTCTGAGTCTAGACTGCCCGACAACAACAAATACCAAACCCACTCTTACATTGTTCGGGCAGAAAAACAGTTGTCTGACTATGCAGATATTCTTAGAAAAGTTTGTCACCCCGCTGGCACTAAATTTTTCTCAGAGCATCTTATCAAGAGAACCTTCAACGCAACAACCTTTGACTTTAGACCACCAGAAAGTGACGCTGATTACGAAATTATTGAAACTCTTGAAGGCACAGGTAATTTTCAACGTGGTGACACCATCAACCTGTTGCTGGCAAATGGTAATGCGTCTGCCACAGCGGAGGTCGTTCGGTTTACGCCCAGTGGCATCTCTCTTCCAGATCCTTTCACTTTTGGCACAGTTTCTTTGCTTTTTTCGAGTGGTGTCAGTGCAGCAGCAACAAAGATTAAATCCACAAGAGGATTATTTAACATTAGTGCCACGGCTGGTGCAAAATATAGTTCAATCACAAATGATAATCTTGTAGTAAATGCAAAGATTGGTAACTACACTCCAGCCACATTTAACATGACCGCTGACTTTCGTGGTGAAACTTATGGTACAACCTTTGCGGACTACTATCCAACCGGATACAACGGACTTACACTTGCATCTCTTGGAACATTTTCATCAGGTTCCGCTGTAACCCATGATCCAAAAACTGCTGGCTTCACACCCGGAGCGATGGGTAGCATATCCGCTGGCACTTTGAACCCAGAGGCATATGGTTTCACCTTTGATGGTGTGACAGCAGGCACTACCCTTGTAGGTTACACGGTAGAAAACATTGACCAATTAGTAATGATTGGTGGCACTGACTCTACCACGGCAGATCATTGGAATATTTACAGACATCCAAAAAATCTTGTTAACGGTATTACAACTAGCATTCAAACGCTAAGAAGAATTAGATTTTTTACAGAAACAACGGTGGGTGTGAGCGGATCTCTTACCGCAGGATTCACAATTGGTAATACTGTCGTTCAACGCGACACAAACATGACAACTGCAATCGGAACAATCGTTGGTTCAACAATCGCTCAACTTTCCACAATCTCTAGTTCTAATTTATCCAGCGTTGCGAGTATTGAATCATCTGCAACTGGTGGATTTGGACTTGAACTTAGTTCACCATCAGTAAGTGTCTCTGCACAAGACACCAGTGGTGTCACGTTTAGTGAGACAATAGCAATTGACGTTATCAGTGGCGAATTTACAAATGAATATAATCAAACTGGTGCAAAAATTAAAATGATTGCACTTGAAAGTGGGGCTGAGAGATTTATCGCGGGGACTGGCGGCATTAACTTTATTAGTGATACATCGGTGACCACAGACATTGCTATGCAACACATAAATATTCAAGACTTCACAGATAACATGAGAACCAAATAAGGAGAGCAAATGGCTACCGTTACAATTGACCAACAATTCAAAACTGATCTGGCAAAAAGATATGTAAAATCTTTTGATGCTTTCAGAGATGAAAACTCCTTTATCTTAATCGGCAGAGTTCTTGGTGATGCTCAGTCTTCAAGAACCGAGCAAAACGATGATGCAACAAGAAAGAATATTTTGTTTGCAAAATTAATCACCCCCGATGATGTTTCTCTTTTGATTCCTAGAGTCAACTGGACGAGCGGAACTTTATATGATGAATATGACCCGTCTTTAGACATGACTACAAAAAACTATTATGTTTACAATGATGCAAACTCTAGTGTGTACGTTTGTTTTAAAAAGGGAGAGGGATCTTCAGTAAATATTCCAAACACAACTGCACCCGACCCAGAAGTTTTTTCTGATGGATATGAGTGGAGATATATTTTTACGGTCAGTAGTGCGAATCAAAAATTTATTGACGATGATTACATTCCGATTGAAACATTACCATACTATTCTGGACTGGTCACAGCGTACGGAGAGTCGGCAAAACAAAGTCAATACTTTTCACAATACGCTGCAATCACTGATGCTTTGAATGGAACGATCAGATCTGTGGGTATCACTGGAACAAACACTGCTGTTTATGGCAAATCAATTCTTTCTAATCCAGATAGGACTTTGCTTTCCGCTGGTAAAACAAGTGCTGTTCTTGGTGGAGGTATTGCAAATGCGTCAGATGATTACTACAACGGCTACGCTATACGATTTGTTGATGGAAACGCCATTGGAATCGTAGCAGAAATCACAGATTATGTTGGTGCTGACAATCAAATCATTTATGGTTCTATCACAGGTGCTACACCTGATGTTGGTGACAAATATGAAATTTTACCTTTAGTAGATTTTACTGGTGATGGTAGCGGTGCGACAGCATATGTTGAAGTGAATACAGATTTTACAGCAAGAGAGGTTGTCGTAACAGATGTTGGTTCTAACTACTCCAACGTTACAGCAGAAATTGGGACGGCAAAAGATTCTGGGACCGCTCCAACACTCGCACCAAGAATTTTCGATGCTTTAGGAAAAGATCCCGTAAGTGAGTTGCTCCCTGTTAATGTTAAACTTCGCGTGAAAATTGAGGGTGATGAAAACGCAAATGCAATGATTGGAAATGATTATAATGAAGTTGGTATTTGGGGATCACCCTCGGTTGGTATTAGTTACTCAAATACTGGACTGAGTGCAGGTTTTGATAATTTTACTAGCACAGTGGTTGACGTTAAACCTGCATCCGGGCAATTGTCAAAAACTTTTGTATCCGATTTTAGTAATGACTTTATTTTCGGTAACACTAACAACTCGTTTGGTCGAGTCATAAGTGTGCGAAGAGATGGCGAGTCATCGGGTACGTTAACAATCAAAAATATCAAAGGATGTTCTGGTGGATTTACCACTGACGAAGTAATTCAAAATCTTCAAACAGTTGGATCAACTTTAGCATCGCAGGGTGGTAACTTGAAACATGTTCGAACAAGAACTTTAGATAGTTCTTTGACAGTGATCAAGTCTGATTGGAGATGCACACACGAAATTGGAATTTCATATAACAATTCCACAGGAAATTCACTTCCTCTTATCGATACTTCTATCACTGGTGCTAGTTTATCCACGGGAACAATTTCGGAAGTTCGACTTCACCCATCAGCAGCAAACGGGGCAACAATGTATGTCACTAATGTTCAAAAAGGATTCGGTTCTGGAACCTTATCTTTCACTCCCTCAGAAATTGTGACTTGTGGGGGCAATGTTGGTGGAGTCACTGTTCAGAATATTTCTGGACCGGAATTAGATTTAAATTCAGGTAATTTGTTATACATAGATGGTATAACCGCTGTGTCTCGCAACCAAAGTTCAGACGATGTTGTTGAGTTAGTAATTGAGTTCTAAGGAGTAAACATGAGTATTGGCAAAAATTCAGAAACAAGTGCATTTGATCCAGAGATCATGGGAAGATCTCCCTATTACGATGACTTTGAACCCCAAAAGAAGTTTGCCAAAATTCTTTTCAAGCCCGGACTGCCAGTTCAGTCGCGGGAACTCTCACAAGTTCAATCAATTTTACAAAATCAAATTGAAAGATTCGGTAAGCATATTTTTGAAAATGGCTCAGTCATTCTTGGCGGAGAAGTTTCTGTTTCTTCTACCTCGTTCATTAGACTTGATAATACTAATCTAATTTCTGCTGAAAACTTATCCTCAATCATTGGTCAAAGAATCACAGACGATACTGAAAGTGATAGTTCAACTACCCTTGCCACAATCATTGGTGCTTTTGACCAACCACTAGCAGCCGATGGATTCACGAACGATCCACACCAAGTTTTGTTTATTGAATATAATACAAGTGGTGGATTCACCACCTCCCAGCCAGTCTTGTCAACCACCGGAGACAACAATCTTGGCTTGACTTTTGGTATTGCAACTACCACAACCACTGATGCCTCAATCGGAACCGCGACAAACTTCGTGACGGTCAATGAGGGTTATTACTTCCTTGACGGTCATTTTGTTTTAAATGATGCTCAACAGTTTGCAGCATACTCCTCGACTGGTGGTTATAGAAACTTTGTTGAGCCAGATGCATCAATTGGATTTGATATTGTAAAGACAACAGTAAACGCTAACCAAGATGCAAGTTTGAATGATCCTGCTTTTGGTTTTAACAATTACAACGCTCCCGGTGCTGATAGATTTGTAATTACTCCCACTCTTGTTCAGAGGGGTTTGACCGGATCTAATGCTGACGCAGGTGGACTTGTGATTGATGGTACAACATCAGATTATGTTGAACTCGTCAGAGTCAACGGTGGCACGACAGTCAAAAGAGTCAAGACTGCTGACTATGCTGAGTTGGAAAAAACTCTCGCTCGAAGAACATTTGATGAGTCTGGTAACTACACAGTTAACCCATTTACTTTCGTTTCGAAAGATTATTCTGATGTTTTCTCCCCAGATGATGAAACGAAGTTTGTTGGTGTTTTATCTCCCGGTAAAGCATATGTCAATGGTTATGAGTTTGAAACAATTGCAAATAGTAATTTAATTTTTGACAAAGCAAGAGAAACCACAAATATTGACAGACTTGGAATTGACACTCCAGAGGGTTCGTTCTTCGAAATTTTTGATG
>Ga0098038_1000357_pt1 | contig 20812 bp, 7 predicted proteins | sample 5B_taG_FD_75051 | JGI IMG/M metagenome (GOLD analysis project Ga0098038, IMG submission 75051) | Marine viral communities from the Subarctic Pacific Ocean - 5B_ETSP_OMZ_AT15132_CsCl metaG | ecosystem: Environmental > Aquatic > Marine > Oceanic | place: Pacific Ocean | collected 2015-01-08 | reverse complement strand
CCAGTAGAAGTAGTTTCAAACTTCTTAGAATTGTCATAATACAATTCTACATTGCCATCCTTGTTTACCTCAATGCCTTTGTCGCTACCGATGTTGAATTGGAAACCTGCACCATCGGCGTTCTTGAATATCATCCAAGAGTCTGTTGCCGCATCATGAGTTATGCGTGTATGTGAACCATCAAAGTCTACATCTAAAGCCCCACCTAGAGTAATTTTACCATCGGAAATGGCTACATTTCTATTTGCACCTGTGACAGTTAAATCTCCTGTTCTTGCTAAGTTCATTATGTCTGTTCCAGCCGCATTTCTAAAGAGGAAACTATCTCCGTCACCATTGTCTCGGAGAACGAATCTCAAATCCCTATTGTTTGGGCCGATGATGTCGGCATACACATCTGAACCTGCATGGTTCATTGTAAGAGAGCCAGTAAATGAAGCAGTTGAATCTCCTATTAATGCCGCTTCAACTGTTGTAGAACCATTTGCATTCATAGTCAAAGCATGATTCTTTGCTCCCTGTCCAGTATAGAATTTAGTTGCACCATAGGCATCATGCTCAAGATAGAAATTGCTATCAGTTCCTCTTTGGCTTTCAAGATGGAGAGAGGCAACCGAAGCGTTATCTGTGTCATCGGTATTTGTGACCTTCAAGGAAACGCTATCTCCTGCCGCCGCCCCACTTACATGAAGAAGTTCATCAGCAGTAGTTGCACCTATTACGACTTTACCATCAGAAGCGATTCTCATTCTTTCTGTTGGTGCAGTATCATTTGAAGTACCTCTAGTAGAGAATGTTAGATGTCCCTCATAGTTGGCATTACCGTCTTCTAATGCAGATATTCTTGTAGAAGGATAGTTTCCACCACCCCAATGTCTAATTCCAAGATGAGTAATACCAGCAGTTGAACCACCATTACCGGGTGTATTCCCAATGATTAGAACATCTTTGTCATTAGTATCTCCTACGGCAATTAACTGAGTGCCATCGAAAGTGAGGTTTGCTTCTCCTTGGAATGTATCTGTACCTGCGGCGGTAAGAACACGGTTATTTGCACCACCACTCATAAAGTCAGATACGTCTACTGCAATAGTAGCAGTTGACCCTTCAGCCGCAGTATGAGTAACATCTATTCCCGTCCCGGCAGAAACATCAGTCATGTAGTTTCCAGTAGTGTCAGTTCCTAGTGCTACGCTATTAGCGGCAATTGTCAAAGCCCCACCTGCGGCTATTGTTGCATCACCACTTACATGAGCGAAAACACCATCAGCAACGTTAGCCATAGATACTCTTTTCTCGGTTCCATTATCAGAAACCATAAATTCATCTTGAGTCGTATGAGGTGCTGCATCCAATTCATTGAGAGCATCAATATTGACTCCTATTGTTAGTGAAGCATTCGTAGATGTATTGTCTCCTGTTAGGTCTATTGCTGGTCCCGCAACAATTCCCAATGGGTCATTAGCACCATCTGCAACAATGTCAGTTGCCCCACTTACAACATTGCCACCAGTTGCGGCAGTTAGATTAATCTGCTTGAAGAACTTTAACACACCAGCCGAACCATTATCTGTTGCAAATTGCGATAGTTCTGATAGAGTCATCTTTACCCAAGTTCCCGAACCTCCTCCACCATCAGCATCCCATACCATAACAATATCACTTGTTGCGGCAGTTAGTGTTGAACCACCTCCATCGTCAGTCATGTTGGTTAATGATGTTGGACTTGCTACTGAGAAGGTAGTTCCAGCAAGAGCAATCCCTAGACCAGCAGAATAAGTTGTATCAGCAGATGCAATGGTAATAGAACCAGCACCATTTGTAATTGTAGTATTAGCCCCAGCAGTTAATGTAGCGTCCTTCCAACCATTGACACTATCATAAATCAATAACTCTCCATCAGATAAAGAACTTAAATCTGTATCGTAAAGATTGGTCATTGAAATATTGATATTAGCAGAACCATCGAATGCTACACCCGCTATATTCTTAGTAGCGGCAAGTTTTGTAGCGGTAGCGGCATTACCTGTTAATGGCCCTGTAAATCCAGTAGCAGTTAACATACCAGTTCCAGAGTTATATGTTATTCCCGCATCTGTCTTAGCCGCTAGACTACCTGTTGCACTATCGAACAACGCAACATATGATGAAGTATCTGTGGAATCTACAACTGTTACGGTGGAAGCAAGTGTGGAAGTATCAGCATTGCCTGTAACGTTTCCAGTTAATGCACCGATAAATGTCCCGGCCTTTAGAGTGGCATAGTTACTACCCCACTTCATTTCCATTTGATTGTCATTTGCTTGCCATTGGAAAGTTATGTCGTCACCAGTTCCTCCTTCTAATGTAATACCTGTAGCGTCAATTATTTCACTAGTTGAGTTTCCAGAACCCAATACTATGTTCTTATCTTCTACTGTAAGAGTAGCGACATCTAATGTGGTTGTTGCTCCATTTACAACAAGGTCACCTGTGACTGTTAAATCACCACCAGTTGTAATAGCAACTCCATTTCCGATTGTGGTAGCAGTATCTATCTGTGGTAGCCTTGCTTCTAGATTACTAACGGTTACGTCAACATCTGTGTTAGTTACCTTAGCATCATTGAGTGCAGTCCTAGTTTCTAGTTTCTGCATTGCGGCTAGGATAGTATCTGTTGCCGCTATTGCTCCACCAGTTCCAGTTCCAAGGTTTGTAAGTGCCTTACCAGTTATCGCAGTAGCCGCAGTTGCGTTATCCAATGCAGTAGTCGTAGTGAAGTTTGAATCATTTGTGTATGCTGACAATAGAGGATTAACGGTGAATGTCAGGTCATATGGGTCAGCATCCGTACCGTTGTCAACATCTGTCCAGTTTATTGTAAGAAGACTTGAAGCAGGTACAAACTTAATTTCCTTAGAATCAGCAATTGTAAGTTCTGTTCCATCTCCGTCTTCTAGTTGGAATGTAGTAGAGCCTGTAGCCGCACCACCTACGCTATCCACATATGCTTTGATTGATTTTGCAGAGGCTAGTGAGTCATCATTAGCACTTACACCATCAGCGAAGTTTGTCTCAAACGCCGCTACATCTGAAAGTCCTGTAACTGATAGAGAAGTTAGATATGTGTTGGTGTCTACTGAATAACTACCTGCACTAGTCCTCTTTAAGAAACCATTAGATGTGAAGTCACCATCCATCAATGCTCCTGCCGCCGCGACATTAGTAGCATCAGTAACATCAGCACTTGCTTCAATAGCATCTAACTTCGTTATCTGAGTCGAAGTCACTAGACCAGTTTGCGAAGAGGTAGCATTCGGAATAGCAGATGTGTATTCCACGTTTGGCTTATTGAGAATCTTAGCGTCACCACTAGAAGCACTCCAATCAGATTGTACGTTTACTTCCGCACCTGCCGCTATGCCACTCAGTTTGGTTCTCTCTGCACCACTAATTATTACTCCACTACCTGCATCGGTGATTCCATCTATCTTAGCAATGGTAACCGCATCGTCTACAATTTTAGCAGTAGTAACCGCATCATCTATTATTTTAGCAGTAATTACCGAATCTGTGGCTAGTTTTCCTGAAGTGACTGCATTACTGTTTATCTTACCAGTTGTTACACCGAGGTTAGCAATCATTCCAGTAGCAATAGTCTGCGAATCTCCGGTTGTAACTACTGTGCCTGTAATGTCAGGAAGAGAAATTACTCGGTCAGCAGTCGGGTCTATAATGCGAAGAGTAGTTTCGTGGTCATCACCAGTTGCTCCTTCAAAGACGAGAGCATCTTGAACGTTAATTTCTGTTTGATTAATGGTAGTTAGAGTTCCATCTACGAAGAAGTTACCCCGGACCCTAACAGTAGTATCATTGCCAGCATCCCCAAGGTAAAGAGTGTCGCTCTCATTAAGAAGTCCAAGAGCAGCCACCACATTTGCTTTATCGGTAACATCTGCTTGGGCTTCTATCGCCGCCAGTTTATCAAATTGGTCGTCAGTCATTAGACCGTGAGCATCAGTTGTAGCGTCAGGTAATGTTGCGGTTATGGTGTTGCCATCCCTAGTATTCAAAGTTAGAAGACCTTGATTGAAAGAAGAACTAAGGATGTTCTTAGGCCAAGCATTGCTTGAGAAAGTTAAGGTATCAGAACCTTCATTGACACCTATACTAATTCCTAATGAGCCACTAAAGTTTACATCAGAAAAGTTAGTGTTTTGGTCAATAATTTTCAAAAGATGTGTATTAGTGTCATCTGTACCTTCTACTTCCATTGTGTATTCTAGTTGCACACTTGCCTTTGAATCGACATAATCCTTAATGGACTTAGCAGAAGCCAAAGTATCGTGTGAAGCACTAACACTATTTAGAGCCGTATCTAGAGAACCAATTCCTGTTAAGTCCGATACTGAAACCGAAGACAACTTACTGTTTAGTTGAGTTTGTATAGATGATGTTACTCCATCTAGGTATCCTATCTCAGTTGCACTTACCCCACTAACCCCATCTAAGATGTTTATCTCAGCCGCAGAAGCAGTAATGCTTAGGTCAGATAGGCTCTCAACCTTTGCCGCTAAATTAGAAACTAGGTTAGTTATCTTGCTTTGTGCAATCGCTCCTTCTAATTGTGAGTTAGAAACACCAGCAGACTTAATCATCACATTACCGGAACTGATGGTAAAATCATCTGTATCGAATTTGGCAATTCCCTTATTGCTTGTAGTAGCATCTTCACCTGCTATAGTGAGTGTTCCAGCAGAATCATCGTAGGTTGTAGTTATTCCTTCTCCATCTGTAATTAGAGCATTGACTCTATCATCTACTCTTTCATCTGTATAGTAGAGGTTTGTGTTTTCTGATAAATCTCCTGATGTTAGTGTTAGTGACCCACCAAGATTTACTGCACTTCCATTGATAGTAACTGCTGAATTAGCAAGTTTAGCGTTAGCAATACTTCCAGCAAGTTGTGCATTAGTCACAGAAATATTAGAAACATTACTACTCCAGTCAGCACCAGCAGTAGCACTAGCGGCAATTCCATCAAGTTTGGTTTTGAGTGTTGAGGTAAATACTTTGTTAGTAGAGCCATCTGCAATCTTATCTGCGCTAATGGCGGCACTATTCGATACATCTGCATTTACTAACTTGGTAGCAACTGCGCGGTAAGTCGAAGATATGTCCGGTATATCAGATGCAATTATCTTGCTGAATAGATTTGCTGGATTTATTCTTCTCAATCCATTAGTAGCATCATCATACATAATGAAATCTGCACTTCTATCCATTCCATTTTCAATAGTTAGTCCATCAATATCTACCGTGAGAGTAGCACCTGTTCTATCTAGGCCATCACTTATTGTCAGACTAGGTTCTTTACCCGAAAGGGCAGAAGTCAATCCACTAATTTTACTTTGAGCAATTGCCGCACTACCATTGATATGTGCATTGACTATTTCTCCATCGTTTATTTTGGCAGAAGTAATTGCATCATCTGCAATCTTAGCAGTAGTTACTGCATTGTTAGCAATAGTAGTCGCACCATCGGCACTTGATGTTACATCTCCTGAGTGATTAGGATGAACATACTTGTTGGCATCTGTAGCCCCGGTAAATCCTAGATGCCCAAGAGTCATCGTTCTTTTTGTCATTGCAGTAATATGACCAGTAGCATTAGTCTGTATCTCAGATACAACCTCAGCATTGGAAGTGTCTAAGTTAGTTGTAGCATAATTCGGATGCGTATATTTTCCTGCATCTGCTTCTGCTTGTGTAATGATGTTATGATAATTTGCACCATCATTAGTGAATTCCCATCTATCAGTTCCCTCGTTCCATCTTAGTAATACGTTAGTTGAATTCCCTCGTTCTACTTCTAACCCTGCATTTTCACTTGGAGTGTTTGCTGAGTTACTATTCAGCATTATGATATTATCTTGTAAAGATACAGTCTCGGTATTAATTGTAGTAGTAGAGCCACTTATGGTTAAATTCCCACCTACAACTAAATGACCTGCAAATGAAGCAGTATCATCACTTTGAGTTCCGATAGAGAAGTCTCCGCCAAAATCTGAATTTAACCGGGACTTTAGATTGGCTATGCTAACATCTGTATCTGTATTGGTATCAGTTTCATGTTGGTCAATCATGCTCTTGATATCAGCAGGTGTGAATCTTTTGATAGTAGTAGAATTGCCAGCAGTTCTTTCTGCTGAAGATACTTGGGCTACTCTAGCATTGTATGCAGTTTCTATCTCTGCATCTGTTTGGTCAGCAGTAGCACCACTTTCAGGGTCAGAAGACCAACTGTATAGCGTATTGATATCTGACTTGGTTTGGTCAGCAGTTGCATTTGCTTCAATCCCATCTAATTTGGTAATCTGTGTCTGCGTGGCTAATCCTGTCTGACTAGAAGTAGCATTAGGTATTGCAGACTGATATTGTATGTCTGATGTAAGAGCAATGGTTCCTGTTGAAGAAGGTAGAGTTAGAGTGGCTCCTCCCTTTGTAATTGTCCCTGCCGCATTTATCCTAACAGTTTCACTTCCACTATTTAGAATACTTAATCCTCTAGCAGTTTGAGCATAACCAAGAAATTGCACCTTTCTATTTATTGCGTCATTATCACTACCTGCTAGATATTTGACAATGGCTACAGGAATATCTCCTGCGGTCAAAGCAGATACCTTTGCGGTAGAGGAACTTGATGCTCCTGTTCTAATTTTAGTTGTATTTGCTGAATCAACTACAATCACGGCATACCAGTCATTACCTGCTCTTGCCGCCGCAGTTGTGGTTAGGGAGACTGCGCTAATAGAAACTAGAATTCCATCTCTGATAATTTTACCTGCATCAACCCCATATGTCGTATAACTGCCGCCATCTGATTGGTCAATGTCAAAACCGCTTATGACTCTATTATCTGCTAATCCTACGTTTAGCGCATTTATTATGCCACTATGGATATTATCCGTTCCGTCTACTATTCTTGTGTTTGGAGTGGTAGATAGTGTAGATAGGAACCCCGGATTTGAATTAGTCATCATGCCACCTCTATTCTAATAGTCAAAGTTAGTGTGTCAGCATTCGCCACTATCCCTGTGTTTGTGAAGGTGACTCGGCTCAAGAGGGTATCGGAAGTGTCGAAAACACCTAATTCCGAAACTCCATGATTTCCCAATTCAGAACCAAGGAAATCTACAGTCCAAACTAAGTGTGAACCTATTCTTGAGGGAGTAACGCTCTTCTGTGCTACATATGCATCTAAGGCATCTTGTGAAGCCGCCGTAGCATCTCCACCATTACCCACTTTCACAACTGTATATGCCGCCGCAATTTTACTCGCAACATCGTCTTTACCTGTATTTACTATCATTGTCTTAATCCTCCGTATTCATCTTGCTCAAAGAACTTACTGCCGTAACTCTTCTTAGTCACTAGACTATGCTCAAACCCAACTTCTTCTGTGAAGCCAACTAAATCATCAAAACCCATGTTTGAGTTATATGATAATACATTTGATGACCCCACTATCTCATACGAAACACCTACAACATTAATATTCATATCATCGAAAACGAATGTACCACCCGATACTTCTACAGTATTTCTTTTGAACAGGCTAGTGCTAACATCTCCTTGTGACATATTTATTTCAGAAAGTCTTTCGGCAATAGTTTTGTCAAAGGTTCCAACAGTCATTTGCAAAGTACCAGCAAGGACGTTTTCTATTTCAAACACAATGTAATCATTGGCAGGAATATTATGATTAGGGAATTTCAGTCTCAGTAAATCTCCGGCTTCAATCAATTCCAATCCTTCTTTTTGTATGTTAATGCTAATCTTTCTCAAATCATCACTATGTAGCATTAGTAGTTCATTCGCTCTAGTTTCTGCTTCGGTCTTTGTTTTGATTGTAGAATCAACTACCCTTACTTCTCTAGTCTCTCCTTTAGTGGGCCTTTCTACTGTGTGAGTTACCCTATCTCCAATCAGAACAATGCGATTTGCTTTATCGAATAATGATGTATTGGTTGATACTGAAAGTAGTTTATCAGATTCAGCATAACTTAGAGAAGCCACACGAAGATGCTTGGTATCTTCTATATCTCTAACTGTCACCTTTCCATTCTTAACATCATAATCCATTCCCTTCTTAACCAATAATGCATTCAATGTAGAATACACGTTGGTATTATCAAACTTAAGGGCCGAAACAAATGTATCATTATCCCAAAATACTATCTCATCATACTGAGAAGGGGTATAGTATCTCTTCGCTAGAGTAATTACTGCGTTAGAAACATTAGTAACCTTTCCAAGTAGATGGCCAGTATGGGTGTAAAGAATATCATCATTAGATATTCCTTGGACATTGCTTTGGCAGGTTACACTTGTGGAGGTGCTACTTGCTACGATGTTTCCGGTGGGTGTAACGAAACTCTTTGTGGCATCATAGTCTAATCCTACTGTGCGAACAATGTTTTCAACTTCTCTTTTGACCTGTGCGCCAATAGTGTATGTTGTTCCGATATGGCATGTAGTTGGCCTCTGTAGTTTGCTTTGTCTGCCTAGTCGCATTTCTATTACTTCTGCACATGAGACTACTCCATTTCCATTTAACGTACCACCGAATTTTAAGGTCAATGATGATTCAGTAGCAACAGTAGGACTAGTGACAAACCCTGCTGAAGGGTCACCTAATACTGGTCGTTTAATAGAAACTGTGACCATCTTAGTAGTAGAGTTTTCACCATCAGTAAAATTCATTTCTAATCTTTCTCCGTGTGTAAATCCAATTATGGTTTGACTAGCAACTCTTCTCTCTAACGAGTTGTTTGTGTCAGCAGTAATAGCAGAATCAATATCTAGAAGAAGATGCATCTGATAAGCAGACTCCTGATAGTGGAAATCAGTATCTCCATCCGATTCGCCAGTCTTGAAATTGACTGCGCGTTTTACTGGTTTCATTACATTGAATTCTATGTAGTCCCTATGTTCATTAAATGTGACTTCATCTATCTTCATCAATCTGTAAAATGGACACGCACTTGCAGAAAGCATTTGCCCGTCCACTACAATGGTGTGTTTTTCAAAGGCAGAAGTTGTTGGGGCTTGAGAAACAGTATGGGAAATAATTTTGACGATGTTTGATGGTATGATTGGGTTTTTGCTATTTCGTAGATTCACATCATTAGCACTATTGAAATTAGCACTTGCGTCTGCCTGTGTTCCCTTTTCAGATACTAGGTAATAGTTAGTTAAATTTGGCAAGAAACTTAGCCAAATGTGTTTAGAGCCTTGGTCTAAATTAAACACAAGAGTGGTTTGATTTGTGGTCGAAGTATATGATGTTGAGTCTGCAACGTCAAATATAGGCTTTAGTAGCATTTGTGCAGAAGCGACCAATCCTTCCTTTTGGCTATTGGTTAACTCTTGGTGAGTTTCAGTTTTATTAGTTGATACTGCATAATCTTCCAGTCCTTCTAGCAACTTTGCGTCTGTTCTAGTTCCACCCATTGCGACCCTGACATCACCGGAATAAGGTTGTATCATCGTTGTTCTAGTATGTTGGTCAGTAGTCGATTCAGTTCCTAAACTGTCGATGTATGTCGAGTAGCCACTATCTAGTGAAAGTGGCGCACTCGTATGGCTATGAGTTGAAGTCATGGTAGTCGGGAGTTTGAATAATTCTGTCTCATCGGTTTCTGTCATTCCTAGTTTTAGATTCTTGAAGACACCAAGGCATCCATCATATGGATGACCAAAATCTCCTGAGTAACCACTACTTATTCCTAGACCGTATTTTGGTTTGAGAGAACCTGTTAGATTGGTATCTGCATCCCCTCTAACTAATTCTTGTAGCGCATTGATGACTCTTGACATGTGAAGATAAGAGACATTGTAATCTACATTGTATCCAAGCCATCTGCTAGGAGGGTGATACAGGGAACATGTTCTATCAATATCTGCGTTAGCACTACCTCCACCATACTCCAAATCCCTCTCTTGGGAAATTAATGGGAGAATAACATTTGGAGCATCATATGCATTACCACTCTTTGACAAATTACCAAATTCAAATTTAGTTGTCTTAGTTCGCTCTCTAGTTAACCAAACGTTTGTGAATCGAATATCCTTTGTACCATCCATTCTTTCCGGTTTGTAATTAACGGTTCTCGTATTGACTCCATCAATGCTATGTGCCGCAGTTCTATAGAGTTTGAATGGAACAGTTCCGTAGAGATGTATCGTACCACTATCCTCCTTCCCATCTAGTCTCATTAAATCGTCAAATGTATTTACTCCATCAGTTCGATAAGCACCATTACCTGAATCAGCACTACCCCACGCCGCACTTTTTTTAGTTGCTATATATCCATTAGAAGCACTTGCACTACCTAATCTGCTCAATGAACTGGAAGGATTGAGTCCTAACATATCCTTTGAGTAAAACATATCTCCATCGGTTTCTGTTACTGTGTTTCCTGTGACATTTACATCACTTGTTCCATTTAGTGTAATGGTTTCTGTTGAAGTTAAAACTGTAGGGTCATTGAACATTACATAATCAAAATATGGAACTAGTGGAATATCATCCACTTCTTTCAAGTCTTCTAACTTAACGGGGTTAAAGTGCCAATCAAAAGTTGCCTCTACTAAACGTATGATTCCATAGCGTCTTGTGCTTCTAGGAGTGTGGCCAAATGCATAGTCAATATCATTGGCTTCAAAGTTACTCTCAGTTAGTAGCGTTTGGTCAGTTACGCCGATGTATTCTTGGTGACTTGTAGTGGAAGTCTTAGATGCTTCATTTTCTAGTATTATTCCTAAGTCACGATACTGAACCGAATGTAGAGAACTTCCTTGGTGATTATGTCTTAGTTTTGAGTCAGGAAATAGGTCACCAACGGCCAATAATTCATATCCATCTGTTCTTGGGTCTATTTGTTCAAATGCATCATATTGAATATCAACTTCTCCACTCCCCCCATCAAGAGCAGTATATGATAGAATCAAATCATCTGCATCGGGACCATAAAAAGTATCTAAGTATGTCCAGCCCTTTAGTGTGTTACTTCCATTTATTGGTCTGTTATTCGGAGTATCAGTTGGAGAACTGGCAGTAGCCTTGCCGTCCGGTGTTATGGAATATCCTACTGCATATCCTTGTATCTGCTGGGCTTTCCGACCATCATTGTATATACTGTTAAATGCCTTTGAAATGGTTCCTCCTTCAAATTTCTGCAAATCCCAATATCTGAAAGTTTCAGAAGGAGAGTGGAAAGCACCTGCTCTTTTCTTACTGTTATCCAATCTATGAATAAATCCTCCTGTGTTAATATTACTATTTACGAAATAGAAATTACAATTTCCTCTAGAATCAGATGTATTAGTATTTACTCTACCTAAAACTACAGGGAATCTTGGTGCTACTTTGATGGTTGGTTTACTTTCTTCTTTCTCACTTATACTGATAACATCCATTACTTCTGAATTTAGAAGCATCTTTTTCTTCTCTTCTAATGTTGCTCCATTTTCATTGCTTAACTTGAATAGGTATTCAGAATCTACGCCATCAGTCCCATCGTTTAATTGAGTACCTCTAGAAGATGCAATGTCATAACCTAGAGTTTTAGTTACAGGAAAAGATGGCATCCAAGAATCGTAAACTGTTAGATTAGAAGTCCCAACTATTTTGACATTAGTATAGGTAGGAGAAGAATGACTACCATCAAATGTAATGTTATAGCCAGTATCAAACAACAATCCTTTCTCAACTATACCAGTATATCCAGTTAAGCCATCAGAATGTAAAGGATTACTAGCCATAGCCTTCATACCTGCTATCCTATTCACATAGGTAGAATCACTATCGGTCAGACTATATGGATAATAATACTTCAATGCTTGATTGGAAGAGGATATAGAAGCAGATACATATGCATTATCGAACAAGACAATAGCACTAGCATTTGACCCACCGTCACCTGTTGTATTTCCTGAAGTTGATTTTACTTCTCCCACTAACTTATTGTCTTGATTGAAAATAAGTCCATGTCGCTTAGGTTGTATGTTTAGGGTTCCAGTCCATGTGATTGAGTTAGAAGTCGTAGCAACGGCAACTGCATTTGACCCACCGTTAGCCAACAAATCAGTCATGTCCAAAACAGGAGGCAAGGCAGTAGAGACAATATCATCAGTATGAACTAGAGATTTGTTGATGGAATTTGAAAGCAGTTTTGCGGTTTGGTCACGCCCAACAATTTTGTAAGTGGTCATTCCTCCATTGGATTCACTTGTTACATCTTCAACCTGTCCATCGAAAACAATGTCACTTATGGCATATGCTCCACCAAAGTAATGGAATTTGCTAATATGTCCTGTGCTAGTTTGGTAGAAGATTTGGTTTGGTGCTTGCATCTTCAAAAATTTATTATCCTTCTCTCCATAGTCTACAGTATTCTTTACAGAATTAAATTCACCAATTACTAATCTTGCTCCATTTAATCTAGTATCTTCTTTTTCTATTCTATGCCCATTCATTGTCATTCTATTAGTGCTATACTCATATTCAGTATCTATTTTCAAATTGAGGTTTATTCCCCCATTGCTAAAGTGCATTAAATATAGTGTCTTCTTATCTACTAAAGGAGCAACAGTATTTCCATCCCAAGTATTAGCATCTATTAGTTTCTTATTTTTAATTGTAAACTGTTGATTACCACCTGATGGCGCACTTACTGTATTTATGACATAATAATATCCATCTATTTCAACAATTGAATTTGTAGTTAAGTTGTGCCGTAAATCTGTTTCCTTTGAAATGTCAGTTAACGTGAAAAGATTAGTCGTGGAAGAATCTCTACTTACATTCCCTACTACTGTTATTTTCTTGAAACTGTCATTATAAATAGTGTTACTGAGTAGTAATTTCGTATCTTCTTTAATCTTTAGATGTTGCAAACCACTTGTATCTAATGATGTGACTCTTGCTAATTTACTAATTTTATTTCTAGGATTATTTAGTGTCACTCCTTGAACTTGTGGAATTTTATCATTCTTATATTGTGCCTTTTCAAATGTGATGTATAGTTGTGGCCCCGTTAGATTCCCATCATTGTATGCAGTATTAGTTGCTCCTATGTGATTTAGATTATTTCTATAATAGTTAGAAAAAGCATTCTGCCATCTAGAACAATTGAAGGAAGTGCCTGTATCTTCATCTACATTTTTATTCAAATCAACTAACGTAGCATCTAATCTAGTCTCGGTTAAGTTTGTTATAGTTGCACCAAATTTAGTTTCTGTCGTAAAGACAACATTGCGTATGGACTTTCCAATCTTGTATGTTCTATTTACCGCATCTGCATCTATTGCCACTCTAGCATAGTCTAGGCGAAAAGTCGTTGTAGTTGGTTTGGATTCTACATTACCAAGATAGTTATCATTGTGGTCAAAGATAGATTGGCCTAATTCTATTTTGTCATTTTCTGTTGAATGGACAACGGTAAATTCCTTATTCGCTGCACCTGCTGCCCATTGAGCATGTATATCTGCTTCATCTATATTTAGAGTTGCAGTTGCACTCCACCATCTAAGATTGGTTAGAGTATATTTCATGCCATAATCTAATTGACCATCAACATCCAATCTATCCTTGTAGAAGTAGGTAGTTGGCCTAGACAATACATGTTCTGTATCATATTTAGGAGAACTACTTTGGTCGTCACCACGAAGACCATAACTTACTGCTACGACATTTGTATCTGTTTTGGCTGGTCCCTTGAAAATTTCTACCTTGGTGTTCTTGGGAACCGCAGTTGGATAACTAGGGGTAAACTCAAGACCATCACCAAATTGGTCAAACGCTACAATTCTAGTAATTTTGGCAAAGTGCGGTCTAATTGTATCGTTCCCAGCAGTTACAATTTCGGGATTCAATAAGATAAAGTAATCATAATCATCTACATCAAGTCCGACTTCATCAGAAGAAGGATAGTCAGATGATGGGTGATAAGTGAATAATCTATTTGTTTCGGAAGAACTAATCTCACTATCATACAGTTTTACTTTTTGAGCCGATGTCTCATTTCTATTTATGCAGTAAGAAGTAAGCGTAGTATTCTTTGGGAGAATTCTATTTCCTATTTTATCTGCCGCATCATTTGCTATTGATGTGTGATGTGCATCTGTTCTTACCTCAAAGAAATTAGCAGATGCTACCCAAGCATTTGAAGACGTAGCGTTTTCTGCTATTATGTCTGTTGATTTCAATAGAGGATTAACAGAAACTTCCTTGTATGCTACTCCTCTCAATGTAGAAGAGTTTCTATCAGAATATGAATTACTAGAACCCGGTAAAGATTTACCAGCAGACATAGGATAAATAGTAGCCATTAGACCTCACCAAATGTATAATAGAATAAAATGTCACTATAGCCGGGAGATAGAGTGTTTATTGTAGCGCATGGCCTGTTTCCTCTATGCATAGAAATTTCAAATACTTCCCCAAAGAATTGTTCGTCATCTCCTGAAGAAGTATTATCTCCTCCTCTTCCAATCCTACAATCTGATTGGTCTAACGTAAATGCACCAATAGTGTGAGTTGATTTTTTAACTAGGTTATTGTTTAGGTATAATGACACGTTGCCATGCTTTTGGTAAATTAGAGATATCTTCATTGGTTGCTCTAGATAGAATGCTTCCTTAGACTGTGAGGTATATATCGTAGATGTGACATCTACTGCTGGGTCATTAACAAGAGTAATGGTAGTTCCTGATACAGTATCAACAGTTCCTATCTCTACATTTGTTGCAGAATAGATTTTGTTGCCCTTGCCAATTTCATCAGTTTCTCCTGAAGAAACAGATATTTCCTTTGTTGAAGTTGAAAACGTGGGGCTGCTAAGGGCAATACCACTTGATAGGCTAACTAATGATATAGTCGCCTGTGCAATGCTTGGGTTGTTTAGTTTGTATGTAACTACGTTATTGCTACTTGTAGCGATTACAGAACTACCATGACCATTACTGTGGTTTATCGCATTCTTTAGATTCGTTGCGCTTTCAGTAGTATCGGCTCCATTCCTAAAGAAGACATAAGTTCCATCTGAAGAATTGTTTGCTTCAGTTGTAGCCGCTTTGTATTTTCTAATGACTCCTGCATGGTCTTTTAGTTGAATATATGAGTCAGGAGTAGCACCATTATCAAAATCTGTCTTGGTAATATTACTTGTATGGGTTAAGGAGATAGTTTTATCTCCGTTACTTCCAGCAGTTCCTTGTGTTAATGTCAAAGTTCCCGATGAGTTACTTGCAGAAATGCTTCCGTTATGTCCATTAGCGTGTTCTATGGCCGTTTCTAGGTTGCTGGCAGTAGCAGTAGCATTTGCACCTACTTGGAAGGCTACGGCCCCTGTAACATCCCCTATTGTCTGTGTCGTTCCGTTGGCAAGAGTATCTCCATTACTCACAGGAACATACTTCTTCGTTACTGCGGTTCCTGCATTGTCCTCTAATGTAATGAATGGGGTGCTACTCTCAAGATTTTCTGTGATTCCACCTGTAAAATTTGCAATGGTTACATGGGTATTAGTTATTCCACTTGTTCTAGAATTTGTTTTATTTCCCGCCGCGCCATCAGTTGCTTGAACCATTGTCACCGTTCTATTGGCTGATTGAGATGTTGCAGTTATCTTTCCATTATGGCCACTAGAACCATTGATTGCAGTTTTTAGTGCAACGGCAGTCTGCCCTGCATTTGCTCCTAATTTATACAACACGCAAGCATTTCCACCGCTATCCGTCAATGTACCCCCTGTGGAGTGAGCAGGGTCAGATGTTGCTCGATACTTCTTAGAAGTCCCATCTGTAGAAACTATAGTGAGAAATTCGTTATCTTCCACTACGTCAACACCCGAAGTCATGCTTCCTGTTCCATTACCACTACCAAAACCATCAACACCATATGCTCCACTATTAGCAGTAACGAAATTTCCACCACCCAATGCTATTGCATCATTGTTATGTGTAGTGGGTGTGCTTGCGGCTGAGACTATAGTAACTGTATTGCCTGAAGATGTGGGAACGGCAATATCTAATCCAGCAGACCTAGCCGCAGTAAGAGCCGTAACCAAAGAAGCCGCAGCAGTTGTAGTGTTACCTGCTCCAAGCCCAACACCATTGGTATCTAGAAACATGTAGGAGTTAACAGGATAATCTGTTCCTTGACCATCTTGTGTACCTGCTAGGGAAGTTCCTGATGTTCTACTGCCGCTTTGTATGAATTGAAAGAACTTGTAAGAAGTACCATCAGATTTTTTGACTTCTAGAAAATCATCTGCCCTTGGTTGTCCACTATCTCCCTGTCCTACATTTATCAATTGAAGAACCTTGACTTGTCCAGTAGCATAAGTTGGGTTTGTATTTCTAGGAATATCATTACCAGTCCCAATAGTAAAGATACAATTTGCCGCTACAGGAGAAACATAGTGAGCAGGAGTTGAGCCACCAATTACAATCTGACCTACAGACCCCACGTTGCTTGGTAGAGAAGTGGAAGTTATTGTAACAGTTCCTTGTGGACTACTTCCACTTGCAGATGCAGATACTCTTTTTCTATTAGTTGTATTTTTGATATAATAGGCAGTTTCATCATAATAATCATGTAAAGTATTAGATGCACTAATTACAGTATCAGTAGCAAATGTATGTGTTGCTCCCAATGAATCCTTTATTTCTGCCACTATCTTATACTCGGCTGGTTGGTTGTAAGAACTGAGGGTTGTATTCTGTAAATACAGTTTTAATTTCTCATTATAAAATATCATCATCTTCTGTGTTAGATAATTTGTTTCTTTCAAGATGCTAACGCTATGATAGTTAGCCTCTCTATTTCCATAATCATCACTAGGATATGGTGGGGTCTTGGTTGAATCTAATACACCATGAACACCTGATGCTATACTCCCATGTCCATTAACATCATATGGAGTTATGATTGCTTCAATTGCAAATGAGCCATCATGTCCTCCATCCTTTGATGAACTAGCCCAAATGCTTCTCTTTCTGCTTTCGCTTGTTGGAATAACATGCTTCTTTAGATTCTCATTATCACCTAATGCTGCTTGTGTATTCTCATCCAAAACTATCTGTGTAGCAGTCAATGATGCTATAGTTCCTAGTAATGCCCCTGTATCATCAAAGACATCATCATTCACGGAGAACTTAGTAGTGGCATCTACTGTATCAACTGTTAATGTCTTAGTAGACCCGGAACCTACTGCTCCTACTACCAAAACCCCTGTAGATTCAACTGCACCAGTCGTATGTGCGTCAAAATCAATGTTGAGGTATCCCCTGCTCAATATGGGAAATACGAGTTTGTAAGACTCTCCAACATATGCATTTACCATCAATCATCAATCCAAGAAATTGTCTGCCAATACCATTGCTTCTTCAAAATCTAATGTGAACTCAATGGCCGGATAACTATCAGCACTCAAAGTCGTATTGAAACTACGAATAAAACCAGTTATTCCTATGCCGTCTTGGGATGGGTCAAAGTATGTTTCTCCACCACTAACTAAAGCGGTGAATGAATTGTCATATTCCCTGTTCTTCCATGTGAATGGAATTGTAGGAAGTGAGGATTCATCAGCAGTTTCACAATTTACGGAACCACCCGAACCAGTAGTATGATACTCAAATTCGTGATTGACCCTACTTGGTATTTTAATTACAACCTTACTTAGATTTTGGTCATTCTGAAATGTGCTGGCATCTGCATAGGAATGGATTAATTGTGCCATTTCATAAGCAGTCAGTTTTCTAGTCTTTCCAGTTTCTCCACCCTTCTGCTTGGTTATGGTTTGACCTAGAAGAGTTCCTGATAGATTGATGGTCTTCTGTGCCATTCCTATATCGAATGCTAAATTCAATGACTCTCCTCTAACTGCGCCGGAGAATGGTACACCCATATTCATTACAGTCTTTGAAGTGGTGACTTGGACTTCCCTACAGAAGAGAGGAATCCTATTTGCTTGACCAGTTCCTACTTCATCTCTTCTTTGTAGTTCCAAGAACACTTGGAAGTTACTGAAATTTTCTCCTGCCATCAGAATCTACCTGCCACAGAACCCGTTCTGTTCATTCTTAGATTAATCTCTCTTGCAACCTTATTAGCAATATCCTTTATCTCCATATCAGAAGCACCCACTCTACCATTCACATGGACATTAATTGTATTTCCTCCCATTCTTCTGCTCTCTGAATTAGAATGCACTCTAGCACCCATTGGCAATGTGACTATCTCCGGCCCTCCTTCTCCTACGAGGACATTATGACCAACTACTCCTCCACTTGCCATGTTCGACATAGCCTTCATGCCTGTGTATAGCAATCCCGGCGCAGTTCCATACTTGAACGCTTTTTTGACTGGACTGGAATATTTACCTAGTTTCTTATCAACATAGTCAGACAGTTGCACTACGAGTTCATTAATTCCTCCTAGTATCATACCTGCTAATCCCCTCATTATTGATACTAACATTTGTCCCACAAACAAAGCACCTCTCAATACTACGGTTATAAGACCGGGAATAATTTTATTCCAAAATGCCCCTAAGACCATCATCAAATCTCCTCTCCAAATCCCTACAAGCACATCAAATATGCCACTCATAATTGTAAAAACTGCTGATAGTATCTTACGCATATTCTCAAACAGTTTAACTTGCCTTGCAGTTCTAGTGAACCACTTTAATCCCTTTCTTAGGAATATCATGAGTATTGTGGTTACTACTGCAATGCCTACTATGTATAGCAAGAACTTTGCAAACAATTTAACACCTGCTTTGATGAACATCCTTGTTCCTTTGACAAATCCTTGCCCACCAAATTTTTTGTAGAATGATGATTGTTTAGCGAATGACATTAGACGGTCTTTTCTGTCCTTCATTCGTTCTCTAAAATTCATCTTGCTATATCTTAATTGTATAACCAATTTATTTTCCATTTTTTCCAGAAGAGCATTAGCATTTTCATTCTGTTTTGTTAGGTCTTTGATAAGTTCACTATCTCCCTTTTCTTTGTATGCCTTTTGATAGATAGCCTGTTTATCTTTGAACTCACTAGTTTTCATCAAAGCAGCAGGGGAAGCACTTCTAGGAACCTTCTTTCTTATCTTGTTGTACGTTCCGAGAAGTTGATTGTATTCGGCCATTGCTTTGGCCCCTGCCTCCATTGTTTCGTTGAGAATTAGAAAACTGCTTAAGACACCGCGAGCCTTATTTTGTATCTTCCAGAAACCGCTACCAGAAGTGAATCTACTCATTACTGTCCAAGTTTTACTTGAATCTGCATTTTTTAGCATGGCTTTGGTCATCGAGCCTAATGCCTCAGACAATTCTTGGGAATACCCAATCATTGATTCTACTTCTTTCTGTGCATCTGCCATCTACATCAACTTCTTTGTTTTGCTTTGTCTATTTCTTCTGCTTTGAGTTTTTCTACTTCTCCATTTATTAGTATCATATCCACTATGGTTTTTATCGGGGTATTTCTAGCATCGTGTGGGCTAATGCTGAAAATCTTGGCATAAGAGAATAGCATGAGTTGTAGTGCCACATTGACATCAACTTGTCCTCCTCTCAATGCCTTTCTGATATTCACGCTTTTCCCGTATCATCTCCGCTTAATTCCTCAAAGGGATTAGGGAGAACATCTTTTAATTGCATTCCGATATATGGATTCAATCTCATTATCTCTAGAGGAGTGAGAGAAGGTTCTGTCTTCTCTATGAATTCCTCTACTAGATATCTATACAACTCATTCAAGTCAATATCCATATTACCGGAAGTATCGAGTTTCATTAACTTGGATAGAGACTGTTCCACTTGTAACCAAGTGGGTTCCTTTATCCATACTTTCAGTATCTCATCAGAATCAGGCATTACCTTGATTTGATGGCATTCGGTTTCTGTTTTTGCAAACAGCATTGCTTTATCATTTACTACTTTTTCTGTCATTTTTTCCACCTACATAATACCAACAAACAAACAAACGGATGTTGGTGGAATTTCTAAACTAGATTCTACTGCAATAGAACCTCCCTAAAGACCTGTATTGGAGTGTAGTATCTTCCAGTTTCCAACATACTTTGCGGTTTGTAGGGTTCTAGCCGAAAATGTTGCTGCAACATCTATTGGTCCCTTATCTTCAGGGAACGGAATATCTAGTGATTGTGTTATGTAATCTGTAAATGCCAACTCAATGTAGTCTGTGCTATCTTTCTCAAACTTAATCATAATCTTACCATCATAGGGAAGAGTAGTATCTCCTGCGGCATTCTGATGTTCGCCATCTGCTCTTAGATTGTCCCACAGTTTTGTATCTACTATTTCCATAGTCAAAGAAATCTCATAGGTTCTTTGGGCAGGAATGTGGTTTGACATTATTCCTCTATCATATTGTCCAATATATCTTGCTTGGGCTATGTTATTTGAAATAGTAACTGAACCAGTTTTAACTCTAGCCAAAGTTTGACCGTACAACTGTACCGTTCCTTGGCTGAACATGTAAGGTCTAACATCAGCATCAGAAGAAGCGTAGTTGAATAGGCCAGTAGCGGTCCTAACTCTTCTTTTTGGTGAGTAGTCGTCAGGAGCATCAAAAGCCCTTCTTGTCACTAAGTCAACATTGCCTCTAAGTTCTTGACCCTCTTCAAAGTTAAGCGTAAGAGTATTTACTTGACAACCAGTAAAAACTCTACTGTAGATATCCTTGAATGGTTTTGCAGTTGCATCTGTCGAACCACCTTCGCTACCAACATAGT
>Ga0098038_1000356_pt1 | contig 20893 bp, 19 predicted proteins | sample 5B_taG_FD_75051 | JGI IMG/M metagenome (GOLD analysis project Ga0098038, IMG submission 75051) | Marine viral communities from the Subarctic Pacific Ocean - 5B_ETSP_OMZ_AT15132_CsCl metaG | ecosystem: Environmental > Aquatic > Marine > Oceanic | place: Pacific Ocean | collected 2015-01-08 | reverse complement strand
CAGCACGGATGGCTTGAGTTTACCCCCGGCGTCGGCGAAGGCTCCTTCCCTGAGACGGAGTGGGTGACCGAGCGTGAGGCCAAGTCTCGCACGGCTATCGCAGCCGAGGCAGCCGCCGCTCGTGCCGACATGGAAGACATGCCCTTCTAATCACTTTGGGGCGTCCTAATCTTACGGTCGGTTATGTCCTTCCTGTCCGTAAGTAGGGTTCGTGGTTGTCCCCGTGGGGCGTCCCATTTATCTCAAGCGAGGGTCTTTGTAGACTCTTTCTTCAGCGGAGTTAGGTCAGGCTAGAGGTTTTACTAAATTTCCCCCTACCTGTCCGCGCAGAGGCCCTCGCTTTTGGAGACGACAATGAACTGCCTTTACTGTAAAGACACCGAGCTAATCTGGGGTGGAGACCACGAAGCCGAGGGCAGCACGGTGTACAGCATGGTCACCAACCTGACCTGCCCCAAGTGCAGCGCGCTCGTCTTGGTCTACTCCGGTGTTGAATCTGAAGAGCCTCCGGCAAGGATTGTCTTAGATGATGAGGCCTGAGTTCTACCGGCCCGGACGTAAAGCAACCGCCGCGCTTGAGCGGCTCATGAAGTTCTGGGATGTCGAGCGGAAGGACTGTACACCGAAGGAGAAGTCTGGGTTTACCATGCTGGTGCGCCGTAGACTTGTAAAGAATAAGAGGGGCACCTACATCCGCCCTGACTTTGACACCATGGAAGAACTAGACACTTGGCTTGATTGGGTCGAGGATTCTCTAGGCATCGAGAAGGGAGGACAAGATGGGGTTCGACAAGGCTAACTGCGCCAGTTGCCCGCTACGCAAATACTGGCAAGCGGAAGGACGTTGGGAGAGGGTTGACTTCTTACATAACGATTCCCCTGTACTTATTCTTGGGGACGCCCCATCGAAGCAAGCGTCAGCCATGGGCAGAGCGTGGGCAGACACACACGGTGTAGAGATGAAGGACGCACTGGAGTCCGCTCGCGTCAAGGCTCACAACGTAGACTACGGATACGTTGTTGGTTGCCGGTGGCCCAAGGACGACCCTCGCATGTTTTTGCAGGTTCTCAAGAAGCGCAACCGCCGCCTCGCCTCCAAGGGCCGGACGTTGGAGATGTCGCCCATCGAAGCCTGCCGGGGCCATGTAGCAGAAGAGATGGCTAAGTACAAGACCGTCATCACCTGCGGGCCTATGGCTACCAAGTCAGTGCTGCCCGGCAACCCGTCGCTGGAGGCCGTCAGAGGTGGCCCCACGGTCGTTGACGGGCGTAAGGTTCTACCTACATACCATCCGTCTCAGGTCGCCTTACAACAGCATCTCAGGCCCGTCCTGCACAGCGACATCCAGAAGGCGATTCGTCACCACCGAGACCGGCTTCAGTGGCCCGAGCCGATTGTACATTACAATCCTACACCAGATGTCGTGAAGGACTTTTTTCACCGCGCAGTGAAGAAAGACTGGTTGTTGTCCTACGATGTCGAGACTGATGGAATCGACTCCCTCAACGCGGGCCTAAGGTGCATAGGCATCGGAACTGAAAACGAAGTTTTAATGCTGGGTTTCCTTAGCATCGACGGAGTTTCAAGATTCTATTCGCCATCCGATGAGGAAGAGATTAAACGCCTGCTCCGTGAGGTGTTTGATGAGCAATCTAAGGTTCGGATTTGTGGTCACAATGCAGGTTACTTTGATCGGCTTGTTGTGGAGCAGCATCTGGGCGTTACACCTGCCCCTCTAGTAGACACCCTTCTTCTACATAAGCTTGCCGCGTCCGAGTACAGGCACAGCCTCGGCTTCGTAGGCTCGGTGTTAACGGATGTTCCTGCGTGGAAGGCCGACCATGCGGGCGTGACGGCGAAGACCGACAAGGAGCTTCACGAGTACTGCGCGACTGACGTGGCGGTTACAGCCCGAGTTGTGCAGCCTTTGCTGGAGATGGTCTACGAGCGAAAGCAGACACACCTGATTGACAAAGACCTTCGGATGCAGAGCCTCTGCGCCGGGATGCGCCGCATGGGTATTAGAATCCACGAGCCTACGCGCCTGCTCCATGAAGAGGCCCAGACAGAAGCGGCGGTCAAGTGGCGTACAAAGTTACAACGCATCCAGCCAGATATAAACCCGAACTCCACCGCGCAGTTGCGTCGCCTGTTGTTCGACAAGTGGGCGCTACCTCCGCACGAGTACACCCTCTCGGGCGAACCTTCGACGAGCGTGGCCTCTTTGCGCTCGCTCTCGGTCAATCCCTTGGCTGACGAGGAGCAGCGTGAGTTTCTTCAGGCGCTCCGCTTCTACCGCAGGGCCGAGAAGCTGCTGTCTACTTACATAAGAAAGTTCGCACCAAACGCTGGTGTCGTAAAGGATGGATATGTCTACCCCGATTACAACTCACACGGAACGGTTACCGGACGGCTCTCTTCGTCTAACCCTAACTTCCAAAACATCCCGTTCAACCTACGAGATATGTTCATCCCTCCAGACGGTTGCGTCTTCGTCGGTGCGGACTATGACCAGCTCGAACTGCGCTTCGCAGCCGCCTTGGCAAACGCCCAGCATTACCTCGACGCCTTCGAGAAAAAAGAGATTGACCCTCACAACCTCACCGCAGACCTCATGTTCGGAGACGTCTTCTGGAATGCGGAAGGTGCCCCGGATACCAAGATGGGCAAAGGCAAGGGCCAGTTCAAGCAACTCCGCAACCTCGCGAAGACAATCTGCTTTGCCTCGCTATACGGCGCGTCCGCTCCTAAAGTTCATGAGATAATCGGAAGAGCCGAGGACGACGCGGGCAACATGCTGTACGCCCACTACGACCTACGTCAGATTCGCGTGCTACATCGGCGGTGGAAGTCTAAGGCCCCGGAGTTTGAGGCGTGGTGGAAGAACACTGTGGACCAATACAAGATGGACGGGTACATCGAAGAGGTCGTGTGGATGCGCCGCCGCTACTTTGCCGAAGAGGATTACAATGCAATCCTAAACTTCGGGGTGCAGGCAGGCGGGTTTGCCGTGGTTGCCATGTCCATGCTGGAGCTTGTTGAGAAGCACATCCCCTTCGACTTTGACAATAAGATTGGCTTAGTAAATCAACTGCATGATGCCGTGCTTCTGTCGGTGCCCGAAGAGCGCGCCGAGGAGGTTAAGCAGATCGTTGACGAAACCTTGACACGCAAGGTGGATGGTCTCGATGTTACTTTCAGTGCGGAAGCAGAGATAGGAATGACTTGGAAAGATGTCTAGGGAGGACACATGAGCATTAACAAGGGAGATGCGGTTCTATCCGCCGTTCCTTCGGATGGGTGGTATACCACAGATGACATACGAAACCGCAGCGGATACTCGCCGCACACGCTGGATTACTGGCTAAAGAAGCTTGTCAAGCTCAACAAGGTCGCCCGGAGGCAAATTGCGTCTACGAGGGAGAACCTGTGGCGAAGGATTTAGTTTGGGAGCAGAAGGGAAGCCGTTGCCCGAAGTGCAAAGAGCCTCGGCTTTGGGCTGGTGGCGTTGAAGATATTGTCGTAGACGCTGGCCCGCAGGGTGGGTGGCGATGCAAAAATAACCACGGAGGCTGGATATGGCCTCACGAGATGAGGGAGAAAAAATGATTGAGGGAATCTATTCTAATGTGAAGGGTCCAATCGACCTGCAACTCGCATCACCGTACAACCTTATCTTCGGACGCAATGGTTCGGGAAAGAGCGCAGTTATCCACTCGATTGAGCTTGGCGCGTTCGACACAGCCTACGATGCGGCAGGCAAGGACGTCAAGACAAAGGGCGCTTTGGAGGCGCTCGCTCCACGAGGCGATGGCTTGTTCTGCCATCTTACTGTTGATGGGGAAGAGGTTAGTTGGGGCGACCGCAGCAAGAAGTTTGACAACGTGGTCGCGATGGCGATGCGCGCGCTTACGGGAAGTCACGACGCTTTAGTAGAGTTCCTTCTAACAAACATCGACGATGACGATCACCCCATCGCCCTCGACATCCCGGGCTGGGACGCCCGTGTCAAGCACCACGGTTCGTACCGCAAGGCCCTGCTTGAGATGATGAAGTCGGTTGGCGCGTCTATACGCAGCCATCAGAAGCGGATGCGCGAGCTAGCCGTCATCCAAGAGTACGTCGAGGACAATGGCCTTGAGTCCTACTTCGTGGACAATGAAAAGGATTCTCTTGAAACACAGATTCTGAAGTCAAAGCAGTTGAAGGCCAAGATTGACAAGGAGGCCCTCATCTTTGTGAAGGGGTCTTTCGACGTGGTCGAGACGGGCATCAACCGCTACCTGCCGGAAGAGATTGGTAGGGCCGAGTTCGTCGAGCTTGGGGGTAAGATTCGCCTCTCCATCAACGGGGACGTTGTCATACCATCTGGCGTAGAAACCGTGGCGCTCGCTGTCGCGCTCGCTGGTGCCCTTCTCAACGGCCCGCGCGCCCTTTTCATCCTGCCTGACCGGGCGTATGACCCGAGGACTCTAGGGTGGCTTATGCGCTCTCTCAGGAACATGTTGTGTGCAGGTGTCTTCGTGCAGACCACTGTGTTACCAGAAGACTACGATTTTATGTCCCTTGGGTGGGACTTGGTGAGGGTGTGATGGACGAATGTACTATTGGTTTGTATCCTTCTGAGGTCGGCAACCCGCGCCTCCGAGACCGCATCCTTTCCTGCCTTCCTGTTTGGGAGGGCTACACCTACGGACACAAGGTGGACTACCCGCCAGACATCCCCGGCGTTCCGAGCACGCTGATTCGCAGCGGTACAAGAGAGATTGACTGTTCTTCCTTTACCTATGGCTTGCTCGCCCAAGTATACCCAAAGGCGGGCTGGAGCTTCACCCGGTACAAGCAGTGGCAGATGTGGAGCCGCGAAGACTTGTGGGGACCGCTGACTACGGCGGCAGACATGGGCCTCACCACCAAAGGCACCGGCAACGGCTGGTATCTTTATCAGAAGTGGGACGAGCGATGGAAACGCGGGCACTCGTTCATCGCTTTGAAGCGTGGGCAGAATCTGCTTGTGCTGGAAGCAAACCTGCGCCTCAACGAAGACGGCGTGGTCTGGCGGGACATCGGCCCTGCCATTAACATTCTGCCTTCTATCTGGTCAGGGACGGAGACTGACATCCTTGGGGATGCTGAGTTCTTCTCCGTCAGACTACGAGGCTAGGGACTGTACAGACAAGCTACCTCTACGGCGCTGCTGGTTGCGCTAGGTGTGCCTGTGTTAAGTTGTGTCGTCGTAACAATGTAGGACAGGTAGCCGAACTCAGTTCCCGCAGGGAAGATGACATGCTGCTTCGTAGCCGCTTCGGCCCGCAGGATATAGAACGGGGCGTTGCTCGCGTGTGCTGGAGACGCCGCGTTATAGACCTTGAGGTACGTTGCCGCAGAGTTGGCTGTGTTGTCTAGCTCGATTTGATACACAGTAACTGCCGTATCCGCCAGTGGGTTGTTGACGGCGCTGGCGTTGGAGATGGTGGCGGTATACACCTGACCACCGATCGGGCCTAGAAGGGGTTGAATCTGAGCCATTGGTTACCTCACTTAAAAACCATCTGAATAGATAGCGTCCGGTTAGGATTAGACCCCGCACCTGTTCCACCCGTATTGCTGGCAACATAGCCGAGGCCATTTGAAATCGTCAGACCATCGGGAAAATGGAACACTTCATTTTTAGAATAAGTGATCGGAAAAACAAAGTCGGGAGCATCTGTTGCGAGGTCTACTTGATCTTTGGTATCGTATAGTTTGAGAAAATCAAACCCCGCTGCCGCCGTACCACTGCTTGACACGAACAAAAAGTAAATCTTACCTCCCGCACCAAACACATCACTGACCGCAGTGTTGCTTGCAAGAGAATCAGTCAGTTGACTGAAGTCAACGCGGGTAGACTGTTTATTTACTGTAGGCATTGATTACCCCATCACTTCGTCGAGGTACGCGGTGACCTCTGACAATAGAAGCGCGATGATCTCGTCACGCTCGTCTGGGGTGATCTTTTGATCGTCAGCCAGTGCAACGGTGATTTTTCGCCCGACCCGAAGGATGCGAGCGACAAGCTTGAAGATGTTGAACTTCTTGTTTTTAGCCATTTTTATCTCCGATAAACTGCTTCCAGCCCGTCTCAAAGGCGATTCTCTCGTAAGGGTCTTGCCCCTCAAAGACTTTGCCTTCCCAGACAACCCGGCCATTAGTGATTGGAAGTAAGTGCATATGAACGTCATTGGTGTTCTCGTCAAGTATAGCTACTCCGACGCCTTGTTGCCAGTCGGGAGCGAGAGAAACTCCGGGAGTCGGCCCCGGAACACGCACAAGGCATCCGGGACTCATGGCTGTGACGGTCTGAGGTCCATTGGGACCGTGAAACGTCTTTTGTACAAACTCCACCTTATGGATGTGGCCGTAGACCTCGGACCATCTGGCCGCCTTTGAGATGGCTGTCGCTGTTGCCCCGCTGCCTGCGCGAACTTTGTTACCATGAGTCACTCGGACGGGAGAGTTCGACTCGGGCCACAACCACCAGTCAGCACCATACGGCCCGACGTAGTCGATGTCTAGCCGATCAAGATGCAGAAGCCGGTTGAGGCTAAGTACGGGATCTGTTTCTAAAGCAGGGGCTACGTTTGTCGCCTCAGGCAAAAGCTCGACCGCTGCCTTGGCGATACGCTCTTCGTGATTTCCAGCCAAGTAAACTATTTTACTAGCAGGCGATGCGCTACGCAGGTCCGCTAGCCACCAGTGAAGCTCGTCAATCGCGGGCTGGGTAGTCTGTCGATACTCTGGCTTACGAGGGAATCGCGTACTCCATGGGGCTAGGTCTAGCATGTCGCCCAAGAGTACGATATTTGTAGGCTTCATAGCCCTCGCCAACGCGACCACAGCGTCCATCGCGGTACGGTCGTGCATCGGCTCTAAGTATGTGTACCTGTCTCTCCAGCAAAAGCCCAACTGCAAATCAGGTACAAACAAAGTGCTTTGCAACCCGGTCTCTCTTACGCCAGTGTCAATCCTCGGGATGTACTTAGCGGGATGAGCGGGTTTGCGGTCAGGCTCGATCTTGCGTTCAAGGTATGCTTTGACTTGATAAAGCGTGATAGTGTCTTCGCCGCCTTTGACGCTCTGTTCCCAAGAGTTACACTTCCACGAAGAGACGCGCCACTTGTTGGTATCGACCTTAGCGTGCTTCAGTAGCTGCTTCAGAGTCTTGACGCGGTGACCCTGCGCGCTGACGGTTATTTCTTCCATCAGATTTCCGGCACCAAGCCCTTAACCTTGTCGATGTTTCCTATAATGTCGGCGCCCCCGGTAGTGTCTCGGTAGCCCCGGATCGTAGGATCTTTTTCCTCGGCTGTCAGTTTTCGGCGGACTCTCGCCTCAAACCCGTTCTCTCCGTCAGCAGCCATCTCACGGGCGAGGCGCGATCTACGTCCTGCGGCGAGCATATCCTGCATTGACCGCGTCTTCGGGGCGTCTACCGGGCGCTGTGCGCTTTGCGCTGCCATCTGTTGCCCAGCAGCAAGCTGTTGAGCCTCTGCGTCCTTCTTAGTCTTTTTGTCCTTAAAGGCACCGCCGATTCCACCGGCAACCGCGCCAATAGCGCCCCCGATAACAGTGCCGACACCCGGCACGATTGAGCCTAGCGTTGCGCCTGTTGAGGCCCCGGTTGCTGCGCCTTTGGCAATGTTGCTCATACCGCTCCCTAGTACGCGGGTTCAATCTCAAGAACAATCTTGGCAGAGGTCACAGACGTATAGTCGAACTCCCCTGAAACGAAGCTCACATACAGTTTGCCGTCGTTCGCATCGGGACCAAGCACACCGGCGGACACATCGTAAAATAGTGGACCGTATTCTATCGCCGGACCACCCGGAGACGCGGGAAAAACATATTGGGTCAACATGTTGATGCAGAGCATATATATCCCAGTAGGGATGGGCCTGACCCCAAGAGCCGTCCCTCCGCCTCCTACCTCCTGCTTAAAGGTGATCGCGACCAGCGTAGATTGAATATCTGCGGAAGACAGGTCGGCGGTCGTCCCCGCCGCAGCGGTTCCACTAGTATGGAGCACAATAGCGTCCAAGCCGGTATTTCGCATTTGTGCGCCGTCAGTAATAATCAAACGTGCCGAACGGATAATCCCTCGGGTGGGCAGTCCTGTGATTTCAAACGTAGCTCGCTCATCAGAGCTACTACCGTCCGGCAAATTGCCCACCGTAAGCGATGTTTCGGACAATATCCGAGAAGGCCTGATGCGTGAAACGCCCATCTAAGCCCCCTATTACTCGGATTCAGGAGCGAACAACACTACTGCATCTGACTTGAGCACACCCGTTCGCGCTGTAACAATCCGGCCAACAATGCCACCGTTAACGACGGCTGTCAACTGCCCGTTGGCATCGGTGTAAATGGCCGTGCCAGCAGCGCCTGCGATGTTTAGACCTGTGACCATCTTCCACGGAAGACCGATTCCATAACCACCGTTAGGAATGTCATGCTTTGCAATCAGCAAACGGCCCGTCGTTGTCGCCGCGTCGGCAGCGGAGTGCTTGTAGACCAGAAAAGTGCCTTGTGAGCCACTGGGGTACATTACAGTGTTCTCGGTGAGGCCGGTTTCGCCGCCTACAACCTTGACGGCCATAGAGTAACTGAAGTCTCTGCCAGCCTTTAAAAGCCGCTGCTTAAACATGGATGCCATTTCGATGTCTCCTTAAGACGTATCCTCTTCGGATGTTGTTTCTATACAGTGCCTAAGGCACCATGTCAAGGGTTTGCCCTGCAAGAGCGGGATTGATTGAAGCGTTGGCTAGCATCATCGTGTCGTGCCCAAGCAGGCCTCCTACGAGAATCAAGCCCAAAACTATAGTTTGGGGGTTTTTTAACGCGGTTCCCCAATCAAACTGATTGCGGTTAGAAAGCTCCGTAAGTTGGGCTTCGATGCGGTCTAGCGTTTTGCCAGAGTGCTTTTGTTCGTTTTGAACGATGGCAAGCGCTTCACGGATGCCGCCTACTTGGTCTTCGAGAACCGTTACGCGCTGGTCTAAGTTGGACATTATTCCACCATACCTTCTTTGCCTGCTTTTTTGTATTTCCGACCGACTTCTCTTTTGTCGGATTTGACTTTGAAGCTTTTAGTCTGATCGCCGTGTAAAAGATAAACTTTCTGTACGTTCATTAACTGACTCAATACAGTTAGTCTCTTTTGTACTTCGGATTTATCCATCCCTGCAAGATATGCGCGGGTCTCGATAGGCGTTAATGCGCCTAGATCCGTACCAAATATGACGGAGGCCATAAGGCGGAAACGGTTCACTTCGCGTCCCGCCATGTCCAACATGCCGGTCTTTATGAGGTTGTCGTTAGACCTGATTTTGCCGTTTGTTTCGGTCAAACCAAGAGAGTTGGTCATGCCGAACAGCTTGGCGAACTCAAGCTCTGCCCCTGTAAGCGGCTTCCCGTAGGTTGATTTTGGGGGTATTGGAAGTCCAGTAAGCTTCCGCAAGGTGTCCTCGAAGACATTTTCTGCGATAGGGTTCATCATATTGACTAGCTCTTTCAGTATAAAAGAGGCTCCCTCTCTGGTGTCGAAGTCTACGTCTTTGCGGAGGCCAGCAACGGCTGCGCCGGAGACAAGGTGAATCATCTCGGAATACATGTTTTGGAACTCGATGGACGTAAGACGTGTCGATACAGTCTTCGCGTAGTTCACACGGTCCCTGCCTAGCTCTGACATCATCTTCTGACCCTCTTTGGTCAGCGTTCCGACATCGGAGATCATGTAATCCATCAGCCAATCAGGAAGCTCTAGTTCTCTCGCTATCCTCCGCTGCTCCGCCGGGCTGAGGCCTGCGGGGTCTTCTCCTTCGCCTATTCCCATCGAAGGGCTAACGTACTGCTCATGGAAAACCACGTTAGCAAAACGACTCATGGCCTCCATGCGCTGCTGTTTGGTGTTAAACCTCGCATGTCTCTTGGCGTAATCAAGCAAGTCGTCTGACCCGTGAAACAGGGCATTAAAGTTCTGCGCAATCGCGTTCTTAGAGAAAGTGTAAAAGGCGCTGATCCGGGCAATCCACTCTGTCTCGAACTTGCCTACGCTTGTCTGGTAATCGTACAGCGCCCTAGACATCATGTCGGCAGCCTCGTCTCTGGACATGCCTTTATTAAATCGCAGATGCGCGTAGAACTGAAGACGCTGCCTTCGCTGTGACGCCCGCATGGTGATGTCCATGATGTCGAAGTATTCGTCTTTCGCGTCTTGTAAGGTCTTGATGGCCGAGTTGGTTGACTTCAGCCCTTTTTCTACAAGCCCGATGTTGCGATCAACGGCCTCACGAAGCTCTGTCCCCCAGTCGGCGTGCCGGATGCTGTCGTCCATGCCGTCTTCTAGGGCCTCGTTCATAAGCTTCGCGGGGTTTACTTTTACAGTCTCGCCATTTGCCTTCTTGTAAACCTTGACCTCATCGGTCCCTTCGAGAACATCGTCGATGAAGCGGTTAAAGGTCGCGTCGAACAGCGATGGCAGTCTAAGACCCACGTCCCCAGCGACTTGTGCGGCTTTTCGCGTGGCGTCTTGAAGCCGTGTCCCTAGATACGGAACGTAACCTAGAGAGCCGTACATAGAAATCACAGCTGCATCACCGATGCTCAACTCGGTTGCCATCTGTGAAAAGTCGCCTACTTGGTTATTTACGAAGAATCCGGGATTCGGAGATAAAAGCCCGGTAAGTACATGCCTCTTCCACAGACTTATCATCTTGAGGGTTGTTGACGCTAGGTTCTGTGTCAGCACATTGCCCGCGCCGACGTCAGACAGGTTCTCTGTAAGTTTTTTAGAGATATTGTCTAAGTTTTTAGAGAACGTCTCAAGCTTAAACCTTGGTACAATCCGCATGTTTCCGTTGGCGTCTTTAGAGTGCGCCACCAACTCCATAAAATCGTCCGACGCTTGGCGGATATTGCTCGACAAGTCTTTCTTATACGCCTGCTGAACTAGGTCTGGACCAAAGCGCAAGTACGCATCGGCCACATCTAGGAAAGAAAGCTCTGGTTCCCGTAACGTCAAATCCTTGATGGGGATGTCTTTCGGCTTGCCGTTTAGAACTACACGTCCATATGTTATTCCGTCTACCGTTACGATGTCCATCAGCTCCATCGCGGCCACCGCATTAGGCTGCGCCTCGGTCACAACCTTCTCCATCGAAGAGACTGGCCCTCGCTTTTTAGCCGCCTGCTGAGTCCGGTTTGTGATTGTACGGTAAGTCTCTACGTCCGCCTTAAGAACTACCATGTCCTTAACTTCAAGAGTTTGACGCATAGGGATAATTTCTTTGCCTCTACCGATGAATCTTTCGTAGGCGCGGATGTTGCGGATGTTCAGGCCCGCGCCGACTAGATTGGCCATCCTAGAAGTGTACGTCTCCTCTACCGCGCCTGCTACAATAGATTTGTACGACAAGGACATGTCCTTCGCAGGGATGTTTTCAAAGGTGTCAGCCACCCTTCTCATGCCCGCGTCTTTAACGGCGTCAAACGCCAACTTCTGCATCCCCTCTAAGGTTAGATCGGCAGGCGCGTCTTTGAGCTTTGCGACAAACTTCATCACAGCCTCACCCGCCTTAAGGGCCTCTGCCCCCAAGACGTTATCGGACACAAAGGCTTTTACGAACGCCTCTAGAGACGCGGACTGTTGGTTCTTAAAGAACTCCTCCCGTGCCTTATCGTTCTTAGGGATAACTCGGGCGATGTTCAGGAAGCCCTCTTTGGCGGTCTCGAAGAACGATGCTCCCATGCCGATGTTACCACTGACTTCAATGCCGGGACGAAGCTGTATAGTCTCTCCGCTTGTAAGGTACTGTTTGATTAGGTTGCTACGCTCGGCTTCGGGAGCGTACCTTACGACGATGCTCAGGTCTTGTGCGGCGGCTCGGGCAAATCGCGCTGTTCGCTTCGCAATCCGGTCTACCCCTTTGCCAAATCGGGGGCCTAAGAGCGCGACCCTTGTATTAAAGATCGTCCCCAGCTTACGGGCAAATAAATCGTTGACACGGATTGATGTCGCAGCGTACCACATGCGTGGCCGGGTAAAAGCGTCCGTGAACAGGTTTATCTTGACCTTGTTCATTGTCGCAGGTGCCGCCCACATTCTCTCGGCGAGGTCTGCCTTCGTTAGCGCCTCTAAGAAGTCCTCATTGGACAGCGCGGCCAAATCATTGGAGGCGAGCTTTCTGATCTCGTCTAAACGCGCAGTGTCTGCGACGATCTCATCTACGCCACGGCCTTCCTCTATAAGCTTCTTAATCTCCTCACCACCACGGCGTGTCTTGGCCACGTCAATAGCAGCAGATACTTTGGTGAGGCTGTCAAGCATGGCCTCAGCTATCTGCGTTTGGGCCATCAAGGCCTTAGGCCCCAACTGAACCTCCTCACCAACAACCTTGGCGATACCCTCTGCAGTCGCAATCTCCTCTGACGCCCGCCGAATAGTTCCCTCTGCGGCTTGTTGTGTTTTCTGTAACTCCAAGATTTGGGCATTTAGCTCGTCTTGTTGTTTTGCTAAAAACTTAGCGTCAACGCCCCTTCCGCCCACACCCTTAAGCGTGCGTGTCAGCATCTCTACGGCTTTAGGTTTCAGCAAGGCCTTGACGTTGTTTACCGTAAGATCCAAGGCCGCTTGAGCCTTTGTCTGCTTGGCTATCGCCGCGTCTGCCCGCTTCTTCAGTCGGGCCTGATGGCGAGACAGCGGACTGGTAACCTCTTTTTGGTAGAACTTGGCAATCTTCTGACGCATGGTTTTTTTGGCCGCTCGGGCCTCCTTGACCTTGTCAAACTTTTTGACCCCTAGCTCGGCTATTTCTTCCCTTAACGCCTTGATTTCGGCATCCCGTCCTTTAAAGAAAGTCTTGGCCTCGTCACTGCTTAGGTACTGATCTAGCTTTTTAGCCTTCCCTGAGCTGATGTAGGCGCTAAACGCATCATCATCCACCATTGCCCGAGACGTGGCCATGGCAATATGATCGTTTTGGGCCTTTTTGGCGAAGGCTGACGCACGGTTAAGTGCCGCCTGCGCCCCCCGAAGGTCGTTTCCGTAAGCGTTAAGACTGTTGCGGACGGCCATGTGTACTGATTCCGAGGCTTCTGCGGCTGTTTTTGCGTCTTTAGCTTTTTCAATATCTTTGACGGCGTCGGCCCGCGACTTTACTGCGTTTTTGGCCTCGCTCTTCATGATGCTTGTTTCTCTTCTTACGATGTTGACGAGGCTGTCCGCTGGACCTCCGGCCCGCGTCCCAGCATCATAGGCGACCTGTTGAAGAATCGCTCGTGCCGCGCCTGTCTTATCATCATTTGCGGCCTTCTGAAGGGCAGCGGCTACGTCAACGGGGTTGGTCCTCTGTTCCGCGCTGAGGCCGTCAACAGCCTTGGTCAGAAGGTTTTTACCGTCATCTAGGCGATCAACGTGGCGAAGTCGGGCGAGGCCTTTTGCCGTCTTGCCTGCGCCGCCTAAAGCTTTCGCTGCCTTTCCTACAAAGGGCAGACCCATAAAAACATCCGGCTCTAGCAACATGATGCCGAACGTGGGAACGCCCACCATTACAGCAGCGGTTGTGGGATTTGCTTCCCCGAACTCACCTAGCATGACCGGCCCAGCCTCTGTAAGCAGTCTGCCTGCATTGTCCGTGGTAGTGGCGATCTCCTCGACAAGACGGTCACTGTTCCAGATTTGCCCCATCCGCTTTAGAATCCAAGTCCCTCGTCCCGAGGCTTTATCACCAAACTCTCTGACATAGTCTTTGTGCGCAAGATGATACGCGGCCCCGATTGCCTCTGTAGGCGCGTATCTGAAGATAGAGTCAGCCGCGTTCGCAACTCCTCCGTCAGTGATATAAGTGGCAACAACGCCCTTTTCGGCAACTTCTTCGGCCTCTTCGCCCCGTTTGCCGATGGTGCCTGCGATCTTACGGTGGGGCAAAAAGGGCGCGAGCAAAGGCTTGAGCACTGGAAGTGTCGAGATAGGCCCGAGAATGCCGGTTCCGTCAAGGTAGTTCTGGAGGGCGTCATCGTTACGCCTGTACACGAACGAGGGCGTGCTTCGCTCAATACGGGAGATGTCGCCACGGGCAAGCCCTTCGGCCTCTGTTCGGATCTCGTCTCTCTCTGAAACGTCGAAGGTCGATAAAGGCTTGTTGTTTGTAAGCTGCTTAATATAGTGCGCTTTTGCAGAGGTATACGCGATGTCTAGGTTAATGCCTCGGTTTTTGCCTGTAGGATCTTCGTAAATCGGCTTGTAGACATCCATCGCCAGCGCGGTTTTTTGCGGGCGATAGGCATTGCTTAGGTACTTTTTGCGCTCCGTAGGGCTGTCAAACGCAAACTCCGCAAACTCTGTAGACGTGGGCGTAGCCGTGAGGCCCAGTGAAACGCTCTTATAAAGCTCGGGGTCTGAAGTGTCTGAATGTAGCACCTGCTCCGCAGACGGCTTCATCTCCTCTGCCTGCTGGGCGTCAAAGCCTGTGCCCGTCATGTTCGCAGTGCCGACAAGTTTACCGTTTACAACGCCCACCGAGCGGTATTTTACCTTTCTGCTCTTAGCTTCTTCTTGAAGCCTTTTCTGGTCAGCATTGTATGCTTCAGCGTCACGCCGGAAGTTCTCTTTGAGGTCAGCGAGGTCTTTGTATTCACGCCCTAGTTGAGTCATCGACATCACGTTCAAGGCTTTAAACTCGTTATCCCCGAGCTTGTCGTGCTCTTCCTGCCGCAAAGCCTGTCCGACGATTGCGTTAAGGCGGTCCTGTCTAGCCGCCTTGTTAGGCTCAATGTTGTTGGTCGAAAGGATGTTATCAAGAGCCAACTCTTGTTCGCTGACGAGGCCTGCGCCTTTTGTATAGGCGGCTTGCCTCAAAGCGTTAGACGGCAGTCGAGACCGTAAATCCGCGCTCATGTCCGTAGTGGGCTTCTTTTCTACCGTAGGACGCATCAGTTTAGCAGCGGCGTTACCCTTGTCCGCTTGGGTCTGAACGTACTTATTAAGTTGATCAGGAGTAAACTTGATAAACTCGGCGTAACTAGGCCTTTCAAAGTTAGGCTTTGAAGGCTCTGGCTCCGGCGGAGCTACAGGAGCTTCAGGAACCTCTGGGACTTCCGGGACAGTTTCTTCCGCCATAATGACCTACAGTTGATTTAGCTTAGTGTGAAGCGGGATTGCTGTGAGATTAGACTTACCTACCTTCAGAGTCGCCGTCCAGTCTCCCGTTGGTCCAAGGCCTGCTTGCGCCATAAGCTCAATCTTCGCAACGTCAGAGAGTCCGCCTGCAGTTAAATCCGAAGGTGTGATTACAGTGCGTATGGACACATCCTGATTGGTCAACCTGTCAGCGGAAGTCGCGCTGGTGTAGAAGCCCGGATAGTGATAAGTTATTGCAGGGGAAACGGTAGGGTCATAGCTTTTGGTCGATATTGTAACCCTCGGCGACAACGTCCTCATCGTCCGCTCAAGGACATAGGATTTTGCGGGCGAAGATGAGTCCGTGACCTTGATGTAAAACAGTCCGAAATGCTCATCTTCATTGGGATCCCAGACATCGGTTCCAGTTGTGTCTGTCGCCGTAACGACAATCTTCGTCAAGTCGGCGTTAGCCAAGACCAATATGGCCCCCACTTGTGAGTCTGTGTCCATACCAAGTTCTATGGAAATGCTAGAAGGCAGCAGATTATAAGACACGTCAGCAATAGATGTAGCGGTACCGGCAACTGTGGTCGTCGAGCTAAAAGCGTTGTGATTCATGGTGGAGAAGATGTTCCGCGAGCCGGAACCCACCAATACCCCGCCAGACAAGTCTGCGTAGGTGGTTTCGTCGGCAACGCCATCTTGGAGCACAAGCCTTGGAAGATGGTTGTGCCTAAGAGCGCCTAAAGACAGATCTTCGAGACTAAGTTGGTTTATACCACTAGTTGTTCCGATGGCCGATTCAAACCTGAGGTTTAGTGAATCAGCGGTAAAGTCGGAATCCGGGTCAAGGTAGGTGTAAATGATGGCCATTAGCGGAGCATCTCCAAGGCAAAAATCTCCCTATTGGCGATATAGGTGTTGCTATCGGAGGAGGAGCTTTCCATCGACGCGCGGATGTTCATGACCGCCACCTCGATAAGGTGCCTGCCCGGTGAAAGCTCTAGAATCGTGTCCACGGTCACCGGAAGCCTTGCCCCCGAAAGGCCGCCTCCACATTGGGGCGTGGCAAGCTCCGAGTCGGTATTCGGCTCGACCACAAGCCCTCTCCCTTTAAATCCACGGTAAAACTCATTAGACGAATCTCCGGTGCCTAGCACCGATTCAAACACAGTGGTCCCGTCAATCTTGAGTCCCACGCTATACCCGAAGCCTTTTTGGTCAATCCGGGCCACGCCTGTACCTGCAATAAGCTGAAGCGAGGCGCAAATCCAAACGGTTCCGCCCTTGGCCACAAAATCAAGTGACAAGCCGTTGTTGTCAAAGGTCTGCCAGCCATCGGTGCTTGCGATGGTTGCCCACTTGGCCTTGTTAAGGTAGTCCAGAACGCTCGGAGACTCAGACGCGGTGTGCAGAATAAAAGCTGCGTCTTCTGCTAGCTGAGTCCGTGCGATCGGGGGCGTCTCGGCGCTGATGTTATGCTCGTCAAGAGCGCCGGAGGCTTCCGAAACAATCGGAATAAAGTTCTCATTGATACCATCAGTGTCGATGACAGCGCCCGATTTAATGTCGTATCTTGGGTATCTCCAAGCCATCTGTCACCCCGGTGTCTGTGCGCCACCGAAGTAACGCGGAGACTCGTCGAAAGATAACCCCACAAACTCCCAAGCGCCGGTCCCTCGAATGCGGAACTTGAAGGTCTCGGCTGAGGGCAGGTAGATTTGCGCCCTTGTCCAAAACGGACGGCGCTCTTTATACTTGCCCCCTGAGTCCAAGGCTTCCTCACCCCAAAACGGAGGCACATCCATAGTGGAGTAGCGAGTCGTGGTGACCGTCTCCACAACGGTGTCTCTCCAATCACGCATCACCTCTACGGTAATGTCGGCCTTCTCCGTCTCCCGGAACCAAAGATAAAGCTTAGGTACTGTTTTTTTGGACAAAGAGGCCTGACCGTCAAGCCACACGGTTTCGATCAAGGCCTCGCGACTGTCGATAAGGGCCGTTAGGGACTCGTCTGAGCGATTTCCCACATGGTCTAGGAGGTAGACGCCAGAATGTCCCTCGTCGCCCGTCACAGAGCCTGCTGCGAGCATATATGAACGATGGTCTTGTGTGACACATACAGAACGGGGCTGAAAGTCAGTTCGGATGCGCCAGCCGTTGCCATCGTAGATGAAGCAGGTGTCGTTTTCAACATTGCCGTTAGTAGACACCCAGCACCGGTACTCGTTAGTTTCAGGGTCATACGCCGAACAGGCTTGCGGAAAACGTGATTTTGTGGCCCGTTTGAAGTATTTGTCCAGCGCGCCGGAAATAGGCGTGATGCTCTCGCCGTCGTAACTGTAAAAACCGTCAGACCCTAACCAGATGACATTATCTAAAGTTGTGGTCTGTAGGGACGAGGGCGCGTGACATCCGATCTCCGACGATAGTGGCTCGGGCCTAAAACGTGCCCCGTCGTCGGACACTTGTACAAGGAATGAGCTTCGGCGGGTAAACACTAAAAGCCCTTTAGGGCATCGCCACAGACCTGTGATTTCACCGCCAGTCGCGTCAGGGTAAATCTTCTCACGCGCTTTAAACGTCCCCCATTGGCCCGGCATTGAAGGCATGATGGCAGACTCTTGTCCTTCGATATTGCCAATCCATAGACGCCCAAAAGCAACCTTACAAAGCTTAAACTTTGGTACAGCTACAATGTCTAAAGCTTCACGAGTTAAAAACGAGTCCGGGATGTTATCAGGATAAATGGTCGTCACGTTGTCGGGGAGCGTGGCAAACGCATTGGCTACCGAAGCAGAGTTAAGGGCAAGCTCGTAGAACTTGACGTCCCCTGAGTTTTTGAGGTCTTTTGTCCGGTGTATGATCCGACCGACACAGTGCTCTGGTCCAGTCGGAACCCCCGCCCAAGCTATCTGCATCCTAAGCGCATCCACGGAAACGCCTATCGCCGCCGCACCCATGCCGACCGAACCGGGAAAAGCGTTGTTTACCTTTAGCTTGGCGCCTTGACGTGTAAACTGGACAGGCTCACTGGCGTTTGAAAGCGCCGACAGGTTGCCCCAACGGTCGATAAACTGAACCTTGCAGCGCCATTCTCCGGGGTTCAGCCAGCCGGTTGCTGTGACGGCAGAATCGGTAAAATCGCTAACCGTGCCAAGGCGGCAATGACCAAAGCCGTAAGTCATGCCGGAAACACCTGCGGTTCTAAGCATGTAGCCTAGCCCGGAATGAGCGTAGCCGGTGTCATTTGACCCAATAATGGTATCCGTCTGGGTAACACCCATGTTGGAATCTTCCGGTCCACGCGCTGAAGGTGTCTCTGGAACGTCGGAAAAGCCTAGCGGGGCAATGATTTCGCCGTCGTAAAAGTACGCCCGTCCGTCTTGGGGAACGATAACAATCCCTGTGCCTGTAGCCTCAAACTGCGTAGGAAACCGAATCGCATTGTCGTCCCGCAGAACGTCCTCAACCCCGTGCGAACTTGCGGGAGAAGATAGAAGTTGCCGCCAGTTTCGATGCCAACCCCTGAACTCCCACAGTTCGTAGCCTGTATGGAGGAGCAAAACGCTACGCTCTCTGCCGTATAGCTTGGTATGGAAGATGCCGTGCTGATGCTGTCCGTATACCGGATACTCCGGGTACACGGTTCGGAGCGCACGAGGGTTTCCTGTTGAGCCGACAGAGGAGAGAGGACGTTCGCCCGGCGTTCCGTATTTAAAGTCTTGCTCAAACACCAAGGTGTCTTTGATGGGGACATACGCGGCTGGTCCCCAGATGGAGCGAAGGGTGCCTTCGTCCATCGGGTACATGTTCTTGATCTCATGAGCAAGCTCATTAGGAAGGAATAGCTTCCCAGCCTGTGTTCTTAGGAGATAGGGGCCAAGAGAGGCCACTCCGCGCTGGTCCGCCATGATTAAGCCTTCTTCTTAGGTCGCCCCACTTTCGGAGCGGAAGGCCGTCCAAGTTTTGCGGAAGCGGGCCGTCCCACCAAAGTAAACTGCTCCCAACGCTCAGAGTTGGGCCGGACGATTTCGGGGGCAAAGCCTGTAGCAAGCATTGTTCCCTCGATAACACCGTTAGGACTGTGTGTAATAGAGACCAGAGTCCCTTGAAGTTTACGCCCGACCGAATCAGACCAAGTATAAATCCCACCGCAAACCATATCTGCCTTCATTCTATAACCCCTCCCAAATCATCCGTTGATAAACGACGGTTCCACTTGCGCCCTGTCCGGTAGCCGGTGGCCCGTGTCATACGACGTAACACAGGTACGTCCGGGGTGCGAAGGTCACCGTATCTTTTCGATAAAGTGAGAAGAGCTTCTTGATATTTTTCTTTGCTGACCTGAGACATGACTGCATTGCCCATGTTCTCGTAAAGGTATACCATGGCGCGCTCTAAGAGCACGCTCATGCACTCCGCATGGATAAGCGGGGTGTCTTGGTCGTCAACAAGCTTGGACGGCCTCACCACGGCGCGGATCTCTGTAACGTACCGCTTGTCAGGCTTAGGGTAAAACTGCATGGTTTGATACCCGTGGATGTCACGAAGGCGGCGATTGTAATCAGGGAGAAACTCGCCAGTGTCGTACCAAATGCCGTCATTAACGCTGTCGGCGCGCATCTCTGCTAACAGAAGAAAATCTTCTGCGACATCAAGCTGTGATCGCTGAAGTCCCGCCGCCTCGTTAGCAAGCTCACCGTAGTTTGTCATGTCCGTCGATGTGCGCTTCCGGTAGATTCGGATGTATACACCACTTTGATTTAAAGACTGACGGGTGTATGTTGAGCTACTGAAGCTGATGCTGTTCAAGTAGCCCAGAGCGTAGGTAATGTTCGGCAGCGAGACCTTAATCGCAGGCAAAAAGCCCTTGACCAGCCCGTTGTGCTTAACGGCGGCTGATGCGGAAGATGGTGGAGACTCGAACCGAGGGGTTCGGAATCTGTTCCGGGCAGGGTTGTTGCCGTCGGTCGAAATAGAATAGTTGGGAAAAACTGTTGTATTCGTGATTTCCAAAGGCTGCGCGAAGCCCTCCCAACTGCCGAGGCCGGGAAGCTGAAACTCAACGTCGCGCTTGCCCCAAGTGTAGGTCACCTTATACTCAAAGGTTCCGGCAGGCTCCGGTCCAAGCCAAGCGGCAGCTACCGTGTCGCCTGTAATGGCAAGACTTGCTGCCGGTGGAACGCTTGGTCCGCGCATGTGGATATGTTGTCGGCGAAAGATGCAGCGAGGAATCCCCGAAGCTACTTGGCTAGGGGGTCCGTCAAGCTCAAACTCTTCTGCCTCCCGCTGACCGTATACGTCAAGCGGGTAGTTGATGTCCTGATCTCGAAGCCGCGCAGAGCGAAGCTCAATGAGGTCGTCCGGCAGGGCATAAGCATCGGTGTAAATGCGGTACTTAAAGTCACCTTGACCGTAGGTTCCGATGTCCCAAGGCGTCACCAAGGTAAAGTAATAGTAGTTGTCCGAAGCGTTTTTCCACACGGAGCGGATTTGATTTCGGATTTTAGTCCCATCGGCGGTTGTAATCTCTATGCGGCGTCCGTCCCAAGAGCGATCAAACTTCCAAGCATTAAAAGCGGCGGGCTTGGCTGCTTGCTGTGTAGACGTATAAGTAGTGCGCCATGTCCATGGATCGCGTGTCGTAGGGCTTCCGGGCAGCGTGTTAGCGCCTGCCAAACGGACGTTGTCGAGAACCCCGTTGTCAACGTCACCAGCTAAAGAGGCAACAT
>Ga0098038_1000353_pt1 | contig 20971 bp, 15 predicted proteins | sample 5B_taG_FD_75051 | JGI IMG/M metagenome (GOLD analysis project Ga0098038, IMG submission 75051) | Marine viral communities from the Subarctic Pacific Ocean - 5B_ETSP_OMZ_AT15132_CsCl metaG | ecosystem: Environmental > Aquatic > Marine > Oceanic | place: Pacific Ocean | collected 2015-01-08 | reverse complement strand
AGGTAAAGATGACATGGTTCCTGCTACACTTGATGGGCAACAAGATGTTCTTCTAACTGAAGATGAGTTTGTATTAAGACAACCAACAACTAAAGCGATTGAAAAAGCATTTGGGGGTGGTTTCTTAGACAAAATCAACGAGGCTGAAGAAGATGCACCAGAGATGTTAAGGAGAATGGTGGGGTAAGTGAGAATTAGCTTAGTGCCTGAAGAGGCAATAGGTCATGTATGGAAAGATGTTGAAGGGATATTAGACAAAGCCGTAGATACAATCGAAGATAAATCAAAAGTAATTGATATATTAACTGGGGTTTATGAAGGTATGTACGTTCTTTGGGTTGTATTAGATGACGATGACAAAATAGTAGCTGCATTTACTACAAGACTAATAGTATACCCTCGACGAAAAGCATTGGCCGTAGACTGGGTAGGCGGAACGCAAATGAAAGAATGGGAAGATCAGTGGGTTGAGACTATGAAGCGTTACGCAAATGAGTTAGACTGTAGTCATATAGAGGGCTATGGAAGAAAAGGTTGGGGTAGAGCATTGAAAAAGTATGGGTTCTACCTTGAATACATAGCTTATCGAATGGAGTTATAAAATGACAAAAGGCGGCGGGCAGCAAATACCTACAGATACCACGACACGTACTACAAGTTTACCTGAGTACGCTGATCCGTACTTTCGTCGGGTCTTGCAGGGTGCTGAAGACACTATGACGCCTTACGACTCTCGTACAGGCATGGGTACTCCTTACCAACCTTATCCTGGAGAAAGACTAACTCCATCTAGTATGTACGGTGATATAGGCGCATCGCGTGCTATGACACGAGGCATCGCTCAGATGGGTGTTGCAGGTATGCCAGAAGCTATGCAGGCAGGCAGAATGGGTCTATCTGCTTCAGGTCGTGGTATTGGGTTTACAGATCAAGCAGTAGGTAGACTTAGAGGTGCAGGGCAATACAATCCTACAACTTTTACAGGCGGTGCAGTACAGCAGTATATGTCTCCATATATGCAGAACGTTGTAGATATACAAAAACAACAAGCAAGATCTGATTTCGATAGATCACAAGCAAGAAGAGATGCAGACGCTGTGGGTGCAGGTGCATTTGGTGGTTCTCGTAGGGGCGTTGTTGACGCTTTAGCAGAGGAATCATTACAAAACCAACTTGAAGACATACAAGCTATGGGGCAGCAGCAGGCATTTGAACAAGCGGGTCGCCTGTTTGAAGCTGATCGTGCAGATAGACAGTTCGGCATAGGTCAAAGACTTGCAGGTGAGCAGGCAGCATTGGGTGCAGCAAGTCAACTAGGTTCTATGGGTCAGCAGTTTGGTAATATAGGCGCAGGCATAGCAAGTCTAGGTGAGCGTCAACGCGCCGCTGATATACAAGGCGCACAGTTACTTGATACTCTTGGTCGTGATATTAGAGCTGAAGATCAAGCTCGTCTTGACCTATCTTACGAAGACTTTGTACGTCAACGTGAGTATCCACAACAACAGTACGAGCGTCTAGCGGCTATATTACGTGGTGTGCCTGTAACGCCAAATGTAGAGCAACAACGAATGGCTTCTTACAATCCAATATCACAAGCTCTTGGCGCAGGGATTTCGGCATTGGGTCTTTATAAGGGGCTAACAGGATGAATATACTAGAGCTGCAAGAAGACATAAAAGACCTTCCAGATAGAAGACTAATACAAGAAATGCAAACGCCGACAGGTGCTATGCCGCAGTACTTAGTTCTTAGCGAACTTACTAGACGCAGACGTATGCGTGATGATTACAAACGTCGAGAAGCAGCCGATACGCAAACTGTAGCAGACGAGGTTGTTGCAGGTGCGGGTGTGTCACAAGAAGGTCTTACGACAATAGCAGGTGCACTAGCGTCAGACACAAACCTAGCGCAGGACACAGGACTAGCGCAAGCCACGCCAATGCAGCCGACACGTGCGGCACAACCACAAATGGCAGCAGACGGTGGTCTTGTTAAACTGGCTAATGGAGGAAGAGCAGGCGTTGGTCTTCGTAGTGGCACAGCTACAAGTGCTATTGCTAGTCTAAAAGTAAATTTCCCTGAGCTTTATGAGCAATACAAAGACGAACCTGAGATACTGGAGCAACTAGCTCTTTCTAAATTAAAACGTACTGTAGAGCCTGATGAATCGTTTAGCGAATTAGGAGTAAGAGAAAATCCATATGGGCCAGCAGATCCTTTTAAACCTACAGCAAGCATGTTTAAAATGGATGACAGTGGAGAGTATCGTGATTTTGATAACAGACTTGGTGATTCTCTAAAAAGATTTGAACAGTCTTTTTTAGCAGATACATTCCTTAATGATACTGACCCAAATTCACTTATGTACGCACCTGCTAAAAAAGGTGAGTATATGTTTCAAGGCACTAAATTTTTTCTAAACCCAGATGGGTCTATGATATCAGAGGCAGGGATTCCAGTTGATGATAAAGGTAAAGCGCGTATCTTAGCAGCTAACCTACCCAAAGTGCCGATTCCAAACTATGGAGAGCAACAAGAGCTACCCCCTGGTGCTATTGTACAAGACTTTGCAAGTTTGATTGCAGATGACTCAGATGGCACGCCTGTAGAGCCTTTAGATATTTACAACTTGCCAGAGTCAATAATACAGGCAAGAAAGATGTCTGGCCCCGAATTAAATTTTACTGAAGATCCAACTATATTAGGTGGGTTTGATGATGACATGACTCCATCAAGCGTTGTGCCTACTAGAGTAGATGTGCCGATAGAGGGCACAGGAAGACCCCCTGCATTTGATCGTTACCCAGAACCTGTAATACCTGAACTACCTGATTTGTCTGGTGTTGAGGAAAAGCAGAGACAAGATCTTTTTAGGGAGTATTTTGCAGAAGGATTTATGCCAGGAATTACAGATTCACGAGATCGAGTTAATGAAGGAACAGAAGAAGACAGAAACTTTAGACAGCAGGAAAAGTTACTACAGCAAGATATTGACAGAGTAGGTGGTGATTTAAGTCAACTAAATCCCTACGGAGAGCTTTCAGCTAGGGCATTACAGTACTATCAGGACGATCAGTATACCCCACCAGAAGAGATATACAGCGGAGATCCTAGAGAGATTGCTAAGTATCAAGGAGCTAGTGACGAGGAAATACAACTAATCAGTGATCGTCTTGCCGCAGAAGCGAGTGCAGATGAGGCTAAAAAAATAGCAGGTACAGAAACTCGTAGAAATGTAGAAGAAGAGTTAGCAGCAGAAGACGCAGCAGAGTTCTTAGCGTTGAATCAACCTGCGGGTCTTACTAAGACTGAACGTGCACAGCTAAAAGCTAAAGGATTTCTCAACCCTGTATTTGATGCAATAGACGAAAATAGAGATAAGAGAGAAAAGAGAGAAAACGAAACGGCACTGTCTAATCAAGAAAGAAGTTTTGACCAACCTGATTCGGCTTCTAAAGAAGAGTTAGCAACACTTGCAGAATTAAAAAGACTTGCAGAAGAAGCAAAAGGAACAGGAACAGGAAAAGCCTCTGGAGCAGCTACAGACTTAGAAGCTGAGATTGCTAGACAGTTACAGAAGTTAGACAAAGAACGAGATACTAACAAGTGGTTAGCTCTAGCAGAAGCAGGAATGAAAATGATGTCTTCTAAGAACCCCACACTGCTTGGCTCAATCGGTGAAGCAGGTCTTGCAGGAACCAAAGCACTAAGAACTAGCCAAAGCGCAGATTCTAAAAATAGACTAGGACTTCTTGCACTGCAACAAAGAGCTGATGCAGCAAAGACTAAAGGCGGTATGACTAGTTACCAAAGACAAATGCTAGGAAAAGGCTACATCGCGGAAGGTAATAAAATAGTAGAAAGAGGTCAGCTTGCACAAAGTCCTGAACAAGTTGCTGAAGGCAAAAATCTAGTAGAGTACGGAAGGTTATTAGCAGGGCTTCCTTCTTTAGGTTCATCAGGAATGACTAGAACGACTGTACCCGCACAGGTATAAAGGGGCTATATATGGGAACATTTGACACTACTGGCCCTCGTAGCGGAAAATCTTATGGCTTTAATATCCAAGGAGATGCTCCGACTGATTACGAATACGCTTGGATATCCAACTATATACAAGAGCAAGAAGAAGAATATTCTAAGTTCTACGAACAGCAGCTAGGAAAGCCTTTACCTGAGATTGATGATGGCACGGCTATAGGTCGTGGTTTTCGAAGAGGTTTCCAAACTGCAAAGGGTGGAGTTGGAGAACTGCTTGAATCTGCGGGTCAGTTATCTGGCCTGGAATATCTAGAAAGTATTGGATCAGATATAGAGGAGTCTGCACGTCAACGGGCAGGTGAGCTATCTATTTCAGAACCCTCTGCTAATTATAGCTATAAAGACGTAGTTGCTGATCCTTCCCTCGACAAAGGACTAACTTACGCAGGTGAAATACTAGGTGGTTCGTTGCCTTTCGTTGGAGCAGGTGTAGCAGGTGCTGCCGCAGGTGCTGTATTACCATTTGCCACCGCAGGTGTTGGTGCAACAGCAGGGCTAGGGACTTTGTTTTTAGGGCAAAACTTACAAAGTCGTGAAGAGATTGTAGGTGAAGATAATATAACGGGTACAGATTTTGCTAGAGCAGCAGGAACAGCTTTGTTCCAAGCAAGACTAGATACTATAGGTCTTAAAGTATTGGGCAAGCTGCTTGGTGGAGGACAGATTGCTAGAACTGTTGCAAACGAGCAGGGTCAGGGATTTGCTGCTAGACTAATTACAGGTGCGGGTACAGGTCTTGCTGTAGAGGGTTCTACAGAAGTCCTACAAGAACTAGCAGGGTTATGGCAAGCAGGTTATGATTTAAACACTCCAGAAGTAGAAGAGATACTGACTGAAGCGTTTATTGCAGGTGGTCTACTCGGAACAGGAATCGGTGGAGCGGGTCGCGCTGCATTCGGTAAGCGTAAAGAACCAGAAGTTACAGAAGACACACGCATCACTGACGCAACAGAAATAGAAGTAAAAGAAGATCCCGCAGCCACGATTGCAGGTAATCTAGATACAGATGAGAAAATAGAAAACAGAGCAGAGGAAATAAAAGCAGAAGAGGATGCCGCAACAGCGCCTGAACAAAATAGATTAACTCGTCTTTTAGTTGAACGTCCAGAAATTCTTACAATGTCAGATGTTGAGTGGGCTGCATATAACCCTCTTAATCCTGACGGCAAGCGTGATTATAAAAAATTAGGCATACCTGACGATGACACCTACGCTGATATCACTACAATAAGAAAAACAAAAATGCCTGATTTGCTACCTGACATTGAAAAGAAAGCAGGTAAACGAAAAGGAGAGGATGATGTTAGATCTGAACCAAAAAGAACTGGAACAGGCGATGCAAATCGTAGATCTAGCGTGGCAGGAGCGGAAGGGACACGAAGTAGAGATACGGATACCAAAGGCGCTGTACCACCTAACACAGGAGGAGTGGGAACAGATCTGTCAACTGCTAAGTTATCTGATGTGGCAGAGGGAAAACAGTCCACTACAGTAAAAGTAGAAGATGATGTAGACAAAGATAAAAAAGAAGCTCTTAAATTTACTAACGCCAGAAATGATACTATCCAAGAAAACTCAGCAGGTGAGTTAGAAGTAAAGACCGATGAAGTTCCTACAGAAGTTACTAAAGAACTTTTAGACAATCTTGGTGTTACTCAAAATGCTGCAATACGTAGACGTATAGTTGGTAAACCCATATCCGATAAAGACGTACAGCAGCAGTTAGCAAACTATGGCAACAATACAATGGTAAGAAGACAGGTTCCTGATTATCAAACTAAGCTAGATGAGCTTCTTGCTAGTCTACCTGAAGCAGAACCAGATGTAGAAGTAGATACAGAAGTAGAAGAAGATACAGATACAGATACAGATACAGAAGTAGAAGAAGATACAGATACAGAAGTAGAAGAAGATACAGATACAGAAGTAGAAGAAGATACAGATACAGAAGTAGAAGAAGATACAAATAGATTAACTGGACGCGATCTTGCTGAAGATATTGCTGCTAAAGCTAAAGACCCAGAAAGACAAAAAGCGAAGGAAAAAGAAGCTCTTGAGTTTGATCGCCAAGTTGCAGAAGCAGAAGCAAAGCGTAAAGAGCAGGAAGAAGAAGATAAAGCATACGAAGAAGCAGGTATGCCTATAGGCGCAGAGTATGATGCTTGGAAAGCTAACTATGACGCACAGAAAGCCGCTAAAAAAGATTCAAGACGTTCAGGTATAGGCAAAGGGGAAGAAACAGGTGCTCCTGCGGGTCCAGGTCAATTTGTCCCTGAAGGTATACGACCTGTAGAAAAAGAACCTACGCTTGAAGAATTAAATATAGATGCGTCTGAAGAAGCACAAAATCAAAGATTACGTGATATTGAAGAACGAGTTAAACAACGCAATCTAAAAGAAGATGCGCCTATTAAAGCACCATTAGAAGAAACATATTTAACATGGTGGGAACAAAACAACGAACAAAGTTTAAAAAAGTTTGTTGCTGAACGTTATGGCGCTCCCGCTTCTGACCCCGCCCTTAGATTACCAGTTGTATTTTCAGAAGACGTAACAAAGACTCTAACATTACTTGGAACTACAAGGTTTACTCGTGGCACAGGCGCTTTAGGCAAACCCGCTAAACTATATTTTAGCAAGATACCAAGTATTATAGAGGTATTAGATTTAATTGCTTATGATGCCGCAGGAGTTATCATACATCAAAGTGGTAAAAGTAAAGGTCAACCTGTAGCCACGTATAGAAAAAACAAACAGGTTGACGATGGAGAAAATGTTTTCTTTGAAGGCACAGGCAATAAAAGTGGTTTGTTAGCATATGAATGGGTTCAAAATAATTTAAGTGATACAGCTAGGCAGTGGTTAGAAGCACGTGCAGGTATGTATATAAGGTTTTCAAATTTCATTAAAGTTAGACAAGCAGCTCAGACAAGAAAAGACGAGCGTTTAGAATTTGATAAAGATGGAACAGAAGCTACCGATTTAGGTACAGATATTGACTCAAAAGCTAGTTTGCAAAAACACTTTAGAGCATTCTTTTTAGGAAGAAATGCCGTAGTACCATTTGATGTGCCTATGCATCCTAGTGTAACACGTGCTCTTGATTCAGGCAGACTTGATTTAGCACTGCAAACACTCGCTGCTAACAATGTGCAAGCTGCCATAGATGGGGTCGCAGCCACAGAACCAGAGGCTAAAAAAGCAATATTTAAAATTGCAGACAGTCCGATGTTGAGAGCAGCAAAATTATCTGCTGCTTTATCAAAATTAGTTGGTAGTACAAAAGTAGAGATTGTAGACAGACTACCTGATCCTGACGCAGTTGGTATGTTTACGCCTGAAACAAATACAATTAGTCTTGTTCGTGATGGTGGTTTGCATCAACATGTTGTCTTGCATGAAATGATGCATGCGGTTGTATCTCATATGTTAGATGCTAAAACACCAGTCCCAGAAGTAGCACAATTAAACAGCTTATTCTTACAGATTAAAGATGATATTGGCGAGTTTTACGGATCTAAAGATTTACAAGAATTTGTAGCAGAGGCGCTGTCTAACCCTCAGTTTCAAACGCATTTAGCACTAACAAAAGTAGATAACGGTACTGTCCCTGCTTACAAAAAGTTTCTTCGCTCTATTATAAACATGGTAAGAAAAGCCATGGGACTTCAGCCTAGACCAGTAAACTCTGTGTTAGATGAAGTAGATAATCTTGTACGAGCTATTATGTCTCCTGCACCTTCTACTAGAGCCGCACCTGCAATGATGATGCAGATGACCGATCCAAACGAGTTAGCAGGCACGGTAAAAGGTTCTTTAGATATGATCCCAGAAGGAGATCAGAAAAGACTTAAAACATTTATGCGTCAATCTGCAAGTAGGTCTGTACCTGAAGCAGCGCGTCGTTTTATACTTAACAGTATTCCTTCTAACATAATGGCTAAAGAAGCTGCACCATACATACCATTTGCACCTGAGTTAAATGCGATTATAGAACGTCAAAGCGGAGAAATGCGTATTGGGAACATGGTTGTAAACAACCTAGACAAAAGATTAGGTGCGTATAATAGAGGGAACAAAGCAAGGTACAAGATTCTAGAGGGACTTATTCCTCTATCTACCTTTAATCGTGTAGATATGTCTTTGCCTAGAAAGGTATACTCACAGTTTGGTGTTTCTTTTAGAGACCTAAAGACTGGTAAATCTACTGTAAAATATTTTTCAACAGAGATAGCAAGATTAAATTTTGCAAAACAACATAACAAAAATATTAACCCTGCTAAAACTTCAAAAGCTGCTTTGTTGCCCGAACCTAATCCAGATACATTACTTATGTATGATACACTGCAAGCAGAATACAAAAAGTTAGATAATCAAGGTAAGAAGTTATATCGTGAAGTGTTTGATTTGTTTGAAGAAACATACGACAAAATTATACCTGCTTTAGAATCGCGTATAGCTGCTTCAATAGGTGATCCAAACGGTAGAGCCAAAGCGATGGACAAGCTTCGTAAGATGCTTACTGAACAAGCAGGTGTTATTCGTCCATACGCCCCACTAATGCGTAAAGGTGACTGGCGATTACAGTATACAACTATTGACCCAGACACGGGTGGAGTAGAAGTTTTTGTAGAGTACTTTCAACATCAGGGCATGCTTGAAAAAGCAGCCGATGCCATACGTACTCGTAATATAGGTCTGATAAGACAGAACCCTAATTTAACACAGACTTTAAACCCTGACACAGCCATAGAGTTTGGTAAAGCTACAGCGCGTAGGAACTACGACAACGTGCCACCAAGCTCGTTTATATTTGATTTGCTACAAGAACTGAAAGTTCAAGGTGTAGAAGGCGCAGCGTTAGATGGTGTGATCGATCTTGTGTTTGACGCACTACCTGAGAAGTCATTTATGCAGGGCTTTAGAAGCCGTAAAGATGTACGTGGCTACCTTGGCGATAAGACACCCACAGGTGCATTAGGTCAGCAATTTGATCTACGTGAGTTAGTCAATGTCAAAGGTCGTGACATGAACAAACAGGTCACACAGCTAAAATACGCAGCCGAAACAGAAGCATTTCGTAGAAAGCTAGAAGTATCAGGTGCAAAAGAGAACCCTGACACATACCTGATGGCAGAAAAACTAGATCAGATGGCTAGATTTGCACAATCACCGAACTTGCCTCGTTGGTCACAGCAAGCCAATACACTAGGGTTTGCAACCACCATGGGTCTTAACTTCTCATCTGCTGCTATAACTTTCTTTGATGTACTGATGAGCGCGATGCCTTTGCTATCCGCAGAGTATGGGCTAGGTAATACAGCCAAGGCGTATGGAGTTGCACGCAATTTGTTTGGGCAAGCTTCTTCTGTCTACACTGTTAGAGACATTGGTTCAGACGGTCAGCCACGTGTAAGAGAAATACAATTAGGTGGTATAAACAAGTCTATAGGTAATCTAGACGTTAACGCACCAGAGGTAGATGTTAACAATCCGCTGTATAGATATAAAACCGCAGTCAATATGGGTATGGAACGCGGCATATTTAACCAGTCGCTAACAGGCGAGATGCTAGAGGCAGGTTCGTCTCCAGGAAAAGCTGTAGAAGCGATTAACTCTATTTCTGGTGGGTTGTTCCACCACTCTGAACGGCTAAACAGAGAGACAACATACATAGCCAAGTATGAGCTTGAGCTGCAAAAAAGAGAAAAGAGTGGTCCTCTAACTGACCAAGACTATATCGATGCGGCTGAAGCTGCCATAGACTTTACAAACTTCTCTCTAGGTTCGACGGCTGCGGCAGGGCGTCCGATATGGGCGCAAAGCGGTGTAGGTAACATATTATTTCTCTTCAAACGTTTTGCTGTTGGTAAGTATTACATGATGTATAGACTTGCTAAAGATTCAATCGGCGCAGAGATAGACGCTGATCCTAACCTGACCCCAGAACAAAAAGCGGAAATGAAACGTATTGCTAGAAAAGCATTGTTTAACTTCTTATTTACCACAGGCGTGGTAACTGGTGTAGGTGGTATGCCACTAATGGGCTTCTTTGGAATGCTGTACGATATGTTCCGTGAAGAAGAAGATGAGCAATTTGAAGAAATGGTGCGTAACAACTTAGGTGAATTTTATTACGGTGGTCTAGCTAACGAACTTCTTGGCGTAGATATAGCAGATCGTATCTCTATGAACAGCTTGTTATACAGAGAGCCAATCGTAGGTAAAGATCAGCCGATGCTATATACAATGTTTGAACAACTAGGTGGGCCAGTTGTAGGGTATTATTTAGGTACTGAGAGAGCTATAACTGACTTTAGTCGAGGAGAGTACCGCAGAGGTGTAGAAGGTGTAGCACCTGTGGCGATCCGAAACTTCATGAAAGCACAGCGTTACGCTAGTGAGGGTGCATTGACCCGTAGAGGTGATCCAATTGTAGAAGATCTAAGCCCCTACAATATAACTACTCAAGCTTTTGGCTTTGCACCACAGCACTTAGGGCTAGAGATGGACATAAATCGTTTGTCTCGCAGACGAGATCAAGCATTAAAAGATAAGAAAACGAATCTGCTACGTAGACTAAACATGGCACGTAGAGAAAGAGATACATCAGAGTATCAAAAAGTATTGAAAGAGATACGTGAGTACAATGCTGGATTACCTGAAGAGTCACGTAGAGACACGTCTAAGGTTATTAGTCCTGATTCTATAAAAGCTTCGGCGAGATCTTTCGAGACAACAACAGCAAACATGCGTAGGGGTATAACGTACACTCCAACCATGAGAGAGATAGCCGAACAGTTTAATTAAAAAAACCCCCACAAGATGTGGGGGCAAGATAACAATGGAGAACAACATCGAGAGGACGTTGTCAGATATAGTATATCACATAGTTCTCCATACTCGTAAACCTAGTTTTTTGTTTTCGACGCAAGTTTGCGTTTTAAACTTCCAATTTTTAAGTTTTTCTACTTCTTTTAGCTGTAACTGTGCTTTTTCTACATCAAGGCATGGTATAAAAAACGACCATCCAACGTCCATAGCTTCCCAATTTACAGTTATCAGAACCCCATCTGGATCTAAGTCTTCAATCTTTAACGCCATCTTCACCGTCCAATGTATACTTTATAGACCATGTTTTGACAGAAGGTGTCTTTCCCATGTACGTGTCTGCAAATATGCGCTTTTGTTCGCTCTTTGCCTGGAACTTGTTCTTTAGCTTAGTCAACAACTCACTATAGTTTATCTGGTTTTTTACACACCAGTCTTTCAACGGTGTAGGTAACAAGTACAGTTTCTCGCTAGTCGTTTCATACCGTGCAACAATAAAACTCCTCGGGTCTTTCTCGGCAGGTGGCACTAGGCTACTAATATTTGATAGGTCTCCATCGCTGCTTTCGGTATCGTTTATCCAAAGAATGTTATTCCATTTTTCAGCTATGTACCTACCTAGTAGTTCGTTCGTATCAGACTTCGCATCTCCCATACGTGCTTTCGCTAGTATTAGCTGCTTAACTGACCAATCAAAAATATTGCTAGTATTATACTTAGTGATGCCTAGTTTCTTTCTAAGTATTATTGCTGCGGTTAACACCGCCGCCACTCCTGCCGACCAGAAACGATGCTTAGATGTAAGCCCTGCTGCTTGGTCTAGCCGAACACGAACTGCATCTAACATGGTACGTGTTTCTTCTTTGTTGTTCATAACCCACTGCACAAACTCAATACCTAGCCAACCGTAATTTACTTTAACTTCTTCAAACAACTTGTCTGTTATCTTTTTATCGTCTGTTGAAAGTTCCATATCTGACACACTTATTTCAAGAAGACGTAGCAGTTCTGCTTCGGCATCGGCTTTGTAACCAGTGACAGCATCCCACATGCTTGAGTTAGCCGAACTTAAAGACAAAAGCTCCCACGGTTTACCACGTACCCTTTCTATATTGCCCGACTGTGCGAGACGGTTCTTTTGCCTACCGCCAGTCATTTGATATAGATACCCAGACGCGAACTCACCTGATATGCTTGTAAGCTCGTCCACCACGGGCGGTATATTCTTTAGTACCTCGCACCTGTTCATGAAAGAATTTAAGGTATCTTCTGACCCAATAGCGCGGTTCATTATCGCCCAAGGGTCTCCCCATGCAGCTAGTCCCATTGCTTGCGCTGTTGTTTTACCGATGCCAGACCCACCTGTTAAATGGATTGCTAAACTGTTCATACCTGTGAACGGCATAAGAACAGAGCCGAAACCTGCACATACGTTAAATTGGTGTAGAAGCCACCCCTCGTCAGGCTTATTGTAAAAGTCGATCATCTCTAAGTGTCGTTCTCTAGTGCCTTTCTCTCCAAAGGCATGGAACAAGCTAGATGTAGATGGCGATGCAGGATTATACTGCACCTTGTCAGGTCTAATTAGTTTGTCCCCAAGAACAAAACCTGTCATCTCATCATCGACCCAACCAAACTGCCTATGTGCCTCGTCTGCTTTAACTGTTTGTTGTAACTCACTTATCCATTTGTTCGTGTATGACATGAGTACGTTTGTCTCCTGTGATGATATTGCTGTAACGCCTTCTTTTGACATTGCTTTTCTAAATTCATTAGGTGCTGTCACTACAGTTAGTGGGACTGTAAACTCACGTACCCCATCCTGCGGTAAGTGCAATCTAAATACAACTAGCTCGCCTTGTTCCTGATCATACAAACGACGAGATACATAGAACGTATGCCTATAAATAACTTTATCGATCAACTCGTCATCTTCTTTAACACGAACATACACACCACCATTTTCCCCACCAAAATATGGTTTCGGCATTTCGGGTATAACGTATTCGCGTTTTATACTGCTTGGGCTATTAGCGGCTTTTTCAGAAACGATCTGAGGACCAGACGCTGCTTTGATACGCTGCCCTAATATTAGAGGTGTCTTTATCTGTTCCCAATGCGGACATCCCTCACACACATCTGGGTTTAACTCATTGAACCTAGCACAAAGGTATGGTCCTTTTATCTCGTCAAACTTTTTAAGAGTGAACTCTTCGTCATATTCGGTGTGCCGACTAGATATTGCAATCGCGGCTTTCTCGCCTTCTTTACAAAATTTTGTAATAGATAGTCCTGCTCTCCACAGCGGCTCTTCTACCTCATTCTGGTTTACAGCTATATTTCGTAATTGCTCACATCCATTGCCCATGGATGTTTTTTTCATAATTCGCCCAAAAGAAAACTCTTTATTTTCGTTTAAAGCTTCTTGTAATGCGTCTGGACCAAGATCCAATGTAGGTAGTTTGAGAGCTATCCCACCTAGCTTATCAACAAACACAGACAACTCTATAGGTGAAGTTAGATCTTTACCAAGAAGATCCACAGGTAGGGGTGGGTCTTTTTTATAGTTGTGTGTACTAGGTAATCTTAAAATACTAGCTGCATCTGTAGTGCGCGATGCGTCCGCAGGAAAGTCATGTTCCCTACAAAGCTGCCCTAGTTTAGAAGCGACAGGTTCCCACTCCTCTCGCGTTACAGCTTCTGTTAAAGGCCAATAAACGTGGATACCGTTGCCACTGTTTACGGTTATCGGTGCAGGTAGTCCCACATCTTTTTTAAATTGTTTGAGTGCTTGTAGAGCATCTGTTTGCGTTGGAAAGTCCTTACCCTCTCCACAATCTAAGTCTAACCAAAATGCTTTTATATTCTTTACGTTTGCTTTAGATCTACCACCCCACTGAGAGCCTTCTTCGTTGTAAGTGCTCGTGGCAAAGTAAACATTATGTGGAAACGTGTCTACCTCTGTAGCTTTAGCTACAAGCTCTTCTACTGTTTCAAACCAGTAGTGCTTTGGCACAGGCTTTTGTTGCCACAAATCTATAGTTATTAAGCATGAGTACCCCTCATCGCCCAATACACTCTTTAAAAAGTCTACTGTATTCACTGCTCTGCTCCAAAGTTAAGTGTCGTGGTGAGCAACGGAGGAGTATACTCACCACGACAAGACTATCGTTAGATGTTATTCGTCCTCGTCATCAAACAAATCACCCACGATAGTATCAAGGTCATCACCAGAAGAGGGAGCAGTAACCTCTTTCTTTTTAACGACCTTTTTCGGTGATGGTATCTCGTCTGCTTCAACAGGAGCAGTATCAACCACATCTTCAAACACAGATGAAGCGTCTTCTTCTTCCACAGAGAAACCCTCTTGTGGTTCAAACGGAGAGTATTGTCTCTTCTCAGCGACTGATAAAACTTGCACCGCTTTAATCCTTAACGACACTCCGTGCGAACTCATGCTATAAGGCACAAAAACCACACCAATATTTATGGTGCTACTGTGAGTAAGTTTGAACTCTGGCGGTAGCTTCTTATTCTTTGCGTCCACATGCAGAGGTGGTTCAGTAATCTTCCCTTTGTACTGGCCTTTTAGTTGCACCGATCCGATATACATACCCTCTTGGTCTTTCTCAAACACTTCAGTAGCTTTAGGCATGGCAGGCCAATCGGATTTAGCCTCTGCTTTGTAAGCCGCTGCCATAGCTTTATAAAGCTTTTCTGCTTGTGATTTAGACATACGAAAATCCATTTCAAACTTTGCATTTTCCTCCGTTGGACCACAAGGCACGGTTTTACCCCTTGGTGGGATATTTCTGTCATACCTATAAGTCTGATCCAGACGAGGGTACATAGCTTCAACATTTTCAATTAGGTATATGGGTTTGGCTTCTGCCATTAGTCTTCTCCTTTGTTATATTCAAAACCATCTACTTCAGTAAATGGCGATTTATCCACGGTAGTTTTGTCTTGCGTCACCATGGTTTGTAGTGCAGCAGTGCTTGCCGCAAGGCTGTCTTTTTGCTTCAACGCTACTTCAAGTTCTTGTTCGTCAAGAGCACGAACAGCTTTAAAGAAAAGTTTCGGCATGTCTACACTATTGTCAAAATACATCTGTGTAACAACAGCAATAGACGGAGTCTTATGCTTCTGTAAATATTTAGCATAAGCTTGCACCCCCATGTTACCATTTTCGGGTCTTCCAAAAATAGAAGTCGCAGGAATACGTATTTGGTAAACAGTGTCCATCTGCTCCTCTAGTATAATCGCCAGACGTTGCGAAAACCTACAAGCACGGCCACCCCCTTCGCCTGATCCCCTAATGTTCTGTACACAGTCCATGCAGCGAGCTGCTTGTTTCTGTTCTAACGGTACATCAGGTGATGGTTTTTGCGTGTCTGACGACCAACAAGTAGGAGCAGATGGATTTTCTGAGTCATACATATCTTTATAATAAGTACGAGCCAGTTTTGCAGCGTTAACTATTACCATGTTCAATGAACCATCAACCACACCGACAGGATCACCATCTACAGACTTAGAAAAACGTCCGCCCCCGATAGTAATTTGGTTTGGTTTATGTTCAGCTACCGCTGCATGGATCATTAGTCTCTCCCTTTACTAATGATCTTCAGATGTTGAGGAGTTTTCTTCCCAAGAGTTTAACTCTTCACGGCGTGTCAACGCTTTTTCTATCGCTTCTACGTTGAAACGATACGTATCACCTGCCTTTATATAAGTTTCTCTTGGGATATGCCCCTCACGCAACCATTTTCTAGTTGTCGATACTGATATGCCAAAGTAGTCGGCAACTTTGCCTATTTCTACATATGTTTTTTCTGTCATTTCTTCCTCACTGATACTGTGTACTCCGAGTCCACGTTAAGACCTTTCGGTATAAGATCAGGGTTTTCTGCTAGGAACTGACGAACATTTGTCTGGTTCAAACGTTTCTCAAAAAGTTCGGGTACATCATGCTCTCGTATAAACTCGTACATGTTTTCCCAGTCGCTTGTCCAATAACGCTGTTTGATAGACCTAAAGAACGCCCCTTCGTTTGTACGCACCGATTCGACATTGTGCTCTTTACAATGCTCTAGCAATGCGCTCTTTATTTTAGCTACCTTTTCACTAAGCACGTTGTCTTCTTCTTTGAACTTAGTAGCAAGTTCGCTACGCTGATCACGTATCTTTATGTACGCTTTTACGAGCTTCTCTATTGAAACGCCCATTTATATCTCCATTGTTATTTATATTTAGTAGATAGTATCTAAACTTACCTTAGTCAAGTAGTTCTTTGTACAAATCTATAATTTTTGTATGTACATCAATTCTACTGTCCAACAATCTGTATATACGCTGTTCAGCGGCTGAACCATAAAGTTGGATAACAGTGCATTTGTGTTTCTGCCCAGAGCGATGGACACGTGCATTCGCCTGTGCATATGTTTCCAAAGACGATGTTGGACCCCACCACACAACAGTGTTCGCTGCTGTCAATGTCACCCCATGCGCTGCGGCTTGCGGTTGTATTATCAATACTTGAGGGTTAGGCGTAGTTTGGAACTTATCGAACAACTCTGTTCTCTTAGCCGCAGACACGTCTCCTCGTATGATACCACATGTTACCTGGTCCGCCGTTAGTCTGTTAACTAACAAGTCTATGGTGTGTCGGAAAGGAACGAACACTAATACTTTTTGACTGCTTTCGTCTATCGCTTCTTTCAAAACATTATAACGATTAGATATATCAAATTCTAATGTCTCACTGTCATCCGTATACACAGCGCCTGATGATATTTGCAGAAGTTTGTTAAGTACAATAGCTGCATTAACGGCGGTAATGCTTTCATCTTCTACCTGCATAACCATCTTTTTACGTAGCTCTTCGTAATATTTTACCTGCTGCTTGGTCATCTCTACCTTACGTTTGACATAAACCATATCTGGTAAATCAAGACATTCTTCTTTAGTAAATCTAATAGCAGGCTGTAGCACCTCATGTACTATTTGACTGGCGTTTTCTTTTGGCATCCACTTAAACTGTGTTACTTTCCACATGACCATATCCCTAAAAGAACCAAAAAACTTTGGGACGTTTAGTGGGTTAATCAGTTTTGCCAAGCCGTAGGCATCTAGCGGAGACTGTGCGGCAGGCGTACCTGTCATCATCCACAACCAAGTATCATCAGAGATTAGCTTTTTAAGTGTCTTCCATCTTTTGGTCTGTGCATTCTTGTAGTGCGTGGCTTCATCTACGATGATACAATCAAACCCACCATTTATTATGTCTTCTTTAACAATATCTACACCGTCATAATTTATAATTACAAACTCTGCACCACTATTAATTATATCTGCACGTTTCTTTCTACTACCGTAAGCCACATCTACAGAACGATGCATAGCAAAGGAAAACAAGTCTGCACGCCATGCGCTATCCATGATCGAGAGCGGGCAAACTACTAGAACACGCCTTATCTGCTTCTGAGTAATTAGATAGTCAGCCGCCCATATTGCTGATGCGGTCTTACCTGTGCCTTGTTCGTTGAAACAAAAAGCACGTTTGTTCATAGTTAAAAACTCTGCTGTTTTCTTCTGATGTTCGTAAGGTTTATATTGCCCTGCCCATTTGTAACGTTTGCTAATAGGTGAGGGTACGTTTATATTTAAACTTTTTAGTTTTAGGGCTTCAAACATACCCCACTTGACTACTACTTCATTCATCGACAACTCCTTGCTGTTCGGTATCACTGTTGTGACCCTTTTTGGGTTGCGCAAATTCAACAGGACTGCCTTATCCCGAATGATCTGCATGTTGTTCTCCAGTTTTTATTTTTTCTTTTTGGGTGGTTTACTCATAGCTCCACCTGCTGCACGATTTTTCTTACGGCTTTGTACTTTTACACCGTCTTTGTTTTTTCCACCTTTACTTAGTGGTTTTTTGTGGGCAATATCTTTGCCTTCTCGTTTATCTGCTTTGCCATTCTTATTCTTATCCGCTCCTTTCTTATCCATTTTACGCCGAGCACGTTGACGTTCCATGCGATCTTCATGCTCGCCTCTGGCTTTTTGTTGTTTGTATTCTTTCTTGTAAGGTCTTGGTTTGTTTTTATAAGGCATTAGTTTCTCCCATTGTGGGCGCATTCAAGCACTGGACAATGACGTTTGCACAACCCAGATGGGCGTGGATTCCATACATCCGACTCAAATGCTTTTTCCATCTTACCATAAATTCCTAACCATTTCTCCCAAAGATTTGATTCTGAGTCAATCTCGTATTCTTCTTTGACTAAACTGTTTGCAACTACAAACAAAAGCCCTGCCTTAATCTTTTTTATGTCGGGGTAATGTTTAAATACAGTCAGCGCCATTAGTTCTAACTGTCCTTTGTCAGCGTACCTAGCCGACTTGCCCGTTTTGTAATCTATGACATACGCAACACCTGCTAATACGTCTATGATTATCAAGTCAGCTATCCCGCGAAACCATACACGTTTGTCAAAAAACCCACATGGTTCTAGGTTAGCGGTCAGACCCATCTTTTTTTCGCATACTTTGATACCGCGCCTAGAGTTTAGATTGTCAAGCATGCTTTGGATAAAGCCAAATTTTTTTGGCACTGGCACATCGCTGCCTATGTAGTCTTCACAAACTTTATGAAGTTCCGTGCCGTAACGCATAGCCTCTGTCTCCTCGACAGGGTACTGCTTCAACACTTTCTCATGATAAAATTGTTTAGGGCACGTTTCAAATGCCTTTGCTTTGCTAAATGACCAAGGCGCTATACTCACTCGCAATCCCCATATGACTTAGCTACTCCGCTTTCGCAATCAACAGGTAAACCTGCCGCCCAATCGGGCGTCCAACGCATACATGTCTCTACAAATGCTTGTGCTTCGTCTACTTTGTTATCTTCTACACAGCATACAATACTGTCGTGTACGGTCAACACAACTTTGTACTTCTTAGCTATCTTTAGCATCTGCTCACCAATTATACAACGTGCTATAGCTTGACAAACATTCTCTATCACCTTCCCACCATAGATTTTGTTTCGGCCTCGCCGCACCTTGTATGTGTATTCATCACCGTCATAATTTAAATCTTCGTAAAACAATGGAAGTCCAGAGGGTAAGAGCAAAGCCTTGTTACTGGCATCAATACCGATCGCGCCTTTGCGCCCAAACGCCACGGCTCTACCGTTAGTCAACTGACTAACCATGTATTGCGCGTCGCGCCACAGCTTACTAATCTTAAAATTTGATTGGCGATAGATACTAATTATACGTCGAGCTTCATCGGGCGACACTTCATACCCAAACGTCTTTAGCTGTGTTGCAAACTTCTCTGCACCCATGCCATAACCTGCACCGAGTATGGTAGTCTTACCAACGAAACGCTGATCTTTAGTAACGTCCTCTTCTGGACAGCCGTATATACGACCTGCCATTTTGACATATACATCTTCGCCGTTAGTGAACTGACTAACAAGATCGTCTTGCTCTGATAGCCATGCAAGGACTCGCGCTTCGATCTGTGCGCTGTCAGCCTCGACTATTGTGTGACCTTCGGGTGCAACAATAGCCTTCTTTAATTTCTTCGCATTGACCCCACGACTTGGTAGATTTTGTAGGTTAATCTTGTCAGCCCCACCCCATCTACCTGTATGCGCCGCGTAGTATCTTACGGGTACAGGGAGCTTACCACGTTGAGCAATTCCTATAAACCTGTCTGTACGTGTCTCTTCTAATGTGGACTTGTTACCCAACCGTGCCGAAACCAAAGTTTGTACACGATCATCCTCATGCTCAAGTAACTCCTTAAACCCTTCGTCGGATTTAGCAAACGCATACGTATCCTTACCTGTCGTTGGACTTACCTTAATTGGTGGCTCGACATCAAACTCACGTAGCATGTCAGCAAACTTCTGATTTGACATCAGGTCTTTTTTGTCGGTGACGTTTGCATCTTCTAGTAGTTTTTCCTTGCGTGCCTTTGTATCCTCAAGGTGCTGCTGCAACAATCCAAGATCTAGTTCAAGTGTGGGTTCGATAAACATACGTAGAGACAAGTCTATCAGCTTTAACTCTTGTTGTGGAAACTTGACTCCCATGCTCTTGAACAACTTAAATGTCAGATCAACATCGTTCTTGGCATACTGTCCGTATCTTTTTATCTCTTCGTCGGTGAAATCGGCACGGTGTTTGCCCTTGGCATTCTGCACCTCAGTGCCCTTGATACCTACGCCGTACCTCTCGGCTACAGCTTTGAGTGATGCGCTTTTCTCTACACCATGCAATGCACGTGACATATACATAGTATCAAACCATATCTTTGGACTAACACCGTATCGCCACTTTAGTATTGCTCCGTCAAACATCGTGTTGTGACAGAGTATACCACACGCAGAGAAGTCTATGTGTGATAACAGACGTTTGATTTGTCCAGGACTATCTAACCACACCGTAGAACCATTGTTCTTTTTGATAGCTAAACCAATAACCTCAAACTGTTCGTCACGCACATACTCCTCTGTTGTCAGCTTGGACAGTGAGTAATGTTGATCGTAGTAAGTTTCAAAGTCTAGAGTATAAACGTCCATTACTTGCTCACAACTTCACCACCACAAGCCATGTACCCACAGGCATCTACCCAGTTGTCCATGTGTGTGGGGTTAGAATGTATGCGAGCAATCTTTAGTAGTGCCATCATTGCTGCAACATCTTCAGTCTTTATGAAGTCGACCAGTCCAAGGTGTGCGTTCCAGTATACGGCGATGCGCTGAAAGTTATCTTCCATGTCGCCATGATCTGCTGCACGATCTTTTGTGACATAGCCTTTAGCTGTGTCTAATACTTTTGCACGATCCCACGTTGGTATTGTGGGCACTTCTTCTCGCCAGTTTTCTGAACTGATCCGTGAGATAAGATTTTTTACAAAGTGTATATCAACGTCACACGCGTTTGCTACCTCGGCGTTTTCTGCTTTTCTGTTTTTCAGAAGATAATCCCATACCTTCTCTTCCTTCTTCGTCATGTTTGTCATGCTGCTCTCCTTGCTGCCACGGTGCTTTTGCTAACGACACCTTCATATTATT
>Ga0098038_1000348_pt1 | contig 21081 bp, 29 predicted proteins | sample 5B_taG_FD_75051 | JGI IMG/M metagenome (GOLD analysis project Ga0098038, IMG submission 75051) | Marine viral communities from the Subarctic Pacific Ocean - 5B_ETSP_OMZ_AT15132_CsCl metaG | ecosystem: Environmental > Aquatic > Marine > Oceanic | place: Pacific Ocean | collected 2015-01-08 | reverse complement strand
TATATAAGTTTTGTAAGAAAGTTTGTCCCTTTGCTTCAGTAGATGCGTCACTATCTGCTACTACTATTACTTCTAAGACTAAATTGTTTTCATCTAATTTTGCGAAATGTGCCATTATGCTGTGTATGTCCCTGATGATGTAAATGTGTGATAATAATAACCACCACTTGAAGTTACTGTTCCACCTGATCCTACTTGCGAACCACTTTGATATCTAATTATAACTATGCCAGATCCACCAGACCCACCATTTCCTGATGCACCTGGGGATGAACCACCACCTCCAGCACCACCTCCAGTATTTGCTAAACCATCACCACCTGTGTTGCCTGAAGTTCCACTACCACCAGCACCATTACCTCCACCACCATCAGAAGCATCAGCACCAGATCTTGCATCTCCTCTACCTCCACCACCTCCAGAAGCAAAGTATCCATTATCTCCTGTTGATGTTGCAGTCGCCCAAGATGAATAAGTATTACTACCAGCACCTCCAGCACCTCCATCTTTAGCATCTTGACCTACACCACCAGCACCACCTCCACCAGAACCTCGGTCATTATCTACATAAGAACTTCTTTGAGGAGAACCACCATCATTTCCTTGTCCAGAAGTTCCAGAACCACCAGTACGAGATCCGTTTCGGTTTCCTCCACCTCCTGAACCTCCATCTTTACCAGACTCATGTCCTGATTGTTTACCACCAGCACCACCACCACCTATTGCAGTTTGAGTTGCTACTTCACCACCTGAAAAAACTGAGTTAGAACCATTTGTACCAATAGACGCATTTGCAGCTCCAGCACCTACTGTTACAGTATAATCTGTGCCTGAATTAACTTCTAAACCTGTGGCAGCAAGTAAACCACCTGCTCCTCCACCACCAGATCCCCAACCATTACCACCAGAAGAGTTAGTTCCTCCACCTCCACCAGCAATAACTAATGTATCTATATTATATGCTGCACCTAAAGCAACAGCACCTCCACCAAAACCTAATATATTATATCCAAAACTAGTCATATATTTAGATTAACCTTTAAGTGTCATTTGATGCGTCAGTTGTAAAAAATAATTTTATACCTAATAATCTAGCGTCTCCTGATTGATCATCAGCAGAAACATCTCTCATTACTTGAAAGAATACTTGATCTCCTACTGCTGGTGAACCAGCTATAGTTACAGCTCCACTTTCTGCAGCAACATCTAAATCATTTGATGTTCCACTATGTGCTTTAGCAGTTGCAACTACGTTAGTTCCAAATGCTGTGTTGCAAGAGTCATTATCTGAAATTGCTACACCAGATAATCCCCAAGCTACTGTACCTGTGTTTGTTCCTGTAACTGTAAAAAATGCTTGAAAAGTTATTGTTCCTTCATTCCATGATTTAGGAAAAGCTACTGCAAATTGTGCATTTTCATCTGAACTAGCGTCAAAGTCTAATACCTTTATCTCAGGTCCATTACTTAATTCTACTTGAGCTGCTTCTGCACCATTTGTTGTATTAGGGTACATAGACATTGCTGGAACCCATATGGTTTCTTTACCTGGTAATTTTACTGTTTGAAACTCTAAAGCACTTGCTCCTGAGTTTACTGATAAAGATTGATTAGCACTACCTACAGAAGTTAAACCTGTACCACCTTTTGCTACAGTTACTGTTGGTAAACTTGCTACCCCAACAGCACCACCTAAAGTATCTAAAGACACTTCATTAAGATTAGTTCCATCAGCATATGCAAAATACATTTTTGCTTGGTCGGTTACAAAACCAGAACCACTTGCTGTTTTAATTGTTAAGTTTGTAGGGTTAGTTACTGCTGTAACATCAAAGATGTACATTTTTTCTATACTGTCTGGAACAGTTACCACTGTAGCTCCTGATAGGGTAACAGTAGCTACCTTTATAACCATGTTTCTTGCATTAGATATAGTTGCATTTGACATAGCTAAAGCAACAGTTGCTCCACTACTAACACTTACTTGTTCAAAGCCACCTATTGCTTGTTGTACTAAATTTAAATTTGTATTTGTTTTTGTTCCCCATGTACCAGCGTTTTCACCAGTAGCCATGAGTTCCAGTTTTAAATCTGATGAGTATGTTGATGCCATATTTTATTCCTTTATTATGCCGCTGTTGTTATCTCGGTCCACGTTGTTTGTGTACCCGTGTTTATTTCTGACCATGATATTATTATTACACTTCCTACGTTGCTCGTCAATACTACACCTGTTACATCATCTATTAAGCCAGTGCCTGTTACTTCTGTTGGAGCAACTGCTGTTGATGTAAGTGAAACACCCGTTACACTATAAGTAGATATAGGAACAATAGAACCTACTGATCCTGTTAAAGCTACACCAGTTACAGAAGTAGTTCCTGTTATAGATAAAGTTATACTTCCAATTGCACTTGTCGCTGATACTCCAGTTACATCTACTAATGTAAGAGGTGCAATAATTGGTGTACCTATCGATGATGTCATAGCTACACCAGTAACTCCTACAGTTGCATCTCCATCAAAATCAACTGTTCCTAAAGAACTTGTTATAGGTAAACCAGATACTGCTAAAGATACAGAGGTTGTTGTAGTGTTTCCTCCTATAGCAGAAGTTGTCGCTACACCAGTTACAGATATAGTAAAGTCTGCTTTTGCTGTAGCTGTTCCAATAGATGTTGTTCCAACAACACCAGACACTGCTACTGAATAAGCAGCATCCCATGCTCTATTACCCCAAGAGCCACGACCCCAACCACTGTTTATCTCTCCAACAGGAGTAACAGATCCAACTGTACTAGAGACACTTAACCCAGTTGGTGATACTTCAGCTCCTCCTACATTTTGACCCCAGTTAAGTAAACCCCAAGAATTTCTACCCCAACCTAAACCAATTTCTGCATCAATTGTTGGTGTACCTATAGAGGATGTCGTGTTTACTCCAGTTACGGATAAATCTACATTATTTTGTGCTCCCCAATTACCTTCACTCCATGATAGTAAACCCCATGTAGAAGCTGATTCGGTATTAGCTGTGCCACCCATACCAGAATGATTAGAGCAATAGTAATAAAGAACTGGAGCAGAAGATGCAACTACGATAGTTGTTTTAGCACCAGTATCACCTGGTGTGCCACTTGTAGTTACACCAGTAGTGTACTCACTTCCACTATTATGAGTACCATCTGAAGTAGTAGAAAACCTAAGAGGATGTCCACTATTAGAGCTATCAGCTTGATCAAAAACATAAGTACCCCCTTCAGCTAATACAATAGTAGCTTGTTGAGCACCGTCTAAAAAATACTTATTCCCAGAACCTGGATTGGATACTGTAACTGTAATTGTTCTAGTAGTCACCGAACCAAGCTCCTTTTATTTAAGCTATTCTTAAAATAGCATTTGATGCGTCAGCAGTTGGAAACTGTATTGTAAATGTACCTGAAGTAGCTGTTTTATCTCCACCAAAATCTAAAACTGCAACTGCTGGATCACCAGAAGCTGTGTCGTTATAAATTAAAGCACCTCTTGCTGTAAGTGTAACACCTACAAAAGATAAATCAGCAAAATCACAAACAGCAGTATCTGTACTTAAAGCTGGAGTTGTAGATACTAAAGCTTTACCACCTGAACTGTAACCACTTGATGAAACTTGGTTATCTGTTGTAAATGATGTTGTAGATTTACCAAGAGTTGCACTTGATGTGTACATAGCTAATTTAAAACTATTTCCACCGTTTGTAAAATTATGCACGCCTTTTAAAACATCTGTTTTAAATACGTTACATACCACACTTGTTGTTATTGCCATATTTTACTCCTTTAAAGTTAAGGTGATTGAGAAGGTAATGGCATTCTCAACACCCCGTTATCATATTCATCACGTCTACGTCTACCCATCTGTGCCATCATAAACGTCTGTATCTCTTCAGTATACTTTGTTTGATAGAGTTTGTACATATCCATAGGACCTTTTAAATAACTGAAACACTCTACTAACACACCGTATAAAAGTAAATTTTCTTGATGCTTTGATAAAAAAGTATCTGTAGTTGTAGTAAAATGCTCTGGGTCTTTAATATAGTTTAATTGTATTTCATAAGCTTGATCAGGCACTGGTGCAAAAACAATATTTTTATCATCCCAGTTAGCAAAATATTTTGGTAAACCTGTTGCATCTGTAGGGTTGAATTCAGCCATAAAAGAAGTATCTCTTTTTTCTAAAAAATCTCTAGTACTACTACTTATTACTTGAACAGAACGTATAATTATACAATCATCTGGAACATTTAAAATTCTTTGAGTTCCTGTAACACCAGTAACATATTTTCTTATATCATCATAATCAACTTTACCTGCTATATCTAATTCAGTGTTTCTTATAAACTGATCTAATAAGGTATCTGTTAAAACATTAGAATCTACTTCTGTGTAAGCTCTAATTTGTGTTAAAAAATTTGCGTGGGTTATACTCATGATATTACTATGGTTACTCCTCCTACCGCAGAAGATACTTCGACTGCTGTAAGTTTATGTCCTAAAATATCATTACTTTGTTCTACTGTCATACTTGCTCCACCAGTTATGCCGCTATCGCCAACCTCAGCAAAAAACCCATTGCTTATATATAGGAGAAATTCTTTATTAGGATTTTTATGTTGAGGTCTAGCGTTAGCTAAAGCCACTGGATCTGATTTAGTGTGCCTTCTTCTTATCTGAGGATGTTTAGGTTCAAATTCAGAACGGTGTACAAAAGAACCGTTCCATTCTTTTACCATTTCATTATATGGAAAAGCCATTCCTGACCTGTCTGATATCGCTTTTGCGTATTTACCTCTAGCGTATGCCATTACGCACCTTGTGGGTAATAGTTTTGTGGAGAAATATAAACAGAAGTTCTTTGACCATCCTCTGTTAGAGCTCTGTTTAATTCATCTTCATATATTAATTTATTTTGTTGCACTAATTGAGGAGCTTTTTTCATACTTAGATAATAGGCAAGACCAGCCACCATACATGGAATGAATCTAAAGACCACGTCAGCTTCATTAGTATAGTTGCCTGCATCTTCTATCCTTTTTGAGTAATAATATTTTAAAAATGTATAAGTACTTGCATCAGGTGTTTGGTACAAAGTAACTTTAGGTGTAGTAAGTCTGTCAATATAATATTGACTAGGTTGTCCCTGTGAACCTTTATTAGGTAAAGCAGCATATTCACTTCTACTTATTTTAGTAAGAGATACATCGTTTGTAGAAGTAGTAATACTAGTAGTAGTGCTTATATAAGCTTCTAAAATATCATTAGCGTTTGTAGGAGCATCATAAGTAGCTGTTCCCGCAGTAAGTTGTTGTTCTTTTAATTCTACTTTCCAAAGATGTATACCTCTGTTGCCCCATTCAGAAAACAATATGTTTAAACTTCTTCTTGCAGATTTTAAATCATTACCTGAATTAGTTTGCAGTCCACATCTTTCATAAGACTCCTCTATAATATCGTCTATACTTAAATCAAAAGAAGTTGTTCCTGAAGTAGCCACTATCTAACACCCTTAAAATTAAAACCTCTGATAGCTTTACCAATACCCCTAACTTCACCACCCATACTTTTTTTGTTATACTAACTACTTTACCTTCTGGTTTCTTTTTAGTTGGTTTAAAATTTTTTGGTAAAGGTAAATCTTCATCTAACTCTTTTTGAAACTGTTTCATACTTTTACTATCTTTTACTACGTTTGTAGATTTAGATTTGTATTTTTTAAATTTTTTAAAATCACCTTTATCTTTAGCATCTCGCATTTTACGATACATAGAAGGTAGGTCATCAATTAAACCTGATTTTTCTAATAACTTTTTACCTTTTTTATATAAAAGACCACCTAAACCAAACTTACCTATATCAAAGTCAAATTCTCTAAATATGTCCCCACGAATCTCTTCGTATTTTTCTTTGTTTTTTTGTTCTTTAGCTTGTTTTGCTAAAGATTTTAATTCTTTCATTCTAGACATTATATTAACCCTTTATAATAATTAATCATTCCGCCTTTAGCTGCAAAAGTTTTTACATTTGTCGGCTTACCTCCAACTCCTTGAGCTTTTGCTCTTTTTCTTTTTACAGCACTTTTCTTCTGTCCCTCAGACATAGCTCTTGCTTTTGCTAAAGGAACACACTTTGGGTATTTTCTTTTAGCATCAGCTTTTTGTTTACTTCGTCCACATTTTGCAAATGTACCATCAGCTTTTTTACTTCCAATATCTACCCATTTTTGATCAAACCATTTTTTTAATCCAGACATTAGTCAAGAAGATCTTTATAATAAGCTTGAGCAGATTCATTTGTAAAACTTTCACCTTCAATATCTTGTTTTATATAAGAACCTGTATTTTTTGGCATACCACCATCACTTAACTGAGTCATTCCATATAATCCGGGAGAAAGTATATTTAGTTTACTTCTTTTCATCTGCTTTCCCATTTTTCTTCTATTTTTTTTACCCATAGCCATCATAAGACCAAGACCTGCTTTTTTTACTTTCATACCACCTTTTTTTGCACCAAACTTTCCCATACTTTTAACAGCTTGTATCCCTTTTTGAGCGGTAGGAGAAAGGTTATTATTAGCTTGATCCATACCTTCACCAGTTACAGGATTTACTTGATCAGCCTTTACAGTTCCTTTCTTTTTTTTATTCATTTGCATAAATTTTGCCATACCCGCTATTCCAAATAACGGCATTAACATTCCTTTTGCTGCTTTTTTAGGTTTTTTCATCATAGCTCCTTTTTTAGCTTTTTTAGGACCCCAGTCTTTTCTTTTTGTGCCACTAGGGTCTTTTACTTTACCTGCACATATTTTGGAAGCATAAGCATTTGCATAGGCCGAGGGGTATACCTTGAACTTACGTTTTGCTGCTGCTTTTCCTCTTGGACATAATTTAGTCATAAGTTATTTTACCTTTTTTTATACCTTGTGTCTACACGACTCAATTTCTTCTTTCTGCCTTTGTTTAAAAACTTTTTCTTTTGTGGAGGCTTAGTTATTTGTTGCCTCATACTTCCTCTACTTAACGCCATTTATTTTTTATCCATTTGTATGCAGCGTAAGTTGTCAATCCTAATACGATATAACATATACCATCAAACCATGATATGCTATGAACTGTTTCAACTAACTCTGGTGTTATATTATCCATTATTTTAAACGATACCTTGTTTGACCTTGTTCATTTTTGTAAGCTTCTTTATATTCGTGTTTATTATTTGTTTTGTCAAAAGATACATGTACCCAACCAGAATGAGGTCCTTTTTTTTCATTATAAAATTCTAAAATAAGTTGATCGTAATTTAAATTATTATGTATCCAATCACTGAGTTCTAAATTACTAACACCTAATACTTCTATGTCAGCGGCTTGACCTAAAATATGTTGTGATGTTTTACTACCACCTATCTTAGTATTTAATTCTTCACATCTAAAACCAGAACTAATAACCATAGGTTTCATAAAATTATTTCTTACAGGTTGTAAAACACCTTCACATAAACTTGTTAAATTTAAAATAACTGTCATACTTGGTGTGTTATCTATACTATGTCTTGTAGCTGTTTGAGATTTTGTAAATTCGTTTAGACTAAAATTTTTTGATAATTTCATTTAACATTTCCATCTACGTCTAGCTTGTCTTAATCTAGAGTTAGGGTTTTTAGCTGCTTTAGGAAACTTCTTCATTTGACCTGCACTTCTAGCACAAAATGATTTTCTTCTTTTTGCAGCTTTACTTCCTTTTTTTACTTTACCAGTCACAGCAGTCTTGAGTTTGGAACCAGGGTTGTCTCTTCGGTATCTTTCGACACCAGCTTTAGTCATCCCTGCTCCAGACTCTGAAGACCTAAAATACTTCTTATTTCTTGGCGGCATACCACCCCTTTTGAAACTAAGAAGTTCTGCTGTGTATTTATCCATTGTCAGTAGCTGATGTAATCGGTGTTACAAAAACTGTAACAGAGGTTACATTACTAATAGTCAAGTGCATATCAGTTTTAAATAAAATACCATCTAAAGGCATATCTACTTGATACTGATCAGCTGCACTTCCAGCAGGTGTTGCGATAACAAGTTTTTGTGTACCGCTACCACCTCCATCTTTAAAAGTTAAACTTCCAGCTGACGCATGACCTACATAATAAATAGATAGCAATCTTGTTCTACCAGACTGAATAGATCCAGTACTAGTTAAAGTTAATGCACCTATATCTGAGTTCATAATATTCTCCTATTAACTAGCTACATCGTAACCAAGTATTGTGATAACTAATTTACCTGCATCATAAGTTCCTGCTGTTGAGGTTCCACATGTAAGATACAAGTATTGGTCAGCAGCAATTGTGTTACCAACTGTTCTTGAACCAAGAGTAGCATCACCACCATTAATAATTAAAGTTTCTGTTAAATCACTAATAGCTGTGTCTTCTACACCAGTTCCTTCAGTTGCTGAGTGTAAATCAATATCAGGGTCTCCAGTAGTAGGTGCTTCAAAACATTCCATAGTTACACCAAAAACTACACCTTGGTTTGCTGTTGTTACTCTTCCGATGTAAGCAACTCCTGCACCATCAGCACCAATAATATCTCCAGCTGTACCACCACAATTTAAACCAGTAAGGTCAATCATAATTGTTGTTTTAACTATATTAACACCAGTAGTTGTATCACTTTTAAATCTTTCTACTTGTGTAACATAAACTCCTGCTGTGCCTTCAATACCAGCACCTGCAACAGCTTCATTTGCCATTTTGTTTCCACTGGTAATTGTTATTGCACCAGTAGCTGCATTTTTTGAAACAGTCTCAAATCCATTCTCGGAACGGACTGGTCCTGAAAAAGTTGTATTCGCCATCTTTATCTCCTAGTTCAGTGATATAGTCCTCTAGGGTTGTCTGCCAAGCCAGTCTATATCAATTTATATTTCTTGGTAATTATATTATACATAAAAAAAGGGGACTATGTAAGTCCCCTTTTAACACCTTTATAGGGAGAGGGTGTGTTACGCTGCTCCAGGTGAGCCAAAGATTCCTCTTGGATCAGAAAATCCAAATGAATATCTTTCTCTAGCTTTAAATCTTACATTACCTGTATCAAAGTCACCTTCAATAGCAGTTTTGATTGGGCTTCTTACGAATTGTTTTAATCCGTTAGGAGCATCAGTCATAATGAAGAAAGCATCTGTGTCAGTTAAATAATGATTAATTCTATAACCTTGTGGGATCATTCCCATTGAAGCCATAGCATTAATGTCATTATCAGCTGTACCAACTCTCTGCGGAGTTTTCAAAATTCTCTCAGCAGTAAATTGTAATTCTTTTGGAATTATCAACTTAACACCTTGTAGAGATATTTTTAAACCTCTTTCATCCACCATTGCAGAAATATCAATTAATGACTGCTCCAATGATGTTTCAGATAAATCAGCAGCTGTTGCTAATTCATTTGCCATTGTACCACCACTTACTAACGGGTGTGATCTTGAACAAAGTTCAACACCATCGCCACCAGTAAAGGATGCGTTAAAAGCATTGTTAAGAACATTTGCAGCTTTTACTTGCTTTGTGTTTGCCATAGATCTTGCCAAAGCTCTTGTATATCTTGCAGATAATCTATCATACAAGTTATCTTCAATAGCTTCTTCAGTAATAGCAAATGCCATTGCAATAGTTTCGTGTGTGTATCTAGCTGTAAATGACTCGTTTGCGTCATCAAACTGGACAGCTCCACCCTCTGATTTAACAGGGGCTGATCCAAAACCACTTAACATTACTTCTTCTTCAAAAGCTCTGTCAGATGATTCTGTTTCAAACACTTCTGCATGTTCATTTTCATACCTGTTATACTCCAAACCGAATAAAGCATTCAGACCTGGTTCTAACTCTTTTACTAATTGTTGTCTAGATATTGCCATATTCTATACTCCTAATGTTGATACTGTACCTTGAGCTATAGAGCCATTAGGTGCATTAAAGTGATTATTAATACGTACGATCAACGGAATACCAACTGCTGTAAAGTCAGAGTTTTCAGCATCTTCTTGAATACCCACAATACGTAAAGCAAGTGATGCGGTAGCTGCTGCATTATTTAAATCTGCTGTAGCAGTAGAAATACCAGTTGTGTTATTTCCACTGTTACCATTTATTAATGGACAATTTAAAAAAACGTCAGCTCTTACTAGAGCTTCTGTTGCCGCACCTGTATTATCACCAACTGCTATTACAAACAATTGATTTGGATCGTCATATACGAAAGCCTTCACTGGGTGATTTGTATCAGCTCCAGATCCGGGCCAGTTATTTGAGAAAATTACTTCTCCTGTAGTACTAGAAACATACTCGCAGCCATAGAAAACACCTAAAATAGAAACCGTTCCACCCGCTGCTGCTTGAAGATCATCAATGACCCCAGCTGCTGTAGGTATTACAGGCATCCCTTGGTAAATTCTATTGGCGTTTCCTGCGGCTATTCTGTATTCAGTAGTACCAGTAGTGTTATAACTTGAACCTATTTTTGATAAAGGTCTCAAGCCAAACGATACGTTAGTATTAGCCATATTTTATTTCCTTATAAAATAATTATTAAAATTAACTCCCTTTACGAGAGCCACCAAAACTTACCCTAGATTGTCTATCAATATTGACAGGCATCTCGGGACGTTGTTCCCTTAAAATATCGTTATCAACGGCTTTAACTTGGTCAGAAGTAACATTTTGAAAGTACTTCTTGCGTTGCTCGATTATTTCTTCAGGTATCCTTGCCAACACAAGGCCCCCAACCCCGATTAACCCCTGATATTGGCCTTGTTGAATCACTGGAAAGTCATGATCGCCAAGTTGGTTTTTTACTTCTTCAGCTCTTACGAACTCCCAACCTTCTCTCAATTTTTTAGATACATTACCTGTATCCATGAAACCGACACTTTCGGTTCTTATCCAACGATGCTTATAGCCCTGTGGTGCAGGTGGTGCATCTAGACTTGACGGTGGAGTCCAAGGTTTATTTCTTAAATCTTTTGTTTCCCTCGAACTGCGTGAGGTTCTATTTTTTTCAGTCATTTTTTACTCCTTCACGTATTTAGCGTATTCTTCTAATGGCACTCCGAGTTTTTTAGCTATCGCTACCTGTGAACGAGTGAGTTTCACAGTTCTACGTCCTTGCTGTTTACGGCCCGCTGAGGCAACAGTTTGAACGGGTCTTTCGTCTTCTGCAAATTTAGAAGGAAAATACCCTCTAATTTGTTTATCTACTTCAGTATAGTACTCATCGGACTCAGGGTCAAACCCCTTTTGGACTAAATCTTCATGAATACCAAAAGCTGCATTAGTCATTGCTTTATCTTGGCCAAACCAAGAATTTTTTCCAACCCAACTTTGTGCTTTAGGACTAGGTTGCACTTGAGGAGCTTGTTCTACAGGTTGTGCCTGAGCTTGCTCCTCTTGTTCTTTTTTCTGTTGTTCCTTTTGTGTAGTTCTTATTCTTGCTTTTTCTTTTTCAACAGCAAGCTTAGTAAGCTCATCATTAGCTTGCATAATTTTTTCTGAATCTTGAGATTCAATAGCTTTTTTAAGTTTGTCTTTAACTTGTTCTCTTTCAGCATCAACTCTAGCTTCAAACTCTTTAACATAATTATCATCTACCTCAGAAGCAGTTTTTTCTACTTTAGAATATTTAGTTTGTAAACCTTTTGCATAATCAAGAGCTGCTTTTTCTCTTCTTTCTGCTTCTCTCCAATTTCTAGTTAGTTTAGCAATTCTTTTTTCAACATTCGTAGAAATTTCTGACAAATTGTCTTCATTTTTTTCTACTTCAGTTTCTATTTGTTCACCCTGCTTGTGTTCAGTGTAACCTAAATCTATAGAAGGGGTTTCTAAACTTTCTTCTTGTTGTGGTTGTACCACATTTAAAGTTTTTTCTTGAGCGTCATCCATATCTAATTCTACTTGTTCTGCCATAAACTACTCCTTAAAATAGTGCGAGAATATCCTCGGGTTTTTTAATTGTTCCTATAATTTCATCATCATTAAGTATTCGGTGCTCACCATAATTAGTTTTAAATCGAGCTCCTGCATATCTTCCGTAAATAACAAACTGTCCCTCTTTACACCAAGGTCCTTCAGAGAACTTTTCTTTATCTTTGTAACAAAGAGCTCCCATTTTAACAACAAGTCCTACAACAGTTGTTATTTCCTTAGTTTCTAAAGTTTTGTCTGTTAAATAAATACCGCCTTTAGTTTTAGCTTTACCTGTCCAAGGTCGGACAAGTATTCTATATCCCACAGGATCAGGAATAGTATCTAAATATTCTTGAGTTTCTTTTGGGCCTTTTGGTATTTTAAGTTTTTCTTCTTTTTCATCCTTGGGTAGGATTAACTTAGGTTTCTTGTTCAATATCATATATATTATCTTCCTTTTTTTGCAGGTCACTTAAGTCCTGTTGCAATGTTTCTAAAGCATTGATCTTGCCTCTAGCATAATGTAAATTTTCTAATGTGTCTACACTATAAATGAGATGTTCTTTAGCTTCTGTAATTCTTTTTTTTATAAAAGCTTTTATTGTTTGAATAGTATCTATATCATACATTTTTTATATTATTTTAAGTTGAAAATCTTTTTCTTTTAAAACAACCATAGCTTTTGTTTCAATCCAAACTCTAGCACCACAAGATAAAGGTTTGTCAGGACTGTATACAACTTTAGAGTCTCCTCTAATAACAACCTCTTCTGCGTAATGATTATTTTTTGCAGTTTTAACTGTTATTACAGGATCATCTGTTTTGTTTTTTAAATTAGCTTTTATTTTATGTTGGTTTATATGTATACGTTTTATCATTTTTTCATATTATCCCTAGCTATACCTTTTGACTTTTCAAAAGATCTCATGGCTCCTAATCCTAAAAGTGACATAACTAATGTAACAAGTCCCTCCATTTCTAAACTTGGTGGCATTAAATCTGGGTTAAACATTACAGCAAACCAAGTTAAAATAGGCCCTATAAAAAACTGCCATAGTAAGCCCAAGCAGCAAACCCACATTATTGCTGGGCGAGCTCCGCTTACAAATATACTAGGATGTTTAGCTTGTTCTTTATTAATATCTATTTGACCTTTGGCTAATTCATTTGCATGTTTCTCAGCCATAGTAGCAAGTTTGTGTGCCAGTTCATTTTTTTTGTCTTTGTCTTCTACGAATTTTCCGATTAGTTTTGTCGCTGGTCCTATTAAGCTTAGTAAGGTCATATGGTAATCCTTTCAGTTTATTCCAATGTTGTTGACAATAATATTTAAATTTCTCATAATCTATGGCTTCTTCTTCACAAAAAGAACATTTTTTGTGTGCAATAGCTGCTCTCCATGCTTGATCAAATGTTTTCATCATGTCGTTTATAAATTAATTTACGATCTCCTCTACGAACTTCTTTAAATCCAATTTTTTGTAAAGACCAATCAATAGAAGTCATGTTAAATGTTTGGTAATCGTCTATAATAATTAAACTTTCGTCTTCCATGTTTCGCATACAAAATTGTATCTGTTGATTTAATGCTAAAGTAGTATGTGGGCCATCTAAATGAATTACAGAATATTTATTATGTAGATATGTTTTTCCATCAACAGTTAAAGGATAACCATCTTTCATAACTTTAAAAAAATAAGTATCTGGAAACTTAAAAAAAGCAAACTGTGTGTACTTATGTAAGTCTACTAAGGTTTCAACTTTCATGTAATCAGTGTAGTCTGCTGTAGTGGGAATACCGTCATCATAATGCTGGTAATTTAAATTACCATAAGGGTCAACAGCAATATGTCTATAATAAACTGCTCCCTTAGATATTACAGCGTCCATTATCGTTTTAGAACCAAGCCCTCTTCTCAATCCTATTTCGCAAGTTAGAACTATATCGTTCAGTTTTAACTTTTCTATTTCTTCTGTTATAAATTCGTATTCTAAAGAATCGCCAGCAATCATTTAACACCAGTAAATTTTTTACCTTTCGTTTGCAAGGGTTTTACTCCTTGTATATCACTACCTTGTACACCATTTTCACGATGAGGGCAACCTAAATCTGAAATAGCTCCTATTCTTAAACCTTGTGGTAAAGGTCCTTTTTTTGGTGGGGCTCCTCTTGCTTTACCTATTCTATCAGACAAAGCTAAAGACACATCTTTTGTGCTTACATAAGTTGGTGCTATGTTAGTTACATTAATTGCATCTTTTTTCTTTTTGGTTATTTTAATAGCTTCTTTGGGTTTGTATTGTTTTAATTTACCTTTAACCATTCGTATAGTAGGAAATAATTTACCATCTGATCCCATTGTTCTCAAAGTTTGGTTATTTTTAGTAGGCGTTTTAGGGTTCATTGCTCTATTAACATAAGAATATTTTTTACTTTTAATAATTTTATCTACAACTTTATTAGCTACTAAAGGATTTAAAGGTTTTTCCATAATTTTACCTTTTTTTGCTTTTTTTATTTCATAAGGCATAGGAAACATTTTTTTTCTACCTGATTGAGATCGTTTTGATCTAATTTTTGCCTTAAAATTAGCTAAAGAAGGTATTTTATCTTGTCTAATTGGGTTAGAAGGAGTTTTACCAACAGTTTCAAACACCGTAGAGGCTACATTTAAAAATTTAGAGCTTTTACTTTTTTTATTGCTTGTTTTCTTTTTCATTTTTGTCCCTCATAATATCTATTTTTTGATCTGCTACTCTAATTCTTTCGCTTGAGGAAAATTCTGCATCTTCTCGTTTCATTTTTTCTAAATCTATCTTTTCATCAAACTCTTCATTTTTTCTAGTTTCTACATCACTAAATTCTTGAGCTTTTCTTTGTAAATCAAGAGCTTTTAAATCTAACTCTCTTTGTTTTAAAGCTACAAGTGGGTCAGGTTTTGAAGAACCTGCTTCTAAATTAGTTAAGCTTTGTGTTAACTCAGCGATTTGTTTAGCTATCATAGAATCCGTTAATGCTTCAAAGTTTTCTGGGTCTGCTTTAGACATTTGAACTAAATTTTGATCATTTTGTATCTCTAATAACACAATAGCTCTAGCTTTAAATGATATGTGTTCCATAATGTGAGCTTGTAAAGAAGAATATACTTGTGGGTTTATCTGAACCATACGTGTATTCATAAAAGCTGTGTGTGATTGTATATGAGCATCATGATCTTGCTGCATAAAAGCTTTTAAAGGAACCATTTTCATAGCATTACTGTTCTCGATAGCTGGATCTAAAGGTACAGGTTTTTGAGCTGGTTTTAATAAGCTATCAATTTGTTTTGTTCCCAATGCTTCATACACTCTATAATACGCTTCTCTCATATCATGTAATTGTGGAGCCGCAGAAGCAACTTGTAACTGAGTCTGTGCTAAAGTAAATCTTTGCGATAAAGAAAATACATCAGGATCAGCTACAGGTAATACATCTACTTCAGAACTAAAATCAGCCATTTTAACAAACCTATTACCACCGTATACTGCGTAAGGATATACTGGAGGTAAATATGTTCCAAAAACATTTCCTAAAAGTTTAAATTCTTGTCGCATTGAATAATAACAACGTTTGTGAATAGCACTCATAACTCTTGAACCACGTTCAAGTAAAGCTAAAGTACTACCAACAGCTCTGTTTTGTTTATCATTGCCTGTTTGCATATCAGCAATAGAAGCAAAACGCTGGCCTGCTTGTACCACAAAACCTAAAAGAGAAAAAAGAGTTTGACTCGGGTCTTTAAAAGGTAACAACATAAATTGATCTTTTATGTTTCCTCCCGGAGCATCTACATCTCTAAACTCACCTGGTTGAAAAGGTTGATCGTCATCACGAACTCTTATACCTCTTGATTTAAAACCAGCTGGTAAATTTGCTAAAGTTCCTGCATCTAATAATTGCCTTAATGCAGAAGTTGCGGCTCTTGATAAGCCTCCTATCATATGTATTAAACCAAAACCATAAAAACCTAATCCAGGTAAAAATTTGAAATGAACAAAGAAATCTTTTCTTTTAAAAGTTTCATCAGTAGGTTTGTAGTTTCTATATATAGATAATATTTCTTGAGAACCTTCATCGATAGTAACAATGTAAGGAACTTTAATATTTTTTAAATCTTCATCAACTTCATATTCTTCTAAATCTAAATCTATGTGCATTTCAAGAATATTAAATTGATAATCTCTGTCGTCTGTATCACTTGTGCCTTCAATCTGATTATACTTATCTTGAACATCACTATCATCAGAACGGGATGGTAAAATATCTACCTCTCTATAAAAACCTGCTCTTTGTTTTTTAAGAATATCGTTTTCACTCATTTTAATAATGTGTGTTATTCTATCGCAGTCTTTTAAATCTGTTGCGTAGTAAGGTACCACTAAATCTTCTGCTGGTATAAATTTACTAACAGCTCTTTTTATAACTTCATCAAAATAAACTTTTTTAAAAGTAGATCCAGCTAAGGGTAAATAAAAAAGCATTTGATCAAACTCAGGAGTGTACTCTTCCATTTTGTCTGTCAACATATAATTCATAAACTCTTTTACTCTTTGAGCTTGTTGTTCTCTTTCTGGGTTTCTTTCACCTATTACTTGTGTTTTTACAGGACCGTTAGAGGGAAGTAATTCTTTATAGGCTTGTGCTTGAAATTGTGTAACAGCTTCTGCTAATAAAGGATGTGTTACAGAACTAGCTCCAACAAAAGGACGACTTTCTTCTGAGTACTTAAACCCTAATAAATCTAAACCTTTTATGTAAGACTTTTCCCAATCAGCTCTTGATTCTTTATCTTTTTTGTAATCAGAAACCAAATCACTAGCCATACGTCCAAGAACACGCTCATCAATTTGTTCGGCTAAGTTTCCGTAAAACTCAATAGCTTGCTGTTCTTGTGAAAAATCTTGAGTAGGTTCTTCTTGAATCTGCTCTTCTTCTTCAATTTCTATATTAGGACTTTCCTCTTCCTCTGTAATTACTTCTTCATTTTCTATCATAATAATTTAGTAGGTTTGTTTCTTCCTAACTTACATTTAGCTGTAGTGCTTCCACCTTTCTTCATGTAACCCATCTTATTTCTAACAGCTCTTGGTAATTTACGTAACCCTTTATTTTCTGGAGGAATAGGTTTTAATCTTTTCATACCACCTTTTTTCATCGGTAAACTTTGTAAAATTTCTCTACCGATCTCTACAGCTTCAGGAGCTGCTAATATCGTATTACGAATTTTTTGGTATCTTGAAGTAACAGGATCTTTCTTTTTCTTTTTTGATACACCGCCAGATTTAAATCTCATGGGTGGTTTAAAACCTCCTAAACTTTTCATAAATCTTTTTGTTTTAATAGCTTTAAGTTTTATCTTCTCTGCTCTAGTAAGGTCAGGAGCTTTTTTATCTAACATACGGTTTACTTCAGCTAAAGCTCCTTTAACAGTATTATCAGAACCCATTGGAGATACTTTTTCTTTAGTTGCTTTACCTCCTTTTTTTCTTTTAATAGGTGTAACTTTTTTTAATACTTTATCAGCTTCATCAATAGAAAGACTTTTCGGTATTTTACCACCATAAATCTTTTTAAGCTTTTCCATATTTTTTACAAAGTCTTTGCCTTTTCTTACGCCACTTTTAGTCATTACACCATTCCTTTATAGTAGTCAGCCATACCGCCTTTATTCATTTTAGCTACTTTTTTCTTTTTAACAGAACCTCCTGTTTTTTTAAAACCCATAATTCTCTTTTTCGAATCTGCTGCTTTTTTGTCAGACTCTTTTAAATAACCAGCTTCTCTTGCTTCACCTTCAGATTTTTTTTTCTTTTTTATAGATTTCTTTATTCTATCTCTTAATTGACCTTTTACAGTAGATAAATTTATTTTACCGCTTACAAAATCTCTTACTAAATCAGAGCCTTTATCAAATAGCTCATCAGCCTGAGGTCCTTTAATTTTTGACGCTAATATATCAAACGCATCTTTTCCTGCTTTCATTTTACCCATAATATTTCTCCTTAGAATTAATAGTAATAGTCTACCATTTAAAACCTGACCTTACTAGTCCCCCTTTGAAATATCCTTTAGTAGGTAAATCTAGCATATCATTAGGTATTGGTAAAGTTATCATTTCGTCATACAGCTCAGGGTTAGGTTTTCCGTCTTTTAACTTATCTATTAGTTTAAGAGAAATATCTCTATTTATTTTTTTTGCAACTCGTAACGCTCTTATAGCTTCTTTGTCTGTGGCAAAGGACGCATAGTGTTCTTCGTACTTTTTCATCTTTGGGAAAAATTTTTTACCTCTACCTTGATTAATATTATTATCTTCTCTAGACCCTTTTTTATAAACTAACTTATAAGGTTTATCTGGATCTGAACGGGATACCAATCTTTTTTCAAGATCAATTCCATAATCTTTAGCAAACTTTTCCATAGCTTTAATTAGCGTTGAACTTTTACTAGGAAGACCTATAGTGCCTTCAGCATCTTTAACACCAGCTTTTCCTTGTTGAGTTCCGTACTGGATAAAATTAGGAGCTTTATCTAAACCTCTTTTTCTAGCATGTAAAAATTCTACAGGATACACAGCGATATGTGTTACTTCAGGCAAATCTTTTGAAGCTACTTTTGCATAAGTTTTAACAGCATGATCTGATACGCCTTGCATACTAGATAAAGGTAGATAGGGGTATCTTTTTTCTTGATTTGTAGTTTTGTACGCACTTAACATATCTTTTTGCTCTCCACTAAATCCTTTTTTAAATTTCTTTTCTTCTACCATAGCATCTAACAATAATTCTCTATATTCTTTATTTTGTGGATCTGTTAACAAACCTTTTTCCATTCTAACATCATCTAAACCTTCTAATCTTTTTTGAATATCTTGTAGTTTTTGATTTACATACGCTCCTTCTTCAGCAGCTCCTGAAAAAAATTCTGTATTATAAGGGTTTATTCTTTCTATTCCTTCCTCTTTTAATCTTCTTAAGTTCTGTCCAAAATCTGACTGTAGTTCGTTAATCATTATAACACTATCTCCGTTATCTAATTTTTGAGTAGTGTATCTTGAAAAATACACAGGGTTTACCTGCAATCGTGTAACTCTATCTTGTAATCTAGGCATCTTCCCACCTTTTTCAGAAACATTATCTCTAATAATTTGTGTAAAATTTCTATCTATAGATTCATTAGTAGTACCCAAGTGACTCGCACCCATATGTTGTGAGTTTGTTTCTACAGCATTAAAGAAATTTTTATTATGCTCAGGTATATTAAAAACAATTTCTCCATACTTTTGTTCACCACCAACGACATAGTCTATATAGTTTCTATAACCTGGATATAAATTTTCTTTAGACTTTTTAAGATAACCTTTTATTGTTTTTTCTTCTAGTTCTCTAAGCTTACTAAATACGTTGCTTAAAATTTGTGGGCCTTCAGCAATTTTTTTAGGGTAAACTGATTGGTTCAAAAAAGAAAATTGTTCTATAGCTGCTTGTCTTGGGCCAAGACTATTTATAATTTGTTGCACAGTATTTTTTGCACCTGATATATCTACATCAAGTCTACCTCCATTTACTTTACGTAATTTATTTGAATACATACTGTCCATTACAGTAACACCCGAAACATCTATAGGTTGCTCCATCATAAATTTAGATTTAACATCTACTGTGGATATTTGATTAGATATTTTTTTTAAATCTGCTTGATATTTTTCTATCTGATCTTTTAATTTTTTAGAATATTTCTTAGAGTATCCTTGAACAGTTTTACCAAGAGCATCTTTTGATTCTATTAATTTAAAATCGTTATCGGTTTCTAGAAATTTTGAAATCTCCTCATTCGTATCATCGATATATTTTTGTAAGTTAAGGTATTCTTTTTCTATTTTATCTAACCCACCTTCTAAAGCTCCTTCTGCTCTATCGTCATATTTTAAATGTGTTAGTCTTCCGTGATACAACGGATTGTTCTCTACTACTTTTATTAATTCTTGCTTAGATATTTTTTTACCTTGGTCTTGTGCTGCTTTTAAATAACCACCTACCAACTCATTTTTACCTGAAGCCACATCTTGTTTTAAATCTTTTTTTATAGTATCCAAATATTTTTTCGCTTCTTTCTGACCATAGCGTTGTCTAAACTTATCTATAGCTAAAGCTACTTCAGGATCATCTCCTATATCTATAGCCTGTAATACTTCTTTACTAAACTGAGATTTAGTTTTAAATAAATTTGCATCATCAATTTCTGTTTGCTTTATAGACAAATCCATTTTGTTTAAAGTATTTTCATCAGAATAGTTTACAGATTTGTTCATACGTCTTTGTATCCACTTAACCCACTCATTCGGGCTCAGTGGTTCGTTGTTCGGGTGTGCTATAATCTGTTCCCTAAGAACCGAGGCCCGTGGTAAGATAGACTTGCTACCTTTATCGAAATCTTGAACCAAGCCCCTCGTGAAATAAGGATCACTACCTTCAATATACGTAGGGTCTTTTGGTGTAATTTTTTGCAAAGGATTTCGTTCCGTTGCAAACTTTAAATCATTAGCATCTTTTTTTATTCGTGCAATACGTTTAAGTTCTGCTACATCTACTTGTTGCTTTTGTATTTCAGGCGTAGTGACTAGTTCCTGAGATAAGGGGGCATCTAAAATATCTAAGTCTTCTACTTTAGTCGGTAGCTCTTCTTTCCTTGGACCCTTCTTTAACAGGCTTCCTAAACCTTGGGCTATTTTCTTAAAGAAAAAACTACTCATCGCATTTACAAAGCTTACCAAATAATCTTTTTTTAACCCAGCTTAATTTTATCTTACAAAAGCTATACGCCTTCTTAATCTTTCTTTTGATTTTTTTCATGAAACCTCCTAGTAATAATTGTATTGTTTTGGTGGAACATCCTCATTATCCACATAATCAGAGTATAACTCAACAAAGTTACCTTGTCTGTACCTAAGAAGTGCTTGGGACATACTATCTACATAATCATCATTAGCTCCGTGAGGAAACGCTGCACATTCGTCCATTACTTCATCTGCAAACTTTTCTCCAT
>Ga0098038_1000346_pt1 | contig 21212 bp, 26 predicted proteins | sample 5B_taG_FD_75051 | JGI IMG/M metagenome (GOLD analysis project Ga0098038, IMG submission 75051) | Marine viral communities from the Subarctic Pacific Ocean - 5B_ETSP_OMZ_AT15132_CsCl metaG | ecosystem: Environmental > Aquatic > Marine > Oceanic | place: Pacific Ocean | collected 2015-01-08 | reverse complement strand
TGTTCTCTGGTGTCTCAAACTGTAAGATGGGTAGGGGCTGACCAGTTACTGCTGCCTCAATATAACCTGGCAGAGTTTCTGCCAACTTCTGATCAAGCGTTGCCAATACATCTCTAGATATCATGCCTGGTACCGAGGCTAGCGGTGTTATGTTCTCACCTTTTGCGCCGAAGAGGTCGGGTCCAACTGCTTTTATTTCTTGCCCAGACTGTGTTTTCTTTGAGCCAAAACCTGTTAAGGCTTTAAAGTCTTGCTCTTTCCATGGAGAGTTGTTGGTTTTGTTACTGTAAAGCACAAAAGCGAACACACCCTTGCTTGGTGCTTTTTTACCTGCTGGCTGATAATTGACAAGGAGAATCTGTGCTGCCTTAGAGTTAACATTAGATGCATCCACCGCTCCATTTTTGGTGCCACTCCACAAGAAGAATTTCTTAAGCTTATTATCAGCTAAAGCTTTTTTCAAGCTGGTAGGAAGTGGGAGCTTGTTTGCTTTTGCTACAGCCTGATGGACAGCCAAAACTAATAAATCTTTATCTGTTATTGTTTTTGGGTCTCCAATCTTGATAAACTGTTGACCAACGGACTGCATCATATCACCTGCTTCGTTGTTTAGTTTCATGCCAAGCTTATCTGGGTTCATCACTCCCCTACTAGCCTCTTGGAGCATTACTTCGTTGATCAATTGTTCTATTAGAAGATCTAGAGTTGTTTCTATTGTATTAGACTCTTGCATTGCTTCTCGCTCATTAATGGTGGTTACACCCTTCATAAGCATGGGGCAAGTTTGATCTAAATCCTCCATCACATCTGGGCACTCACAGTTGTCGTGTCCAAATTCAACATACTCTTCTATGCTGTCGGCCTGCTCTGGCATAACAAACAATCCTGTTGTGAAGACATCACGCTGACGGTCATTCATTATACTATAGTCATTGCGATAATTAAAGCCGTTCGCCTTAAGACGCCGAGTTAGCTCTTCTATCTTTGTCTTGTACTCTAAAGCGACCTCTGGGTCTGATGCTAGAGTTTGGTATGGGTTAACGGTGCCCATGGGATTACTCCCCTCTTAGTGCTTTCAGAATCTCTTCTCGGACCATATCTTGAAGGTCTAAGTTCTCATTCTTCTCTTTTTCGTCGCCCTCTTCGTCGTCGCCACCTTCTTTGTCAATGATGGCTTTTTGTAGTTGATCTGGTAGTTCATCCTGATCACCTTTGAGTTTTGGGTCATCGTCATATTTTTTAGTTGACTTTGCTTTTTCTTCCAAGGTTTCTGCCTCTAGAGCCATCTGCTCTTCAAGGATAATTTCTTTCAACCTTGCCTTAGAGATTTTAAATGAATTCATTTTAGGCGCTCCTCGCTGTTATAAATAGTTTTCTAACTATCAAAATCACTTTCTTCAAACAATGTATAGGTAAATGAATTACCATACTGCATTGCGGAGTGGTTACACAGGTCTAAAAATTCATAGTACTGACTAACCTTTTGGAAAACCTGGCAGCCTGCTGACCACTTCTCAACAAGGTAAGATTGAGTCTTTGGGTTGCTCCTATGAATGTTGATGCCAAAGAGTCCCTCATCAGAAACCTCACACTCATAATCTAGAATATCATCCTTATTATTATCACGCCAAACCCTGACTGGTTTCCTCTGGCATAGAGCTTTGTACTTACCTTGGTGCTTGGCTATTTTCCAAGTAGATTTGTATTGCCCAGGGATTAGAATGGCCGTGCCCTTGGGGTTGATTGGATTCTCTAGCCAGTGCCTACCTGGGTCTGTAGTACAATTCCAGACATGTGTTTTCCACTCTCCGTCCAAATGGTAGATCGCACAAATGTAATCGTCAAAATCATTACTAAGATTATTATCAACCCGAACTCCAAATAAGTTTAGATTGTAATCTCTTTGTGGAGTTTCAAAGAAAGTGTAGCCCTTCTTACTAAACACCTCTTTAACAATACTCACATCTGAAAGCTTATCTTTTAAAGACATTTTATTTTCTTCCTCCTGCTCACTCACCCTCGTCCCAGTAGCTGGGCTTGAGTATCTTGTCAGCAATACCATATTCAATAGCTTGTTCAGCATTAATGTAAACATTTGTTTTCCGTTCCATCATCTTTTTGATCATTCTTTTGCTCATGTTTGTCACACTACTCAGTGCTTGGACGTACTGATCCTGTAGCCACCTTGTTTCTTCGTACTCAGTTTCAAGTTCATGCATCGCTCCTGCGTGACCTGCTCGCAAAGAGTGAATCATAACTCTTGTGTTCTCGCCGATAAAGCGACTGTTCTCTGCTCCCGAGGCCAGTAACAAGACACCTGCTGACATTACCTTACCTAATCCAACTGTTTCAATAGGAGTTGAATGTTTCATAGAAACCATCAAATCATGGATACCAAACATATCAGCAGCATTGCCACCAAATGTAGAAATATAAAACTGCATAGGCTTGACAGCATGGTATTGTTTTGTTTGCTGCTCATTAACCATGACCAACCTGTTGTTATGATTATGGTAGATCATAGCAGAGATAATTGCTGACGCCGATTCCTCATTGAGATCACCACAAAAGTTAATTGCTCTGGGGCTGGACTTCTCCATGTCAACTTGTATTAGATTAGGGACAACTTCTCTAATCTCATCTTCCGTCAGGTCTTCAATAGAGATGATCTCAAATTGATCTTCTGCGGGTGCTAACTCTTCTTTATCTGTCTTCTTAGTTTTACTGTTAGCCTTTGTCTTCTTCTTTGGTGCCATCAGCGTTTGCATCAATCGCCTGCGATTCATAAGATTTTCCTTTCTCAATCCTGTACCAGTATACTTCATCATGGCCTGTTTGTTCATCTTTTAATATCTTTATTTCTGATCGGTCTGCACGATAATCTAATATGGCTGTAACATAAGGAGTGATCGCCGTACTGTCTAATCCTTCCCTCTTGATCTTGTCGTAGCCTACTTCTAGGATACGCTTAGCCATGAAATACTTTCCTGCGTCAATGACCTTACCATTGTCGCTTATTAGGTTTAGGGAATCTAATATGTGATTTATTACGGACATATAACAAAAAAAGAGATACAAGTCTGTGTAGACCCGTACCTCTTTTTCCTTTCTTCAACAAAGAATGTTATTTATTTATTGTCAAGCTTGCTAATACGATCTAAAACACGCTTGAGGACAGCCTCGGTCAACTCGTCTTCGTCTTGACGGTTACCATAGTCACCCATGCCTGGCTCGTGACCCATTGCTGGATCATCTTTCATGCCGTGGTCCATTGCTGGATCTTCATGTGCCATGGCTGGCTCTTCCTCTTCGCCTGCTTCTTCAGCTTCGTCAGCATCCATCTCTACACCGAATGGCTCAAGTGCTTTTAGGATGGCCATAACAACGTCGTTTTCTTCGGCTTGTGGCTCTGCATCAACTTCCATGTCCATGTCTTCTTCTTCACCTGGCATGTCCATGTCTTCTTCATGCTCTGCTTCTTCAAGCTCAACGACAGGCTCTTCGTCTGCGGTCACTTCTTCAGCTACGGTCTCGTCCTCGGTTTCCTCTTCCTCGGTTACCTCGGCAGCCTCGTTGATGAAGAGGTTCTGATTAATAACGGAAAGATCAGCCAACTTAGCCCAGCGGCGAAGGGTCTGCTCATTTAGTAGTTTGTCATTCTTTGTCATTAGTATACTCCTTGTTGAAAAGAAACAATATGTTGGCTCTAGCCAACTGTTTATAAATAGTTACAGAAATAACATTATTCCTCCATGAAATCAAAAAGTCCTCTTTTAGCTGCTTTTTCCATCGCTTTATCTTGGATCTGTTTGACTCTGGGGAAGCTAATTTCTAATCTATCTGCCACATCTCTAAGTGTTAAACCATGAGGATTCTTGTTTGCACAGACAACAGAACAATTTGAATCTGCTTCATATTTCATCCAGTGCCTGCATTTTTCTCTATCGCATGTTCCTTTCGTTCGCTCAAAGAAGTTATAGCAAATAGAGTCTCCGACCATATGTTTATGGTTCATTATTTTTTCCGTCCGTTTTGGGAGGTTAAGATATGGGTACCGCTTTCAATTGTACCCGCTGAGGTTTGTCGTGACCACTCAGCATTGTTTTGTAATTCTTGGATAGTGCGAGCACCTGAGTAAGATAGCCCGCTTCTCAATCCGCCCTCTAGATCTAAAAGAATATCATCCACTGTCCCTTTGTAGGGAATGTATGATGCAACACCCTCTGGAGTAGATGACTTGTTGCGCCAGTTCATCTGAGCATCTTTTGATGCCATGCCTCGGTACTCTTTCATTCTGCTGCCATCAGGCATCGTAATAATGTTACCTGGGCTCTCCTCTGTTCCCGCAAGAAGAGAACCGCACATCACAAAGTCAGCGCCAGCAGCGAGGGCCTTGACAATATCTCCTGATGTTTTTATACCACCATCTGCAATAATAGCTACATCTCTATCAGTACGAGCGCAATCAAAAATAGTTTGTAACCCTGGGAGTCCATGCCCCGTAACAATACGAGTTGAGCATATACTGCCGCCGCCGATGTTAGCTCGCACAGCATCTGCACCCCAGTCCGCTAGGTCATTGACTCCTTGCAGGGTACAAACGTTGCCTGCGATAAGTGTAATAGAATTACCAAACTTTGCTCTTAGGTGCGTCAGAGCATTTTTCATTAGAGTGTGGTGTCCGTGCGCAACATCTAAACAAAGCACACCCACACCGACATCTACAAGTGAGGAAGCTCGTTCTTGATAGTCTCCCGTAACTCCAACAGCCGCAGCAAAGATGCTCTCGCCACGATTCATGACTTCGCTGGACAGTCTGACCTGTTCATCAATACTGTTATAGCGATGCAGGATTCCCATCCCCCCGTTACGGGCCATAGCGATTGCCATCTCGCCCTCACACACTGTATCCATTGGTGCAGATAAAATAGGCAAATCTAACGTTACGTGAGCAGACAAGTCGTTGCTTAGATCAACTTCACTCCTGCTTTCAATGTTGCTGTACTGTGGGATCAACAACATATCGTCATAGGTTACTGCTTTCTTAAACCTCATCTTGGCCCTCCACAAAATCTGTGACCTTGCTTTGGCAATCTGAGCAGAACAACCTGACCATTTCGCTGTTAGATCTTACGACTACTTTCCATGTCATGTGCGACTCCTTTGTTTTAGGAAAGGCTTTATTACAGGCAGAGCATTGCTCTGGTAATTTCTCAAATAGATTAATTCTTTTCTGTAGCTTCTTCTGAGCTTCCTCAGACTTTTGTTTCAAGCCCTTTGCCTTAGCTTTGCGCTTGAGCTTTTTGCGATGCTTCTTATCCATGAAGTCTCCTGTGCTTATACTAATAGAATAGCACAGTTAGTTTATTTGTAAAGGAAATATTTACTCTTCTTCTGCTGGTTCTTCTGAAGGTTCTTCTGAAGGTGCATCACCTGAAGTATCCTTGGCAGCAAGCTGTATGTTTATCCAGTTTTGACCTAGTGGGTTAGCAACTGGTGCTTCAACGAAACGTTGCACTGCTCTAGTGGCTTCCCTAGTTGGTGGCACTGGCTCATTGTTAACAACGATTGTAAAGTTGTCAACGCCGAATAGCTCCTGAAAATCCTCTTTGTTGGACTGAACTCTAGACCACATCTTTTCAACTTCTTCTGGATCAAGCTTCCTCTCACGCTTGGCGTTCTGAGCTAATGAATTCTCAAGTGAAGTGTCCACAAAGATCATGCAAGTGTCATAACCAAGTGCATCTAATGCTTGTTTTTTCTTTGCCATCTTGCCAAAGTCTTTACCAGTGCCATCAATCAACATACCCAAGCGGCCTGCTGTGTAGAATGACTGTAACTTTCCTAGCTTACCTTTTGCTATGGCTCGGATTGAATCACCCCTCTTGCCAAGCAAGCCAATCTTCTCAGCTACTTCTTTGGCATCTTCCCCTTTGTACTCGCCGCCTTCTTTAGCAGCCTGTGAGATTGCACCCAGGTCAGCAAGTGGGATACCCATCTTCTTTAGACCAATCTCAAATAGGTTATCACTGTTAACATACTTAAGACCGAAGCGACCGACAAACGAGGCAGCATCAAACATCTTGGACTTACCAGCTTCTCGGGCATCAAACATCACATCAGCAACATAAGACTTACCACTGCCTGGTCCACCTGCTGTAAAAACAGCCTTAAGGATACCTGGATCATAGACGCCCTCTTCTAGAACTTCTTCATTAAGGTTGAGCAAATAAGACATACGGTCTTTCTGTATCTCTTGGATTTGCTTTTTGATTAGGTCTCTTAGTCCTTGTACTTTCATTTTGTTTTCTAGTGGCAATTCACCTTGTCCCTTTGGTTCTCCAACCCTTTCAGGGGAAAACTCCTTGTCACCGATCTTGTCGTGAACAAATTGAAGTGCGCCCTTCATGGTAGGGAAAGCTGCCTTCATTGGCTGAATGTCATCTTCTGCACCATACTGTGGGCTGATATCAACTTCATACGTGTCCTTCTTACCCAAGGGATCAATGGAAACTTCTACTTTTCTATTGTTGAATACAAGCTCGCCACGATTCATAAAGGCTTCCATCTCAAAGAACAGAGGTCCAATGTCAATCATAACTGGTTCTACAAGTTTCTCAACCATGTTTATAAAATTAGAGAGTGCGTCGCCATCCATTGCACTACCCGCTCCTCGCTGTTTATCAAATGCGTCACGGGCGGCCTCCAGTTCTGCGAACTGGTCTTCACCTATTGTGGCTTCTTTAATCATCTTGCGTAGTTCAGTTACTGAAATCTTCATTTGTTTTTCATTCTCCCTGTTAGCTTATCAAAGTAAGGTGTGCGTACATTTCTTCTAGCAGATATGTAGCGATCTATAATTGGTTTTAGTAAAGACTCTTCTGAGAATCTTCTTGGCAATTCCTCTCTGCCTAGTTCATCAAACATCGCTTTAAGATGCTTCATAATTACTGCCTCTTTTATATCAACATCTACCATATTGATTGACTGCTTTTCATCTAGAAGGCCAGCCATTTTGACTATTTGCACCGCAGCTTTGTTTATAAGTTCAAAAGGCACCTTATCAAATCTACTCTTAAGATTATTGATGGTGTATTGTATCTTTTCTTCTTTGTTGCCTTTGTCTTTGGTAGCCTGCTTAATTTTGTCAACACCACCAAATTGCTTAATGTAAACGTCAACCATTTTCTGCACGTCCGCTTCGTCGGTGCTGAGTGCTTCTCTAATCATTTGACGTATTTGATCTTTGGTGATCTTCAACTTGCTATCCCTCGCTATCTACCAGTCTGTCTAGGATGGCTTGTAGTCTTTCATGCTGGGACTTGTGTGCTTGCACAGCTTTCTTAAGCTCTGCTATAACGTCATTCATTGTGTCTTTATCATGATCTGAAATCTCTTCCTTGACACCTTTCTTGTTATAACTGTGGTCAGAGGGCTTCATGCTGCCACTCTGAAGCGCATCAAGATAAGCTTGGTCAGGTTTTTTCATAGGAAGTGGATCTTCGCCTTTGGCGACAAGGACTGCATTATATGCTTCCATATAATCTGGGTTGCCTTGTCCAATCTTTGTAGGAGGGTTACCGTCCTCTGCATCAATCTTTCCATACTCAGCCATTTTGGCTTCTTTAATAATCTGTTGTAGTTGTGTTTTTGTAATCTTCATATTAAAATCCGAATCCAGCGCCTTCGCCGCCGCTGCTGTTAATTGCACTAATTACGGAGCTAAGTTCATCTTCTGCGTCGCTAAGCGGATGGTAGTCGCCCCCTTGTTCTCTAATATAATCTCCAAGAAGTTCCCGTGCCTTCTCTAGAAGTTCCATAACAACCTCAAGTTCTTCGTCCAGCCGTTCCTTGAGGAGTTCCTCTTTGATTATTTGTTGTAATTGTTGTTTTGTAATCTTCATTTTATTTCTCAGTCTAAATCATCTTCGTCAGATAGACGACGACCTGCCTCTTTAGTTAGCATTGTTGCAGTTTCAAAAATTATCTCTGGGTCTGCATCTTGCCCCTCTAGTTCTTTCTTGAACTCCATGAACATGCCAGTAGCTGCTGCAAAGCGAGGGTCTTTTAGTACCGCTGTTTGCTTGTCGTTAAGGTTCTGGCCTTTTGCTACAGCACGGAGCGTGTAAGTGTATCCGTATGTCTCTTTGTCAGTCATTTCGTTACCATCCAAGCCAAGCTCTTTGAGCATTGCTTTGACAACCTCGTCTCGTCTCTCAAGCTGGTTGCCTTTATATGTGACTTCTGTAATATACTTGCGCCACTCCGTCAATAGTTCTTTCATGTTTTATCCCCTAGATATCCATCTTGCTCATGTCTACATCAACACGCTTACCACTTGGCTTTGTTCCACCGTGACGATTCTGCATAGCCAAAAGATCATCCATGATCTCTCTCGTTGCGCCCATGTCTTGGGCCATCTTCATGAGGCTCTGAAACAGCACTTCCATTTGTGTGCTGTACTCTTCGTTGACTTCTTTAGCAACTTCTTCTTTAATAATTTGCCGTAGTGCTTCTCTAGTAATCTTCTTCATTTTAACATGCTCCTTCGCAGCTAGCACAAGCGCAACAACCGCAGCAACAACAACAGTGACTGCTGTTAAATAGGCTAACCAATTTGTGTAAAAAGTTTTTCATTCTATAACTCCTGTAGGTGCGCTCTGCGCAGTTATACAAAGTAAATAGTGCCCTAGCCCCTTAAAAGTCTCAAGTTATGCTGAATACTGAACGTACTAAACCCCCACCGTGCTTCGTGCTTGAGTTTACCAACGTAAACACGGTTAAGTCTAATGATATCTGTATCCTTTACGCCCCAACATTTAATGTTCTCATCTGCGCCATTATGGTCTGTGACTGACACAATAAAATACTTCTTGCCATTCTTTGTTTTCTTGACCTTTACCTCTCTTGGGATAAACCAACAGACTCGTCGCTCGGGGTCATATTCTGAGATCGGTGGACAGTTCTTACTCATCAAAGAATCACGAGTGAATTCATCCATCACTAGGTCAATCGGATAAATACCCGTAAGCGTTGTAAGATGATCAATGGTCTCCTCAATAGAGAAGTGCCCCTCGTCTGAGTAGGACTCAATATTATCAATCAAGTTCTTTTCTTTGCGGGGCCTGTCCACAGCAACCGCTGACCAAAAGTGTTTTGGTCCTGTGAACCTGTCATCCATCAATTCATCAAGGGCTTTACTCCTGACTAAAACATCTAGAGCCTTCTTGTTGAGCTTGGAGTATGTGATGTTCTCATTGAACAGGAACTCCTCAATTGTGTTGAACGGCCTGTTATCCAAGATCTGCTGGATGGCTGTCGTGCCCAAGCCCTTGATCGCTGTAAGCGGCTGGATAAGCTTCTGTCCATCTTCGGAGATCTCCCAAACCATTCCTGACTTGTTGATGCTAGCAGGAACAACATTGAAGCCAAACTTCTTTGCGGTATTGAGCGCTGCCATCTTGCGCTTCTCTGGCTCCTTATCTAGGAACGCTGCCATCCACTCAGTTGTGTAGTAGTGTGCTAACCAAGCACACTGAAACGACACCGCCCCATACGAAACTGCATGTGACAAGTTGAAGCCATAGCCTGAGAAGTATTCCATCTTAGACCACAAGTCTTTAGCTTTCTCTTCTGCTAGACCTTTATCCTTGCATCCCTTAAGAAACTTATTATAAAGCTTGTTCCTTACACTGTCTTTACCCGTGCCCTTCTTAGTGAGAACTTTGCGAAGTAGGTTACCCTCATCTAGTGTAAGATTATCTCCCAGCTTGTGAGCTAACATAGCCAACTGTTCCTGGAAGACCAGTAGTCCATACGTGTCACCTAGCACCTCTTCAATGATTGGGTGGTCATAGGTTACTTGTGTTGGGTTACTCTTGTTAGCGACATACAACTTGTCCGCCTTAGCTGACAACGGACCTGGCCTAAAGATCGCTGTGATTGCAGCAAAGTCCATAAGCGACTCTGGCTTTGCCTCTTGACAGAAAGACTGTGCTGGACCACTGGTCATCTGGAAGATACCAGCCCACTTGCCTCCATGGAAGATGTTTTCCCAAACCTTTTGATCATCAAAGTCAATCACGTTAGGGTGCAAGTATTTGTCATAGAACTCCCTAACCTGCTTGAACGTAGGTTCTTCAATTCCATGATGTCGCTTGAGGATGTGCCGAATGGCACCTGAGATCATCCGCAGCGTTGACAGTCCCAATAAGTCAAACTTAATAAACCCAAGCGGCTCTAAGTGCCTAACGTTCTGTCCCTCGCTCCATGGAGTCTGCATCACCCCACCCGAGTTGATTAGTGGCATGTGTTTGTCTAGGTTCTCTGCGACCACAACACCACCAGCGTGCCTACTCACACTGCGAACATTACCAAAGAGGTTGTCAACATGTGTAGCGATATGCGGATACTTCTCAAAGAACTCCTGTAGTGTTTCGCTGTACTCTTTTACTTCATCAAACGTTGGAGTGTACACGCCTGCTGTCTGCCCATGGGCCGCCTTAGCCTTGGGTGTTGCCTCGCTCATCATGACGCCTGTAACTTTGTTTACCTCTGCAAACGGTACACCATAGAACTTGCCGATGTCCTTGATGAGTGAGCGCAACTGTAGCGTATTAAAGTTACTAATAGGCACAACAGTCTCACGCCCCCACTCATTTGCTAGGCGCTCTTTCAACTCCATGGGCTCTTCAACATCAAAGTCAATATCGGGGTAGCCTGCACCACCCTTGGTCAAGAATCTCTCAAACTGTAACCCATACTTGATTGGGTCAACCTGGGTGATGTCAAGCACATAGGAAAGTAACGACCCTGCCGCAGAGCCACGTCCAAGTCCAACAAGCATATCCTCCTGTGCCTTGTCACTAATCGCCTTCATAGTCAAGAAGTACTGTGCGAAGCCTCGGTCCTTGATCACTGACAGTTCGTACTTGAGCCTGTCAATGTACACTTCGTCTGTTAGTTGTTTTTCTTTTAGCCCTGCCAATGCATCCTTGGTCAATGCCTGGATTGCCGTGGTGCCCTCTGGGATCACAAACTCTGGTAGGCGAACCTGGCTGTCTGGTAGGAAGTCTTCAATACGATCAAAGGCGATGTGGTGTGTGCGCTCAATACTAGCCAACACAAAGTCATCATCATACTCTACCTTGGAGCGACCTGAATACTTCTTGTAGGCGTCCCACATCTGGTCACCGTTACGAGGATACAACTCGTAGCCAATCTCCTCCACTGACTCTGGGAGCCTGTTAGCATCCTGATCGTCATAAGGAGCTTTGCCTGCCCACCCAATACGGCGGTACATCTCTCGGTCCTTCCACAATTCTGGTCGTGGGTAATGACTATCTGAAGTACTGATAACCTCTGCGCCCATTTCCATACATGCTTGGATGATTAGATCATTGACAATATGCTGCTCTGGAATATCGTTCCACTGGATCTCCCCATAGAACCTATCACCAAAGATGTCTTGGAACTCACCGATCGTATTCCGCATTGATGCTAAAACTTTATCTGCATCGTACTCATGTGTGACTGGATCACGATGTTTCCAAAAGTCTCCGAAGAGTGGCCCTGACATACAAGCGGTGCTAACAATCAACCCTTCGTTGTATTGCCTCAACATCTCAAAGTCAATACGGGGGTAACGGTAAAAATTTTCGGGACGATAACTGTCCGATACAAGCTTGAAAAGATTATTCAATCCTACCTGATTCTGAACTAACAAAACCAAATGCCTGCGAATGTTTAGAGGATTGAACTTCTTCTGTCTGTTCTCATCCTCAACAACCATAGCAAACTCTTCTTTCTTTTGCCGCTTGCTGTTGGCTTTGTGCTCTTCATACTGCTGTCGCCACTTCTTGTGTGACTTAATAAAGTAAGCCTCACAACCATAGATTGCTTTGAACTCTTTGCCATCTGACCTCATCTTCTTTAGGTGCTCAACCTGAAAGGATAAACCGTTCATGTGTCCGTGGTCGGTAAGCGAATGGGCAGTCATCCCATTCTCGTAGGCGAAGTCCATGTGCTCGCCTGGCATACCTAACCCATCAAATGGAGACAGGCCTGAGTGAGCGTGAAGACCCACAAATGGGATCTTACTAGCAATACGTTTAGTCATATAGAAACCTTTCTATCTTATGGCTTTATTATAAATTACTTTATACTTTATGTCAAGTATCTTCTTCAGGATTTTCTTGCGGCTTCTTGCCATAGACATCTTTATGTCCATCCTGATAAGTGATGATAGTTTGGTTGGCTGGGTGGGGTTCAATGTGAACCTTTACGAAGTCGCTCATACTATCAAATATAGCAATACCTCCACGGGGTGGTGGGTAAAGCCAGTGGACAACACATTGTCCTGTCGCCATAACGACGCCTTCAATAACAACCCCTTCTCCTGATACACCTGTTTCATCCTGAGTTCTATAGACCGTGAAACTTGTGATGCCTCGTGGTGCAAGTTTTGGTGGGGGTTTTGGAATTAGATCATCAGTAACCTCTTCCTTGTTTTCTGTTTTATTTTTGGCTTCGGACATTTTATATGCCTCCTGAGTAATAAATAATTACCATTTAAGAAAACAGTCTGCCTACATCAGAGAAGATAGCCAAACACATTATAAGACCGACAATCGCTAACCCTACATAAGTTAATATGTTTCTTGTTCTACGTTTTATATTTCTACCGATTACTGTTTCTACAATTGATATTACCACATGTCCTCCATCTAGTAAAGGTATTGGTAATAAATTCATGAACCCAATATTAATACTAAGGAATGCGATCCACTGATATAAAAAGCCATTGTCTTTAGTGGAGGACGATTGTTTCCTAGCCTGCTCCGTCATATCATACATCGCCACTGGTCCACCGACATCAGTTGCTTTTATACCACGATCGCCTAGCTGGCTGACAGCTTCTCCTATACTAGCGTATAAATTATTGGTTGTGTTTATGCTGGCCTTGGCAGCCCAGTAAGCACTGATTTTACCAACCTCAGAACCATCAGGGGCTTTCACATCTGGCCAGGGCATACCATGGAAATACACAAAGAACAAAGCGTAAGGCAAAAGTAAATTTGCTGCTGGTCCCGCAAGCGCAACAAATAATCTTTGCAATGGATGCTTACCCCAAAAAGATGTTTTACTCTGAAGAACATTATCATAGTCTGCCTCGCCCTCAAAACGAACATAACCACCAAGTGGTATAAGTCTAAATGACCACTTGTTCCCCAGTGCATTGAAGCTCGCAAGCTCCTTACCAAAACCAATTGCAAATTCCTCTATGCCAAAGCCACTAAGACGTCCAGCGACATAGTGACCTAGCTCATGGATGAATATCAAACCTATTATAATTGCTAATAGCAGGACCATAGTAATTGCTCCTCATTACAGAGGTTGTATCTATTGATTGGTATGTCTGGACCTAAGTTCCACACATCCTCCTCTGTAGGTGGCTTATATTTATTTTCTTGTTGCCGACGATACTTTTGTACATCAAGCGGTGTCCAGAGTTGCAAATAATCATATATCTTTTTGTTTTCGGTTTTAAGTGCTGAGATCTCTTTGTTCTGTAGTTCTATGACTCGTTCTAAGTTAATGATCGCATGGTTAGTAGCTTTCCTAAGATTATCCTCCAGTCCACTACTATTAAACAAGTACAGCAAGAAGCCCGTATATATTGCGCAGACCATTGCTGCAACTAAAGTTGTCCAAACAAATGCTGAAAGATAGTTTGGCCTGGTTTCCTTGATGGGGTAGAGATCATATTCATATACCTGCGAGTCGCTGATCGTCTCGTAAGCATTGTCTCTCATGTTCTGCCAGGCTTCTCTTTCTCTGTCCATGGCAATCTACCTGCCCTCTGTTGTGGTAGTTTCAGTTCTATCTTTATTCAAATTCTTTCTTGCCCATAGGTCAGCCTCCGACAGCGCAACTTTATTTGTTACAAAGCTTTTTATAGCTGTTAGGTTTGATCCAAGTCCAATATTTTCCATTGCAGGAAAGCCAGCAAATATCATGGATACCAATTCCTTCTTTGCATTTAATATTGGTGAACCACTGGACCCTGGCTTAGTTGGCAATGAAAAGAACATGTAGTTGTCAAACCCTATCCCAGCGTAGTATCCGTCAAACATTAATAACATCCCAGGGCTAAATATTCCTCGTGGTGCTGCCATGTTATACACCTTTTCTCCCCACTTAGGAAATTTATCTGCGATTTTTAGTGGGGCAGGCCTGTTATTGTTGAAACCATACACACGAAGCAGACATAAGTCTGACTTTGTATCATATGAAATAATTTCCGCTCTTCTTAGCTTGCCATTGAACATAAGTGCAAGGTAGTCTGCCGAAACTACCTTGAAGCTAACATCCTTAGTGGACTTCTTAGCAAACTTATCTTGACAAGAGTGTCCTGCTGTTAGTCCGTATGCTACATCTTTCCTAACTTCACTCCTACCCACAAAAGCTCCCGATGATGTATGCCGAACAACACCAACAGTGCATTCATCTTTCTTATCTTTATAATGTAAACATGCCTCAACGGCTTGAGCCACTTGAAATTTAAAGAAAGACTCTTTTGGCATACTTTGGCTGACAGGCAAGCCCGCAACACTAGAAACTGCTTTGTTATTGTTAGATATTGTTGTGGAACATCCAACTTGCAACAAAATTAAGAAGTAAACCATATTACGAAATGTTTTCTTAGTGTTCATACTTTAAATATGAGGCTTTTTAGGGTTTTGTTTACTAGTTACAGGTGATTTTGAGCTACTGCTTGAAAATTAAACTAGGAATATAATAAGTTATGAATTACAAAAGTGTTTTATTTAGTTTTTATTTACTTCTCCTAACCCCCATAAACACACTCGCAAACGACGCTGGACCCGCTGATGCAGGTAAGCAAGTTATCATGGAAGTGTGGAAAGAGGAGACCAGAGGTGGCTGGCAATACACCGAACAAGATATAAAGATTCAAAACCAAATACTAGTTACTCTTGTAAAGGGTAAGTCTCTTTTGAACATAGAGAAGTCCAAGCCTTTACGAGAGGAGATAACTAAATTACCATTTATAACCTATAGTGGTAAATAAGTTTGCAGTATTTGGATGTTTAAGAAATACAACATTCTCTTAGTGGCGATGGCCACTATCTCAACTGCCGTGATATACATCATGGCTAACACTGAACCAAAAATAGAAGTAGTCATCCCAAAGCAAAGCGTTTACTACCTTGCGGGGCAAAAAAGTAATTGTTTGTGGATATTACAAACACTTGATATCTTACAGAAGGAACCAAACTCCATGACACGCATGGTAATAGGTATACCTAGCGCTACTAAAGCAGGAGCTTTGCCAGGAGTTATACAAGTTACTAAATCTAACGAACTTCTTATGGCTTTCAATTTACCTAGTATGTCCTCTGTCCCTATCGTATTATCAGCAGCAGTACCAAGCAGCTTGCCACTTCAAAAGGCAAAATTCACCTGGCTTGGTAGCGATGTGTTGTCCATACACATGTTTAGTAGCAGAGAAGAATGTTTAGAACAAGTAAGAACAAAATAGCATTATTATTATGTGTTGTCTCGCTATTCAGCGGCTGTTCATCAGACGAAGATCTAGTGAGGCTGGAGTGTGTCCCAGGCGAGCAAATTGTTTGCAATGAACTTGATCAAGACTTTCCTAATGCAGATCCAGTTGATATACCCCAAAGAGCAGGGCAATGCTCCTATGGATTAAGAACTTGCACACTTAATGGGTGGTCAGAATGTGTGGGTGCGAGGGGATCAAGTGAAGAGGTTTGCGATGGCATAGATAATGACTGCGATGCTCAAATTGATGAGACATACCCAGAAGAACACCAACTGTGTGGGTTCCAAGAAAACGTGGACTATGGTGTAGGCATATGTACGCCAGGTGTAATGAAGTGTGACAATGGTGGATTATATTGTGATGGCCATGTTGGACCAACTGAAGAAACCTGTGATGGAATTGATAATAACTGTAATGGCACGGCTGACGAAGGGATAGTCGGTGCAACTGCTGTTGTGTGTTATGAGGGTCCAGAGGGAACGCTCGCTGTCGGAGAGTGCCGAGCAGGTGTCCGTTACTGCACGGATGGAGACTTTGGTGGGCCTTGTGATGGTCAAGTTTTACCAGTTACTGAGCGGTGTGATAATCTAGATAACGATTGTGATGGCGAAGTGGATGAAGGCTTTGATAGCCGTGGTGTAGACCTAGTATTTGTTTTAGATATATCTGGTTCTTTCCGAGATGAGATTGACTCTATGATCCAAGGTATAGCCCCTCTTTTAGAAGACCCGATTACAAGCACATTTCGTTTTGGATTAGTTGTTGTTGGTGCTAGGGCAGGATCAGATCTAAGACCAGAATACCATCTCGCTAGGATGGTGTCTGATTTTGTCTACGCTGACGAGTTTCTTGCTGTGATAGAAGCGGGTAGGATGATTGACAGTGCTGGTCAGGAACCAACAATAGACACGATGTATTGGTCAATGAATACATATCCATTTTCATGGAGACCAGAGGCGCAGAAAGTTATTATAACAATGACTGATGAAGAAGCACAAACAATGGGACAGCACCCAATGACTTGTTTTGAAGTTGCAGATTTCGCAAACACTTTTGGGTTTGAGCTTTTTGTATTTGCCCTGGAGCAGCACCACAACACATTTATAAATTGTGTACGGGGTGAGAGAGACAGACTTTATACACCAACTGCAAATTCAGAAACGGTGTTTTTACAGATCAAAAATATCTTTCAGGATCTGTGTATCGGCAACTAATCAACCACACATACAACATGATTCTCTAATAATAACAAGTGCTCTTTCCCTTCAAAGGTAATTGCTTCTGGGTCTGAAGTGTGAGCAATAACAATCTCTCCTACTTTTAGATCCATATTACAATCCCTTGCCGTGGCTAGCACCTTGTACGACCTATGAGATTTTTCCTGGAAGTCTTCAGGTAAAATAAAAAGTGGACTCTCTTCCTCTTCCTCAAATAATTCTACGAGTAATCGTCTGTTTACTGGCCTCATTGTAACTCCTTCCAACACTCTGTTAGTACGACAAATTCATGACGAGTAACTGTGCCCCACTCTCGTAATCCACAGTGCTTGCAGTAACACTCAACGCCTACATGGTTATCATGAAGCGCCCGAGACTGCCCGCTTGGCAGCCAGCGGTGAGGTACTTTATTTTTATCTTCACGCTTACACAAGTCGCTCGCCAAACTTGATGGCATGATATGGTTTAGTGTTTTGCTCATAACATGACCCTTTCAACTTGTGTTGATTATATCTTATATATCAAACTTGTTAAAATTTATGTGATCTCACAAGCTCCACCAGCACAAGCTACCTCACCCTTAAGATCTGTGTTGTCGTCCTCCTCAATAATCTTGGTGAGGTCAACTGACAATAAGGACTGCATCATTTCCTCATACTTTTCTTTTGTGCAGTTCTCAAAGGGAGCTTGAACGTATGTATGCTCATTGTCGTCATGTGGCAGCACTGATAGACCGTTGTATGCCTTATTGTTCTTCCACATCCATTTTCCGACTTTGCCCCATTCGTCAGCCTTGATAGACACAGTGGCAGAAACATTGTGCGTATTCTGTCCGCTGCGGTGGCCTGTACGAATCCATTCGGTAGTAATCTTCTGGATTCTCTTTAGCAAATCAAACGCACTTTCTGTTCTTAAGATTGCACCCTCTGGTGCCTTCTGCGGAATAGAGATCACTGCCGTATCGTGAGCACGGAAATAATCATCTTCTACTAACTCTGGGTGATTGACAGCCAAGTGCCAGTAGATTGGTTCGTTCTTGCCAACACGAATACGGCGAATATAATAATCGTTGTGCCAAGCGTGAATACCGCTGGAAGTGCCGAGTGCTAGGCTTGTCGTTCCTGCTGGCTTAACACAGGTCGTGCGGTTAGCCTTTCGGATTCCAATCAAATCAGCTACTCGCTGGTTTTCCTGCTTGACAATGCTTGCGGCTGTCTTTAGCGACACATCATCTGCCAATACACGACCTGATGCAATACCAGTTAGTGAGACACCAATGAGTGCATCACGCTCTGTGGTGCGTTGCCATACTGGTCGTAGGTAATGAAAGTCTGTGTAGCCTGCTTGAAGTGTGCCAATAAATGCTGCGGCACGGACTCGCTCTTCAAGATCTTCTTGTCCTGTAATGTTACTAACATTTACCTCTGTCAAATTGCAGAACTGGTATGGGCGCAAAGCAATCTCACAGCACGGATTAGTTCCCCAATCCTTATCATTAGATAAGTAGAATCCTGGCTCACCTGCACCCGATGCTTCTATTCTCTCCCACAAAGCATTAAAGAATTCTTCCTCTACCTTGTGTCGCAACAAAACCACGGAGTTATTGGCTCGTCCTCGCTGTGGGTTGGTCTCCCACCAGTTGCCAGATTTGGCAGCGATCATCTCTTGATCATCAGCCGAGAACAAAGAGATAAGAGCAGCACGACGAATACCGCCTGCCAACACAGCATCAGCAACATGACAAACGATATCATGCACTTCAATAGGAGTCAGCTTATCGCCATTCTCTTTCTCAGCAAGCATCCCTTCAATCTTAACTAGACATTCTTTTAGGGGCTGCGGGCCTGGTGCTTTGCCACCAGAGGTTACAAGGCGAGCGCCTTTAGGGCGAATATCACTAAAATCAAATCGTAACTTTGAGCCACCATAGAAGTAGCTACGCATAAGATATTTGACTGCATCAGCCCATCCTTCAATACTATCATTGATTAGGTACCTCCGAGTTCTATTTTGATTAGGTTTTTGAATCTCTGGTAAATCATCAATGTGATGTTGTTGGACAGAGAAGCCCACACCTGTTCCTCCCAGTAAGAGAAACATGATTTCACCAAAAGCTCGCCAGTCATCAACTGGCAAATAGGCGCAGTTGAATATTCTATTAGGAGCTATTTCAATGGGTCTACCACCAAACTGCATGGAACGCATAGAAGGCAAGACCTTCTTATCATACACAAGCTGATATGTTTCCTCTATCTCTTTCTTGAGGTTTGGATACTTCTTGATATGCATTTGCATATTACGACTTACTAATTCTTGCCACGTTTCCCTACGCTTATGTTCAGGAAGATACCTGGCATATTTCATGTAAACCGTTATATCAGATAGAATCTGTGTTGATAGATCTTGATCACTCATTGCTGTGCTGCGCTCCTGTTTTGTTCTTCTTTATTTGCTCTTGTTTCCTCTGCAAGTTTACGCAAACTTTCTTTGCTAAGAGGGTTACTAAGAGGGTCTCTCTCTTGATTGTTAGTTGTTGTATTTGTTTCAGTTTTTCGTTTTTGTTTAAACTTCTTATACTTTTGCTGTAGATGCTGCTTTTGCTCCTGAGCAGTTCGGGTAACAATAGAATTAAGATCATCTCCAGTCTGCGGTTGATGAACACGTAGTTTTACTTTACTAGTGTCAATAGCCATAGGAAAAACTAAACCATCTGGCCCGTTACGATTCTTTGCCACAAACATTCGTCCTGTGCCTTGTACCTTGTCGTCTGCTGTTCTGGAGATAGTGCAAATGAAGTCGGCAACGAAACATTTATTGAATGCCTCACTGATTGACTCCATAGTAATAACCTCCGCATTAAGTCCACTTCTGTTTGTCTGCGATGCGGTCCAAACAGGAATGTCAAATTTTTGGGCGATTCCCCTCAACTCTTCATAGATTGTTTCTATGTTGTGGCGATGCTCTTGTTTATAACTAGTCGTCACAGGACGCAATAAATCTGCGTAATCCACAATTACAAAATCTGGTTCTATCCCTCTTTGCCTCATCTTCTCTAGCGACGTTTCCAAAGTCATTGTAGTTGCAGATTTTGTTGGATACTCTTTAATAATTAGCTGTCCATCAACCTGTGATATTTTTTCTTTAATTTTATCTTTGTGGTCAAAAAGATTTGACAGAGGGACACCAGTCAGGCACGAATCGTACCGCTGACCTACGACTCCTTCGGCCAACTCTAATGTGTAGTGGATAACATTCTTACCGCTGAGTACAGCCATCGCACCCAAGTGAACTAATGCCATAGATTTGCCAGCACCAGTTGGAGCAATAACCACACCCAACTCTCGCTTTCCTAACCCACCCCTAGTAATGTTATCTATCTCTTGCCAGCCTGTCATAGAGGGATCACGAGATACCTTGACATACCTTGTCTCAAAGTCTTGCACAAAATCATGTCCATGACTGTCGTCCAGTCCAAGATTGAGAGCGCCATCAATAACCTTTTGGATCTCTTCAAACGAAGATGTTTGTAAAAGGTTTACTGACTTAAGGATAGCCTCTTTTAGTTTTTGCTTCTTACAGAAATCTAGTGACTTCTCTTTGACATAATCACGATCGTCAGCGTTTATCTGCCCTGACTTTATCTTGGACAAGTACTCAATGACCTGCTTCTTAATAACGTCTGGATAATCTTCCATCTCTGTTCTGATTACAGAAACCAGCGTATCAAACGTAGGGTGGACGCTGTACTTATCTTTGTAGCTAAATATTAGTTGCACAAACGCTTGTAGGTATTTTAATTCTAGATACCCAATATCTAGAACCTCTACCATCTGATTACTAAATGAACGATCTTCTAAGATAGCTCTACCTAATTTCTCTTGGAAAGCCTTACCAAACTTAGAGAAACTTTCCTCTTGGCTAATATTGGCTTCAGTCATGTTTTCTCCATTGTGGTGGAATACTAGAGTACATTATTTATTGCTTTTTGTTTACCACGATTTTCATACAATTTTCAAATAAACTATCAGTGGCTACACTGGTGAAACCTTCTTTCTTAATCATCAACCGAAAGGCATTTTTTTGTAGTCCTGGCTCACCTTGATTAACAGCCTCCATCAATCTAGATTTACCCTGAAGAGAGATGAGTGGTTCATAAAGCTGAACGATGTCATAGTTCATGCTTATGACATCCCGATGTTCTAGAATAGACAAATATGCTTTGGGACACTTTGGTTTAGCAGCCTGCTCTTCGCAGTAGTCAAACACATGCTGTAATGTGTAGTCTTTATCTTCTGATAGGAACGGTATTCTTCTGGCCACAGTTGCTATCCCAACTCTGTCTGCACCAATAATGTTATCAGACTTGTCACCCGCTATGGCTTTAGCAATTGCAAAGTTGCAGGGGT
>Ga0098038_1000344_pt1 | contig 21339 bp, 30 predicted proteins | sample 5B_taG_FD_75051 | JGI IMG/M metagenome (GOLD analysis project Ga0098038, IMG submission 75051) | Marine viral communities from the Subarctic Pacific Ocean - 5B_ETSP_OMZ_AT15132_CsCl metaG | ecosystem: Environmental > Aquatic > Marine > Oceanic | place: Pacific Ocean | collected 2015-01-08 | reverse complement strand
TTGTAGAGTACAGGATTAAGTCAGCACGTTCAAAGGAACTAAATAAACCTGAGTTATATAATACTGTAAAGGCTAAATGGCAAATAGACTATATAGATTACAAAGGTACATTTTTAGACGTTGTAAAGGACCATATAACTGGCGAAAATTTTAATGACTTACCTAGTAGTAGTTATGAGAGTTCACAATTTATAGGTACTAAAAAACAATTAGATGATATGCTAAGTGTTTTATATACTAAACCCCATAATGAAATTAAAATAATAGGATCGTCATTTATGCAAGATATTATACAAGGTAACGAAGATATAGACCATGATGAAGTTATGAGAGATTACGAAGATTATTTAAGGTCTAAAGAATAATGGCTGTTAAATATATAGAAACATCAGAGCTTACTACGTTTGCTTGTGATGGTGAAGAAACCCATATAGGGGGGTATGATGATAATGGTAATGAATTAATAATAAAAGTATCTACCTATCAATTATTACACACTATTAATATACCTTATATGAAAGAAAAATTAAATAAATACATAAATAAGATATGACACATAAAGAAAAACTGTTAAGGTATTTTAAAGAAGAAAAAAATACTATAACCACTATGGAAGGTTTTACACAATTACACATACTACATATACCTAGTGTAATAAGAGACTTAAAAAAAGACGGTTATACTATTGAATCTAGTTACGTTAAATACAAAGATCGTTACGGTACTTCTAGACCTTTTAAAAAATACCATTTAATAGAAGATGGTGTAGATATGATAAACTACCTGCAAGAAACAAATAAATAATTTTTATATTTATTAAAAAAAACTGTTATGGTAAATTTAGATTTAATAGAATTAGCTGAATATTTAGCTTTAGAAGAGGTCAAAAGAATATATGGAGATGAGCATGAAACTCTATATAGAAATAACTATCATGAGTTTAGGGGGTATGTTATGAGACCTGCTGTAAAAGTTACATTTAATAAAATGTATAATAAATATTACGATATGATTACAACATTAATAAATAAAAAAGATAATGAAATATAAAGTATTAAACACTACGCAAACTGTAAGGGAATCTATATACAGGATAATGATAAGAAACAAGGTTAAAAAAAATTACCTTGCTAAAAAATTGGGTTTGTCTTACCCTAGTATACTTTCAAAAATAGACCACCCAGGAACTTTTAAAGTATCTGAGCTACTAGAATTATGTAATATACTAAAAGTAGATGTTAACGAATTATTAATTAAATACTAAATACACATGAAAAAATCAATAATTAAAGATTTAAAATTACAGCCAGATATGCTGTACGATATGTACGTTTTCCATATATCTTTTGAAAATGGGGATATAGGAAAAGTTTATAAAAAGAAAAATTCAATATATCAAAATATAGGTGACGAAGTAGAATATACTATAAATGATAAAGGATCGGTAAAATTTCCATTTAAAGGAGATAGTAAGTTTAATAATAATAGCGCTACTAATACTACTTCTGCTAAGTATACAAATAATGATATAGATACACAGGATAGAATACGACACGCACAGGCTACTAATATGGCTAACCTAAGATACTGTTATGGTAAAATAGATAAAAGCCAAATAGATGAAGTTATTAAAGATGAATACTTTAAGTTAAAAAGCTTTAAAGGTTATGAGGAAACAGAGGTAGAATTAAAAACTAAGGTAGAAGCAGATCTACCTTTCTAACAATACTATGTTAATAAGTTTTATATAAATAGAATTATTTTTAAATAATAAAATTTTAAATTAAATAACCAATATGAAAAAATCAATACTAGCCTCTTCGCCTTTTCTCATTGTTAATAAGGTATTTTTGACTTCTCTAGGTATAGAGGCTAGTGTTGTGCTATCTCACTTATATCAACAGCAAACATATTTTCAAGAAAAAAACCAGCTAAAAGACGGTATGTTCTTTTGTACTATAAAAAACCTTAGCTGTCATACTACTCTATCTTACCACCAAATAAGCAAGGTTATAGCTACTCTTGTTAAATGGGAAATAGTAAAGGTGGTAAGAAAGGGTATACCAGCTAAATTACATTTTAAGATAAACGAATCACAGATATTAAAAATTTTAAAAACTAGTAATGAAAAAAATACAATACTAGAATGTGAAAATTTCTATAACAAGATATTAAACGATTCTAAAACTATTAATAAGAATAAAGAAATAATATTAAATAATAATATTAGTATATCCCCAAAGGACAAATTTTTAAATGATATTAAAGAATTAAGTCCTAAAGAATTTATAGAAGATTTCTTAGACTATTGGACTGAAGAAAATAGTAAAGGGAAGATGAGATGGGAACTAGAAAAAACCTGGAACACTTCACTACGATATAAACGGTGGGTAAGATTAAATGCTAAGTTTGAAAAGACATCTAAAACGACAGAACCTAAATTTCCAGACTACTACGATATACATTTTGCTAAAAGACTAGAGCAAGATCACACAGCGCTTAGAAGCTATTACAAGCACTTAGAAAGCTTAGGATATGTAAAGAAGGTAAATAGTTATGACGGTAAAATTAAATGGCTTAAAAGATGAATATTATAATAAGCTTTATTTGGAACGGTTTAATGCTTGGTGTAAGACATTTTGAAGCAGATAAAAACCATCCATATTTTGAGTTACGAATATACTTACTATTAATACAGCTAACAATATTTATAGATAATAGAAAATGAAAGAAATAGATTTACAAAATTCAGTAGTAGAGTATCTTAACCATACTAAAATGCTTTTTACATCTACTTTAGGTGGTGTGTTTTTAGGTCGTACTAACTGGAAACAAAAATCAATTATAAAAAAACAATATAAAAAAGGTGTACCAGACTTGTTAATATTTGAACCATCACACTACGGCAAATATCATGGCTTAATGATAGAACTTAAAGTAGGATATAATAAACCTTCACCAGCACAGAAAGACTGGATAGCTAAACTAAACGCAAGAGGGTATAAAGCCGTGATATGCTATACCTTAGATCAAGTAATAGAAACAATAATGAACTATCAAAATGAAACCATTTAGATTTTTTAAAAATATTAGAACCCCAAGCCATAAAGTATTTACACACTGTTTTATATTTTTTGTAAATGATGGTAAAAAAGAAAAAACATTTATACTTAGAGATTTAGATACAGATTTTGAGGGTATAGACTATGATAATTATATACATTTAAAAGAAAAAGAATTATATAATAAGTATAAAACAAATGTAAAAATAGAAGGTAGTAGGCTTGGACTTTGGGAATATGAACAATTATTAGAACTAGGCGTATCTAAACTGTGAAAATATTAAACTTATATATAAGCAAGAACTATGCCACCTTATTAAATATAAGTAAGAATATTACGTCTAACACACTACCAGACTATGAAGATTTATTACATGACGTATTACTAGACTTATACAATAAGGATCAAGAATTAATACAAGGAATGATAAAACGTAAAGAACTGGCGTACTATGTTATAAAAATGTTAGTAAATCAATATCATTCTGGAACGTCACCTTTTTTTAGTAAGTATAAAAAATATTATAGTATAAATAAACAATATTTAAAAGAATATATATTTAATACTAGAGCTTTCCAAAATAGGGGTAAGCATATAGACGAATTAATACTTAATGAAGAACGGTTAAAATGGATAGAAGATAAGTTAAAAAACGTTAGATGGTTTGACGCTTCAGTGTTTAGGGTATATTATTCTGAAGGACATAGTTTATCATCTTTAGAAAAAGCTACGAAGATTAATAGAAATACTTTAGGTAAATCAATACGAATAGTTAAAAAATATTTAAAATATGAGCAAAAAAAATAAAGGTTTGGGCGACACAATAGCTTCTATCACAGCTGCTACTGGTATAGATAAGGTAGCTAAAGCTGTACTAGGTGATGACTGTGGTTGTGAAGAAAGAAGAAAGCAGCTTAACCAGCTATTTCCAAACTTCAGAAACATAAGACAGTTTACAGAAGATGAGATTAAGATATACGAAGAGGTATTTCCAACGGTAAATAGTGGTATGCTAACGCCTGGTGAAAAGACTATAGTATCAGCTTTATATCATAGTGTATTTGGCGAACCCCCAAAATGGAAAAGCTGTTCACCGTGTAATAAGCAAATAATAAACAATCTTAAAAAGGTATATGAAAAGTCTTGTAAAGTTATATAACGCAGATTACAAAGAAAATAAAGGAGAGTTTGATGTTTGCCTTTTTGACCCACCTTTTGATGAATGGAAAAATATTAACTACATTCCAAAGGCTAAAACTTATGTATGCTTTACCAACTTCCAAAATAAACATTATATAGATAAAATTTTTGGTATACCTAAATTTGAAATGATATGGTACTTTAAAGATGGTAGGTGGGTAAGTCATAAAATGCCAAGACATACTCATGAACATATCTTAATATATGGAGAGATAAAAAATGAGGCTTACACTGGGGAGTATAATACAGATAGAACGCCACAAAAAAAAGGAAAGGGGTGTATAGGGAGAGATAAAAACTTGGGGGATAGAATTTATACACCAAGAGAAAGGAAAATGTTAAATAGTGTAATTGAAGTTCCAAGAAATGTAGGCAAAGCATTAGGGGTTTGGGGTAAGCCTGAAAAATTAATAATGCCTATACTTGAATGGATTGTTTCCGAAAATGATAAAGTTTGGGACGGCTTTATGGGAAGTGGAACTTTTGGGGTTTGTGTTAAAAAATTAAATGCTAACTATTTTGGTAGTGAGTTAAATGCAAAAACTTTTAAAATAGCAGAAGAAAGAATTAGAAAATGAGAAATCATACTAAGGTATATATGACATTCTTTTACTTAGATGAAAGCGATTTTATAGGGTGTGAAATGTGTGGTAGTGAAGCTGTAGACATCCACCATATACAAGCTAGAAAATTAGGTGGTTCTAAATGTATGGACTTTGTAGAGAATTTAAGCGCTTTGTGTAGAGATTGTCACAATCTTGCAGAGACAGATAAAAATTTCAACGTTTACGTAAGAATAAGACACCTAGAATTAATTAATAAATATTTATATGAAAATTACATTAATAAAGATAGACAGTCTTAAACCGTCACTATACAACCCTAGACAGATAACTGGTAAACAGTATGAAGATTTAAAAAAGTCTATAGACAAATTTGGACTGTGTAAACCAATAGTAATAAACATAAACCCAGAAAGACTATATAATGTGATCGGTGGTCACCAGCGTTTACAAATATTACGTGAAATGGGCGCAGAAAAAGTGCCTACAGTAAGCGTAAACCTAAGCGAAGAAGATGAAAAAGAATTAAACGTAAGACTAAATAAGAATGGTGGACAGTGGGATATAGACCTATTAAGTAATTTTGATGTAGTAGACTTAAAAGAATGGGGTTTTAAAGACATAGAACTAGGGTTTAATATAGACAAAATAGACGAAGATAAAGACATAACTATAACAGTAAAAGAAAAAGATACCATTACTGCTAATGAATTATACGAAGATTTAAAGGGTAAAGGGTATAATGTAACTATAAAATAAATTTATTAATATGGACAAAAAAGAACACATAAAGAAAAAAATGCTTTTAGAAAGCTTAGAAAATTCATTAGGTATAGTATCTACAGCTTGTACTAAAGCAAATATAAGCAGGTCTAGTTTCTACAAATGGTATAAAGAAGATGAAGTATTTAAAAAGAAAGTAGACGAAATAGATAATGTAAAACTAGACTTTGTTGAAAGCCAGTTATTTAAGAATATACAAAAGGAAAAAGAAAGAAGTATTATATTTTACTTACAGCATAAAGGACATAAGAGAGGTTATATACAGCAGCAGAATATAAATCTAACTTCTAATGATGAAGAAATAAAAAAGATAGAAATTGAAATCGTTAAACCTAAAGGGGACAGTAGTTCTACAGAAAAACCTTAACGCTACTACTAGAATAGTCGTTAATCAAGGGGGTACTAGAAGTAGTAAAACTTATTCTTTAGCACAGTTAATCATTTTAAAAGCGTTACAAGAACAAGGTAAGGTATATACAATATGTAGAAAGACTTTACCTGCACTTAAATCTAGTGCTTATAGAGACTTCTTTAATATACTAGAACATCATAATTTATACAATCCTAGCAAGCATAATAAATCAGAACTTACTTATAAGCTAAATAACAATCTAATAGAGTTTATTTCTGTGGATATGCCAGATAAGGTCAGAGGTAGGCAGAGAGCTGTCCTATGGATGAATGAAAGCACAGAGTTCACTATGGAAGATTTCGTTCAGTTGTCGTTGAGGTGTACAGAAAACATCTATTTAGACTTTAATCCTAGTGATCCGTACAGCTGGATATATGATAAAGTAATGAATAGGGATGACTGCACATTTATTAAATCTACCTATTTAGACAACCCTTTTTTACCAGAAGAAACCATTAAGGAAATAGAAAGACTAAAAGAATTAGATAGTAATTACTGGCAAATATACGGACTGGGTGATATGGCACAGCCTACAGAAACTATTTTCAGACAGTTTGAAATAGCTAACGAAGTGCCTGCAAATGCAAATCTAGTTTCACTCGGTATGGACTTTGGGTATAGTAACGACCCCACAGCAATAGTAGAAGTGTATAAATTAAATGATAGTTTGTACATAAATGAGCTATTATATAGTAAGGGGTTAACTAATCAAGATATAGCTTTAAAGCTAAGGGAATTAAACGTAAGCAATAGAACAGAAATAATATACGATTCAGCAGAGCCTAAGAGTGGGGAAGAGATTAGACGTATGGGATTCTTAATGTTTCCTGCTCGTAAAGGTGCTGACAGTATAAATATGGGGATAGACGTTTTAAGACGTTTTAAGCTACATATAACTAAGAATAGTACAAACGCACTACATGAGTTTAAATACTACAAATGGCTTACGGATAGAAACGGTCAGATAGTAAATAAGCCTGCTACTAACCAGCAAGACCATATAATAGACGCTGTTAGATATATCGCCTTGAATAAGCTAACTACTAATTATAGTGGTAAGTATTACATATTATAAACGAATATTAACTTTTTATATATACTACAAATGGCAAAAGAAGAAATAACATTACAAATCCCACAAGATTGGAACGCTGTAACTATAGAAATGTACCGAAAGTTTCAAGAACTGAAAGGTAAAAAGCTTTCTAAAGATGAGTTTAATCTAGAATGTATTTGTATAATGTGCAATATTGATAGGGGGGTGATGGATAGAATGAGTTATAACGACATTAATAAGATCGCTAAAGAATTAACGGTCCTACTAAAAGAAGAACCTAGCACAGAAGAGCTACAAAAGAAAGTAGAATGGAATGGTATAAAATACGGTTTTGTGCCAAACCTAAGCGAAATAACGCTAGGTGAATACGTAGATATAGAAAGCTATTGTAAAGACGCACAGAAGAACTTGCACAAGATTATGAGCATATTATATAGACCAATAGTAAAAGAAACTAAAACAAGGTATAGTATAGAGTCTTACAGTCCTAGTGAAGAGCTAGAAAACGAATATTTAAAGTTTCCTGCTTTACCTTCAATAGCTGCTTTAAATTTTTTTTTTTGTTTAGGAAGAACACTATCAATAGGTTTGGTCAGGTCTTTGAGAAAGGAACGTCAAATGATGAAGAAGATGAACAAAAAAGCGCTACACTAACTAGTAAATGGGGGTGGTATAATGTGGTATTTTCTTTGTGCTTAGAAGATATAACAAAAATAAAAGAAATAACAAACCTGGAACTGTATATGGTATTAACATACCTATCGTACCAGCAGGATAAATCAAGTATAGAAAATAATAACTATGGTAACATTTAGTAACATAATAAAAACCTTTAATAACGTAGCTGACAATCACTACGTAATAAATTCTTTTCATTCTGGGTTCTTAGATGAAGTAGATATAAATAAGATGGACCTACAAGACTTTCCGATACTATACTGTGAACCAGGTAGCGCTACTATAGAGCAAGGCGTTTTAACGTATTCTGTGACTGTATTTGTGTTAGATGTCCTTAAAGAAGATTTAAGTAATAGAAATGACGTATGGACCAATACACTAGAAATTACGCAGGACATTATAGCAGACTTCAAACAGAACCTATCTATACAAACTAGTGGGGGTGATAGTGGTAAAAAAACAAGTTATGCAGCTAATGAAGTGGTAATAGAAATGCCTATAAATTCTGATCCTTTTACAGCTAGATTCGCTAATATTTTGACTGGCTGGTCATCTACTATATCGTTACAAGTTAATAATACTAATAACTTATGTAATGCACCTATAAACCCTTCTGATTCAAACCCTAATATCTAATGGCTATAAAACTAAAATTAAGGGGGGTAGACGGTAAGTTTGTAAAAGGCGAAGTAAAGCACTTAGAAAAAGCTATAACTAGATTTGGTTCTAACGTAATCAAAGATGGTAGAAAAATACTACATAGTAAAAAGAAAACCACACAAGGAAACACGCTATATAGTAACTATCATTACATCATGAAAAGTACAAAAAGCACAATAGAACTAGGTTTAGAGTTTGGTGACGCTGCTGACTACTGGCAATATGTAGATCAAGGTGTACAAGGAACTGGGGGTATAAAAAAGGGTACAACGAAAAAAGGAGAACTAGGTAAAAGGGGTGGTACTGGGCTAGCAAGGGGTGGTAACAGTCGCTTTAAGTTTGATAAATCTTTTGATAATCCAGCAGGTGAGCTAGTAAACGCTTTAAAAAGATGGATTAGAAACAAGCCTATAAGCTTAGGCGATAGGTCTATAAATAGTTTAGCTTATGCTATGGGGTATGCAATAAGAAGAAGAGGTCTAGAAAGAACTATGTTTGTAAGTAGACCAGTAGAAGTACATTCTAAGAAAATACCAGACGAAGTAACGGAAGCTTTTCTATTAGACGTAGAAAGCTTAATAGGTAAGCTACCTAGTAAACAAATGGAAATACAAGTAAAATTATAAAAAATGGCATATACAATAGAACAGAAACCTAGTGTAGTATCAGCAGCAAATAGCCCTATGGTATTTGTATTAAAAGATGATGACGCTGCAAACTATAACGCTACTAAATTTAGATACATAGCACAAGTATTTATTAGTACAACGGACTTTACAAGTTATACAGAAATAGCTAAAGTAAAGGTATATAAGAATAAAGTAAATGTAGGTATAGTAGATGTACATAAAATAGTTAGAACGTACTTAGAGACGCAAGAATCTAATGCAAATTCTACAAGTGATAGTATACACACACTGGGTATAAAAGCAAATACTAAAATATTCTCACAAAATGACGATCAGTTAATAATAGTAAAAATTGAAGCAGGGTTTGAAAAGTCAACGTCTGCTACTACAGCACCTACAGAAACGCTTAACCAAGCTAATGCTGTTTTAACTAGCACAATAGCTACAACGCCTTATACTAAGACAGCTACAAATATAGGGGGTTTAGATGTTAATGGTAGTAACTTTCCTTTAGGGTTTTTTATGAATGATACGACAGCACCAGACAGCTATAGTTTCTTTACTAACGCACCTAATATACAATTTGTAAGAGGTAGTAGTACAGCGTCAGATAATGTAGATGAGCTTACAGTATGCTTTAAACAAGGTGAATCTGGTGGTGTAATAACTGTTGGAAAGAAGATAGAATATATAGGTATACAATATTTTGACGGTTTAGGTAATGTTATAACTGGTACAAGTGGTGGTAATACCATTCATTTTTTTGTAAACGATAATACTAATGGTGGCGCTACAAACGCACAAGCTGGCACAGTAGCAGAATCTTTACTATACTTTGGATGTGGTACAGCTAACCTAGAAACGCAAGCTGGCGAAGTCGTAGATGACGGTGGTGGTGCTGAAACTAGCGCTACTGCTAGACCTAGTAACTTTGCTAACTGGGCGTACTATAGAATCTTTGGCGCTAGGGATCATACCTTAGCTAGTAGGTGTACTAAGTTTTACCACTTTTATAGATACGGTGCTAGTCAAGACAGTAATGCTACTGGTGTAGACGATAGACACCAAAGCTGTACTAGATACGATAACGTCAGACTAGCTTGGGTTAATAAGCTAGGTGCTTATGACTACATGAATTTTAGGGGTAAGTCAGTAGAAAGTTTAGACATTAAAAGGTCTAATAGTTCTAGTGTGCCTGGTACTTGGGATAGTACAACATTTGATTATAATAACTATGATAGAGGTAAAAACACTTTATATACTGAAGCTACTAAAAGGCTAACTATAAATAGTGACTGGCTTAATGATACTGAGGGTGCTTGGCTTGAAGAGTTATTCACATCTACAAACGTACAAATTTTAGGTGATAACAATATAGTATATCCAGTTAATATAACAGACAATAAATACACAAAGAAAACAAGCGTAAATAATAAGATAAAAATACAGTATACTATCAATTTAGAGTACGCTAACAAAGTAAGAACAAATAGCTAATGAATACAAGACTAGTAGTATATAGACCTACCTTAACCAATTCAGGCGTTTTAATAAACAATCCTGGTTCTACCTATCCAGTATCGGCTTCAGAAACAGTAATAGCTGTAGATACAGTAGACGCTACTACAGTATTTGTAGCAAATGATAGTTTAGTAGATAATGCAGGTGTAGTATACGGTGTAATAAAATCAGTAGATAGCGCTACAGCAATTACTTTATTCAGTGTATCTGTAGCTATCCCAGACAATGCAAGCTTATTTTACACACCTAATACGCCTTATGAGATAGACTTAGAAAAAGCGCCTAATGTTAGAATAAACTATAACTGGTTAGATGTCAAAGAACCAGAGAATAGAAAGTCTAATTTTAGTCAGACTATAAAAATACCTTTTACGAATGAAAATAATAAATTCTTTGAAAACTGGTTTGACGTTAATTTAGATACTTTAATATATAATACTAAGACTAAATACAAGGCTGTAATATTAGTAGATAGTATACCACAGCTAGACGGTTATATACAGCTTAAATCAATCTATTTAAACGCTAGACTTTATGAAGTAATAGTATTTGGTGACACTGCTAATTTCTTCGCTGATATAAAAAGTAAAAAGCTTAGAGACGCTTTTATAAATGAAGATGGAACTATAGATCAACAGCTGGACCATATGAATACTTTAGCTAATATAAAAGCTAGTTATGATCCTGGCTTAACTACTTTAGGCTCTGTAGTAGATAACGATATAATGTACCCTATAATAGACTATGGACATACTAACTTACCCTTATGTGACAGTATGTTCTGGAATCCTGATTACCTTGATCCGTTAAATGAAAATATGGGTAACTATACTACGCTTCAAGAAAACGCTAACTACTACGGTTTAGTGCAATCACAAAACCTAAAGCCAGCTATAAGGGTACAAAGACTTTTAAAGATTATAGCACAGAAAGCAGGCTACCAGATTACTAGTTCTTTCTTAGGTTTGACTGGTGACACGCAAGATAAAAGTACTTTTTTTGGTAAACAATTTATGACGTTAGCGCCACAATACGAAAGAACAAGGGTTAAAATTTATAATGGTTTTTCAGCTAGTATAAGTTCTGCTATTACTGATACTACAATGGGGTACAATATATCTGCTACTGGCTTTGCTAATCAGCTGTATGTAAACGGTTTCCAATTTGATACTATTACTTTTAATGATAATAATATTTATTCTAATACTATGCCTTTCGGCACAGTAGGTCCTACACTAACTATACCTTATAATCCAGATACACCAGGCGTACTACCTGCTGGGGGTATAACAATACAGACTGACTTAGAAGTAGTTACGTCAGCTACTACCCTTACTGGTAGTGATATAGATGGTTATAATGTAGTGTTAACTTGGTTCTTAGGTAATGGCGAATTTTATGGTGAACAAAGTGTATCTATCAATCCTGGTGTAACAGCACCAGTACAGTTTATGTCAGAAATAAGTACAGCTGTTTTAATAAGTGGTTACGTTTATGCTGAACTATATTTCTATCCTACTAATAATATAGGTAATGAAGTTTTCGCTGCACAGGTAAATAGTGGTACAATGCAAACTATAAACAATGAAGGTATATATAATAATGGTGGTGTGAACGCAGAAGTACAGATAATTGAAAACTTACCAGACTTAACACAATCAGACTTTGTAAAAGACTTACTAAATAGATATAACTTGATAGTAATGTCTGATCCACAAAACGCTAAAAACCTAATTATAGAACCTTACCAAGACTATATAGATGGTGGTAGTATACAATACTGGACTGATAAACTAGATGTATCAAAAGAACAAACTTTAAGAACTACTAACGAACTTCAAAAAAGGGAATTACTATTCACAGACTTAGAAAATAAAGACTATCTAAATAAAAGCTATACTGATAAATGGAATAGGGTATGGGGTAGCGTTAAGCAATTAAACACCAATGACTTCGCAAAAGGTAACTTTAAAACACCTAGTATATATGCACCTTATATAGCACAAGGGATAGGACACTGGACCAATAATATGGCTAGTATGTCAGCTAATGATGAAGTAGCGATAGCGTTTAATTTTGAAGTAGATAGTGATGGAAACAGAACCCCTATTACAGACGGTAAACCTATGTTATTTTTTTATGGTGGTACACCTATTACCTTAACAGACCTTAACGACCAATGGAACAATGACTGGGAATTTAACTTAATTAGTGGCGCTTATACTATTTATGGTGATACAGAAGCGCTAAGTATGGATAATAAATTCCCACTATGTCTACCGTATGACATGAATACAATAAGTGATATTTCAGCAAGTACAAAAATGTTGCACTGGGAATATTACAAACCACAATTCATTACAGGTTTTACTTTTAATATATTTGGTGAGGGTGTAACAAATCACGGTTATTACTTAGATTACTGGGCGCAATATATAAACGAAATATATAGTGATGAAGCTAGAATAATGGAATGTTATTTAGACCTTGATGAAACTGACATTCACAATTTTAAATTTCAAAACCCTATATACTTAAAGAATACATTATGGAGAGTTTTAAGCGTAGAAAACTATGTAGTAGGTGGTAAAGAAACTACTAAGGTAAAACTGTTAAAAGCTATATCTAAGCTTAATTATGACTGTGCTGTAACGCCTAGTCTATTTAACACAAATGGTACGATAACCTTTATTGATCCTACTGACGGTAGTACAGCAGATGTTACTAACGCTTGCTGTGAAGAGTTAAACCCAAACTGGACCTTTCAACAAACTAACGCTACTACTGGTGTAGGTATTTGTTATCATAATTCTAGTACATACACAGGTACTCAAAATGGATTAGGCGTTAATAATGGAACTAATTTAAATAATTTAAGTGGCGTACTAGGTGATAATCAAATGCTAGCTCTACCACCTATGCCGATACAAAATTCAGCCACTAATATTATAACTAGAAATAGTGGACTGTCTGCACAAGAATCTACGTTCTATTTAGAATGTGTTACTAACGGTACTACTGCTGAAAACTTACGCCAGCAAAATGTAAATGATAGGGTACTGTCTTTACCACTTGGTAGTATGGCTTATGTCAATATAGAATTGATGGGGACTATTGTAGCTGGTACTACTGGCTTTATAGGTAAGGTAGGTTTCTTTGAATACTACACAGTGCTAGTAAGTCCTTTTAATGAGGTTAAAACCTTTTCTGGTCCTTCTGGTGGAACAAAGGAAAAAGAAGTAAGAGATAACGACTTTCCAGAACCTACCGTAAATATAAATACTTATGACGCTAATTTCAATTACGTTAAGTTATCAGTAACCCATTCTGGAGATAATGTTACAAGATGGTTAGCAAAAGTAAAACTATTAATACAGCCACTAGGTAACAGTGAAACACCACTACTACAACGTGCTATATATCAAAACGGAAACGGTATACTGTTTCAAAATGCTGGGATGTTATTATGGAATTAAAAGAAATGAAAACAAAAGGTAAAATGATACCTATAGTATTAAGTGTAATTACAAAGCAAGAATTACCAGGCAAAGAATACTACTTTATATACGGTCAACAAGAATACACTAAAGACTATAAAAAAGTTAAAAAACAATTTAAAAGACTATTTGAAAAATGATTAAAAATCTAAAAATATTACTAGGCGTAGAAACTAAACAAGCTGAAAAAAATATAGATAAAGTTGGTAAGGGTTTAAAAAACGTTGGAACAGGTGGAAAGATAGCACAAAAAGGCTTAGGCTTTATGAGCAACGGTTTTAAAAAAGTAGGTTTAGCTATTAAGGCAGCAGGGATAGGTTTATTCATTGGCTTACTATCTCAATTAACAGGACTATTTCAATCTAATCAAAAAATCACAGATGCTTTTAGTCGTATAATGCTAAAGTTAAAACCAATATTTGACGCGGTAGGTAAGGCTTTAGAGTTTGTAGTAGGCGTAATAGAGGCTATGATAGATGTCGTTTCTGATGTCATTGGGTCTTTATTTGGGTTTACAAGCGCAGCTAATGATTCAGCTAACGCTTTAGTAGAGCAAAGAAATAAAGTTAAATTATTAACAGCTGAACTAGGGTTACTACAATTACAGTATCAAAAAGAAGCTGAGTTAATGCGACAAATAAGAGATGACGAAAGCTTGAGTATAGAAGAAAGAATAGCAGCAAATTTTGAACTAGGTAAGGTTTTAGCTGAACAGTTAGAACATGAAAAAGGTTTAGCGCAAGAAAGCCTAAGATTAGCTGAAATGGAGTTAGCTCTAAATAAAGACAATATAGACCTACAAACAGCTTTAATAGAGGCTAAGACAAAATTAGCAGAAATTGACGAAAGGATTACAGGACAGCGTTCAGAACAATTAACTAATCTAAACTCATTAGAAAGAGAAAGGGAAGCACAACAAAAAGAAGCATCTGCAAAAAGAGAGGAACAATTAAAGGCAGAGGCAGAAATGCTACAAGAATTAATTGACTTACAGAATGAAGATATAGATGTTAAAAAACGTGCAGCTAGAACTTTAAATGAACAATTTGATAATGCAGAAAAGGCTAATCAAGAACAAATAGATTTTTTAAAAAAGAAGAAAAAAGAAGAATTAGCTGCCCTAGAACAAAGTCAAAAAAATGCTAAGAAAAATATAGAGATAAAAAAAGAAGAGTTAAGAAACTTTGAAGAAACTAATAAGCAATTAGAAAAGTCTAATCAAGAAAAATTAGACAATTTTTCTAAAACAGCTAAATTAGAAATGGAAAAAGTTGGTCTGCAAGGTGGAGAAAATTTTGCAAACTTGGAAGAATTGTACGAATTTCAACAAAAGAAATCTGAACAAATAGGCAAGATAGTAAAAGCTACAGCAGAGAAATTTGGTGTGGATATAGAGGATTTATACAGTGATTCATTTACAACTAGTGTTCAATTAATGTCAGCACGTTCACAGCTTAACAGTCAATATTTTAGTCAGCAGGAAGCCTTTGCAGAGGGGTTAGCTAATATTGAAAGAATAACAAAAGCCTCAGGCGAAGAAGTAATTGCTATTACTGATGAACAAATAGAGTATACAGAAGAATCTTTAAATAAAAATTTAGCTATAACAGACAGCTTTAACGCTGATAAACAAGCTATAATAGACAAGTATAACAAGCAAATATATGAAACAGAACAAGGAGCAATAGACACAAAGGAAATATTACAGAAACAAGCTGACGAATCGCTATTCTTACACTTTGAAGAAACTAAAGATAGAGAAATAAGACTAGCAGAAGAAAAATATGATGAATTAATAGGTAAAGCACAGGGTAACGCTGAGGCTACAGCGAAACTAGAAAAGCAAAAAACTGACGCTTTAGAAGCAATAGAACAAAGTTATATAGATAAGCAAGAGCAAGCCAAGACTGAGTTTTACAAGTATATAGAAGTAGAAGAGTTAAACGTAAGGGAAAAGGAATTAAACGCTTTACAAACACACTTAGATAAAGTATTAGAGATAGAAGGCTTAACGGATCAACAAAGACTAGAAGCAGAAGAAGAGTATATAAGACAATATGATGAAGTAACTGACAGACATAGGTCAGAAGATTTACAAAAAGAAAAAGAAAACAAACGTAAAATGACAGACCTTGCTTTAAGCTCTATGCACAGTATAGTAGATATAGCAGGTCTAGGCGCACAGAAAGAAATAGGCGAACTAGAAAAGAAGTTTAAAAATGGTGCAATAAGCGAAGAAAAATTTAATAAAGAAAAAAACAGAATAGAAGAAAAGCAAAGGAAAAAAGAAAAGAAAGCAGCACTTGCACAAATAGCTATAGATACAGGTAGACAAATTAGCTCTGCTTATACTGCTGCTTTATCGGCTGCTGCTGCTGCTGGTCCAGGTGCGCCAGTGGTAACACCTATGCTAGTAGCACAAATGTTAGCTATTGTATTTGCTGGTGTAGCGCAAGCTAAAGGCGCTTTAGGTGTTAGTGGTGGTGGTGGTGGTGAAGGTGGTGTAGATGATGTTGGTGGTGTAGATGATGATATGGGTGCTGGTGCTGTGCCTAGAATAAACTTCGGTGCAGCTGGTAATGAACAGCCACCAGTACAGGCGTTTGTAGTAGAAACAGATATTAGTAACGCACAAGCTTTACAGTCAGAACTTGATTTACAAAGCACCCTATAAACAAAAATTGAACTTTAATATATAACAGTATAATGACAGAAAAAAAGAAAAACAAAAAGAAAAAGTTAGTAGAACTAGTTATTGATGAGAGAGCTGAACGCTACGGTATAGAGGCTATAAGCCTAGTAGAATTTCCAGCGATTGAGGCTGACTGGGTTTTTTTCAATAAAGATAATTTCCTATCCTTAGCAAAATTAGACGAAGAAAAAAAGACTTTAGTAGGTGCTGTACTCATACCTAATAAGGAGATAGTGCGCTACGATCAGGAAGAGAACGAAGAGTATTTTGTATACTTTAGTGAAGATACTATTAAAAAGGCGCAGGAACTATTTATGATTAATCTAAGAAACAATAACGCTACCTATGAACACAAGGAAACTATACAAGGTTTAAGCGTTGTAGAGAGCTGGATAAAAGAAGATAAAAAGTTTGATAAATCAAACCAGTACGGTTTTAAAAATATGCCTATAGGTACTTGGTTTGTAAAAATGAAAGTAGACAATAATGACGTGTGGCAAAAGGTGAAGGAAAAATCTGTAAAAGGTTTTAGTATAGAAGGATATTTCACTGACGTTTTAATAGAGGCTTCTAAAAGAAAAACTAACCTAAAAGACTTAGAAGATAATATAGCTGTAGTAGGTGCTTTAGATGGTGAACCTTTATTCGCTACAAAAGAAGAAGCTGAAACATACGCTAAATTATTTAAAAACTGCACTGGTTATCATGAACACAACGAAGATGGTGTAATACGTTATATGGCTTGCGAAAAGCATGAAGAAGTAAAGATGGATAAAATGACAGATGAACAGTTATTAGATCGTATTAGAATGATAATAGACAATGATGAAAAAGAAGAGTTAACAATAATGAAAGACTACATAACTAAAAAGGCTTTATTAAAGTATTCTTGGGATCAGTGTATAAATGATATGGAAAAAAAATACGGTAAAACAGCTGCACCTAAAATTTGTTCAGCCATAAAAAGCAGCACTGTAAAAAGGTAGGCTGAAAAACAATTTTTAAATATTAATATATAACTATAAAATCATTACTAAAGATGAATAAAACACTTGAAAAAATTAAGACTTTATTATCAGTAGATAACAAAGATTCAAAAGAAATAAAAATGTATGCTGAAGCTATACTAGATGATGGTAGGGTAGTAGCTACAGAAGATGAAAAAATGAACGTAGGTTCTGAAGTATTTGTAATTTCTGATGACGGTGAAGCTACACCTTTAACTGAAGGCACGTACACACTAAAAGACGGTAGTAAAGTTAGTGTAGATAAAGATAGTAAGATAGTAGACTTCGGTGCTGACGAAGAGCAAAAAGAAGAAGAGTACGAAGAAGAAAAAGAAGAAATGGCAGAAGAAGATGAAACACCAGCTGAAAAAGCAGACTGGGCAAAATCTTATGAAGAACTAAAAGACAGAGTAGAAGAACTTGAAAATAGAGTATTTGGCGAAGATAAAGATGTAGAGGTAGAAATGAAAGAAGAAAATACAGAAGAGATCAAAGAAGGCGATAAGGTTGAAATGTCCAAAGATATGGTAAACAGTTTAGTAGAAGAAGTAGAACACTTGAAATCTAAAATAGTAGAACTAGAAAAAGAACCAGGTGCTAATGGGTTTAAACACAACCCAGAACACACTTCTAAGAAAGAAGCTGTTAATATGTCTAAGCTTTCTACACAGGAAAGAGTAGCATACTTTATAAATAGAAATAAATAATTAATAATTAAACTTAAATAAAATGGCGAATAAAAAATATAATTTTGCTGATACTGTAACTTCTAACTATGCTGGTGAAGCAGCAGCAGGGTATATGTCAGCTGCGTTACTTTCTGGAACTACTTTAGCTGAAAATAACATAACTTTTTTGAACAATGTAAAATACAAAGCGAACTTAAGAAAGATTACTATAGCTGGAACAGCAGGTAATTTGATGGCTGATTCTACTTGTGACTTTACTGATTCTGGTACACTTACTTACGCAGAAAGAGTATTAGAACCTAGAGACTTTGACGTAAATATGCAGCTTTGTAAAGAAGATTATTTAGCTTCTTGGGAAGGTGCTAACATGACAGCAGGTCTTAATGGAACTTTACCTACTTCTTTTGCTGACTATATTATAGGACAAACAGCTGCTAGAGTTTCACAAGAAATAGAACAATCTATCTGGAATGGTACAGACGGTGATAATGGTAGTTTTGATGGCTTTAGAAAATTATGTCTAGCTGATGGTGATGTAGTAGATGTTGCTGGTGCTGCTGCTCTAGACGCTTCTAATATTGTAGCTAAATTAGGGACTGTAGTAGACGCTATACCTACTGCTGTATATGGTAAAGAAGATTTAAGAATCTTTGTACCTACTTCAGCTTGGAGATTCTATATACAAGCTCAAGCTGCTCTAGGTTACTTTAATGAGTACAATATGAGAGAAGGTTGGAACTTATCTTACAATGGTGTAAGATTAGCACACGCACCAGGTTTAGCTAATGACACTATGATCGCAGGAAGAGTATCTAATATGTTTTTTGGTTCTGACGGTTCTAACTCAGAAGTGAAATTATTAGACATGACTAACCTAGACGGTTCAGATAATATTAGAGTTATAATGCGATTTACTGCTGGCGTTAATTACGCTTTCGGTAGTGATATGGTTTTATACGCTGGATAGTATTAACAATTAATGGGGGGTGAAATATTCCCCCTTTTTATAAACAAAATAAAAACTTTTAAAATGAGTTGCACATTATTACGAGGCGTTCTAGTTGACTGTAAAGATCAAATAGGTGGCTTAAAAAAAATCTTCTTTACAAATAACTATTGTTCTAATATCCGTAGTGTATGTACTTTAGGAAGTGGCGCTACAGCTGGTACTATGACTGCTGCTGGCTTTACTAAATGGGATATAGCAGCTGATGTAGGTGGTACTGATAAAACTACTGTATTTCAGTATGATCTTAGACCTAACCTATCTTCAATGACTGTAAACGCTACTACTGACCCTGCTACTGGTACTACATTCTTTGAACAAACTTTATCAGTATCTTTACAAAAGCTTACTGCTGCACAATCAAATGAAATTAAATTGATGTGCTACAACAGAAGTCAAGTATTTGTACAAGATATGAACGATAACGTATTCTTATTAGGAATGAATAATGGTGTAGATGTTTCTGGTGGGACTATTGTAACTGGCGCTGCTAAAGGTGACATGACTGGTTTCACTATAGAACTAAGAGCTGAAGAAACTGATCCTTTAATCTGGTTACCTGCTACAGCTGGACCTGGTGATAACGCTGGTACTGCGACTGTAGGCTATCCGTTTGACGGTCTTAGTGATGAAGCTAATTTAGTAATCACTGTAGGTACTTAATCAATAATCGTTACTCAATACTATTAAAGGGTAGTCTTAACAGATTACCCTTTTTTATTAAATAAACTTTACAAATAATAAAATAGTATTAAGTTTTTTTTACAATTCACACAAATAAAAACGATTTAACAATTTCTATATATACTATAAACACTTATAATTATGGCTTGGAAAGTAAAAGAAAAATACAGAGACTATAAACCTGGTACTATGAATCTATCTTTCGGTGAACTACAACCACACCAAATAGAAAAACTTAGTGATGAGGCTAAAAAAAAGTATTTCACAAATGACATACCTAAACCAAAAAAGAAAAAGAAGGTAGAGAAAATAGAAAAAATAGAAGTAGAAGAAAACCCTTATAATGAGTATACTGACTAATGATTAGAAAGGTTATTTTTCATGAAGATATAGTAAAAGAATATATAGACAAAAGGTCTAAGTTAAATTCTAAAGAAGAAAAGCAAGCTCTAGTAGAAGAGTATAGTATAAAAGTAATAAAAGAATATAAAGATGTATCAGATTAATTTTACTTCAGACACTGCTGTCTATTCTAAGCAATTATATTTTTATATAAATGTAGAATCTATTACTGGCTTAAATGACTCTACTGATCCTTTTACTAATGTAGTGTTAGCTCAATTTAGAGGCACTAATACTAACTGGGTAAAGACAGCAATAGCGCCCAAAGGTACAGCTAATAGGAATAATAGATTTTATAGATTAGGTTATCAATTATACAATACTAGTTTTAACGGTTTATTAGACAGCGAGGCTTTAAGAAAAACTGGCAATGTTTTTTTACCAAGTGAAGAAGTGTATAATGTTACTTTTTATTATCAAACCAGCACTACTAATTTAGATGTAGCTAATGCTACTAAGATAGATTGGACAGAACAGCTTTTTCTTCAAAGACAATTTGACGATCAATACAATCAAGCACCAGTAAGTAGCTTTACACAATATACTACTAATGATGTAAGTAGTACAACGACTAATACTAACGTAGAATATGGAACACAAACAGCATAAAAATAAATCTGAAATATCGGTATTACATTTATCAGAATTTAACCTACCCTCAATAGGTGAATTTTCTAATAAAAACTATATATCTTTTGGAGAAGATAACCTATACCCTCAATACTTACTAGAGCTGTACAACGGTAGTAGTATTAATAGTGCTATTATTAAAGGCGTTTCAGCTATGATCTATGGA